>Ga0190316_1000026_pt1 | contig 35129 bp, 34 predicted proteins | sample 48701112_MG_FD_161663 | JGI IMG/M metagenome (GOLD analysis project Ga0190316, IMG submission 161663) | Hydrothermal vent sediment bacterial communities from Southern Trench, Guaymas Basin, Mexico - 4870-11-1-2_MG | ecosystem: Environmental > Aquatic > Marine > Hydrothermal vents > Sediment ... | reverse complement strand
TAGAATGTCAATCGCTATTAACGCTGTTCTGTAATAGTAGACAGTTGACCAGTCAACATCTACTCCTCTAACCTGAATCTTGTCGATCAGCACATCTTTTCCGCCGAGATTGTCGATCTGAACTGCGGCGAAGGATTCTCCGCTCTCATATACCCAGATATGCTGATTTTTTACTGACAGGATCTCTAAGGTAACCTGGTTCTCTATGATCTGGTATGCATACATGACTACTCCGCCAGTCAATACTACTGGAATTACAAGTAGAATCATCGCTGTTACAGGCTGACTTAACCCCTTCTTATTCACGGCTGGAAAGCGCATGGCAATCCGTTATCAATTAACTCTAATATCATTAATAGGGTTGTGAAGGACTTTTCAGTAGAATATCTTCATAAGTAATCTTCTAAGATGGAAGCTCCTACATGCGTGATAATGGAAATAGCTATAAAGTGGAGGATTGCGCTGGATCAGTGGTCCTTAAAAACTTTATTGATAAGCTTTTTATATTCAAAATTATGAACAAGGTTAATGATTGGTGATTGGCGGTATTTCTATGGAGCCAAGTAAGAAGCCACTAAATGTCCTCGTAAAGGAAATGAATGCCTACATTGGCGTGATGCTCAAAAATGGAGTGGAATATAGGGGTACAATGACGTACTGCGACAATTATATGAATATAATCTTAGAGGGAGTCTCGGAGCATTATAATGGGAAGCTCGTAGCCCATTACGGTCAAGTTCTACTCAGAGGAAACAATATACTATATGTGATTTTAAATGCGACTCCAAAGAAGGAGACAAATCAAAACGGCGGTAAAAGCTGAAAGCAGAAGTTTCCCGTAGAAGCGAATCTATAAGTCGTAATCTATGCAGTGTTCAGCGACCATGAAAAATATTTGGATTTGAGGCGATTTTTGGGAAGATATATAAGAAAGAGGGATATTTCAGTATTATTTTGACGGAGGCTTCGGTATGGAGGAGATTCATGGAGTCATAGTCAGCTATAGGAGGGGGCCAAAGACTCAGAAGCCCAAGGAGTGTCTCCTGATGTTTCAAAATGTTAAGTCGCCGAGTGAAGCCTCCAATCTTATAGGACGTAAAGTTGCATGGCCAGTTAAGGAGAGGAAGTGCATTGGGAAGATCGTCGATGTTCATGGAAATAAAGGGCTTGTCAGGGCGCGCTTTAGGAAGGGGATTCCGGGCAATGCTCTTGGAACCGAGGTTGAGCTGATATGAGCTCTGGGAAGTCAGAATAGTGGCGGAATAAAGATCGTTATAATCTTTAGAGGCTCAATTACTTCTTTAATTCCATGCTTTACGCCCTTAGGTATATATGTGAAGGATCCCTTATGGATGACCCTCTCCCCCAAGCCCTCAATATACATTACAGCCCTGCCATCCATGTAATACTCTATTTGATCCGAGCCTTCGTGAGAGTGAATTTCTATGGTCTTTCCCTTCTCGAGCACTCCAACCTTAACGCTGGCGATCCGTACATCCCGGCTTGATAGGAGAATCTTCGCTGGGAACGGGCCGCTCTCATCTACGTCGAGATCATTCTCATCTCTAATTATGGGCTTCAACGGCCATTCACCTTCGGAGGCACAATCCTTACTATATATGATTTAAGGTTTTTCTTGTTTACCCATGAATGTTTAATCTGGATGAGGAGGCAGAGATGCAAAGCCATAAGCGGAGAGGATTGGGGAGCGAGTCGAATTTAGAATGATTTGATGTGTGGATTGAAGCTCGGCTTCCCCAGTTCCTCGCAGATCCTCAACCCTCACTTCTTATATTCTCGTTGTGTCTTGTGAATTCTCCCCAGCCGATCGCGCCGATTATGACCTTTGCCTCGGCCTCCTCGACTGTTCTCTTTAATATCAGCCTGTAATGCTCCTCGAATTCCCTAAGCGCCCCATCTAATTTTTGCCCATGATTGATTTTCGGCTCTTATGCGCCACGCAGAAAAATTCTTTATAAAGTTTATATTAGGGTCCCTCTGCTGACGGCGTCTAATCGTTATGGTTGTAGTGTGGATTTTCCATGTTTATTTGGCGGTAGGCAATTTAAGTCTGGGCATCCTCCATTCTTGATCGTCCTTCTCGTAGGGGAAGATTCCGCTTTGGAGGTGATAGTGTTTAACGGTCTTTGGCTTCCGTCTCTTTCTCGATGATGAGCCTATTATGCTGGAGAATGCCGTGTAGATGCAATGGGAAAATTGGAATCCCGTTCTCGCGTAATGGTAGTATCTCCTGATAGCATCTCTTAGGGTCAACCAGAATTTAACTTTATCCTTAGAGAGGGGCAGATTTACGCAGTCGCTCAGCAGCTTATAGGTTTCGTTTATCGATTCAGAATCTATGCTTCCATCCTCGCGTAGGCTCATGAGGAGCCATGCCGTTGCCATATTGAACTTATCAAAGACTGATGGTCCGAAGGGATTAAATCTTGGAATAAACTCCCTCCTAATCATGAATAGGGAGGATGCATAAATGAGATTCTCTATAAAGGCCCTTCTTCGAGTAGCCCTTAAATACTTAGAGGTTAATGCTTTAAGATCTTCATCCTGAATGCCGAAGAGAACGCTTATCAAGGATGCGTATGTATTTATTGCGATATCTCTAACTGAAAAGAAGAATAGGGATTCATTCCAGCTCCGTCCATCAATAGTCTCCTCGAGAAGATCAAGCGCTTCACCCCCAAATACAAGCCTGTTCGAGACTCTGTAAGGCTTGATTATTCGAAGCATATCCTCCGGCTTAATAACGTATTCTCCAGTAAAAAATAAGACTATTAGCCTACAGCACACTATTAGAGCCTTCAGAATCCCATCCACATTAAACCGTCCGGTAGAGGGATCATAACCCCACATTAATCTTCTCATGACATAAACGCAGTATTGAATCCAGCTCCTATCTATAGTCTCCCAGATATGCCCTAAGTCGCAGTTTCTGAGGCAGTTCCTACCCCAAACGGTAACGCCAGTGGCTTTAATGAAGTATGCTGAAAGGTCTCCACGGCCATACTTCAATCTGAAGGTAGGCAGAACTGATATGTCAAGTTTGAATCCGCGCTTTCGAGCCTCAGCCTCGATGCCCTTCATCCTCTTCACATAGAAGAGGAAAAGCGGAGTCTTCAGGACAACGAAGACATCATAGTCGCGATTATCTTCTCCCTTAACTTTTCCAGTAGCCCTACTACCATGAAGAATCACGGATGTTGTGAATGGAATTCTCCTTAGAACCTCCCTGCAGACGAACCGTAGATTTTCATCGACAAAGGACATGTAAAACCCTATAAAAATATTTTAAGAGATAAATTTAATCTTTTGAATGAAAGGTAGGGATCCTTCATCTGCTTAATATGCTATCAAATATTTGAATTAATCATCTCATGATAATCCTTGAGTCATGCTCCTTTTTCACCCATATCATCTGGGCATAGTATATTGAAGATTAATCCGACCCTCATAATGGAGAGTGAGGTAACGGAGATTTAGCCTACGTCATAGATGAGACTGTAGGAGCCGCATTGAAGAAGATAAATAGATAATCATGACTGGAGCTTAGGCTGATCATTCAGGCTCAACTATGACGGCCGTTCCAGTCGCCGACACAACCACTACTCCAGCTTGCAATCCGAGATCAGAAGTCTCTAGGTCTAAGCCTACGATGGCGTTTGCCCCCATGCTCTTTGCCTTACTTTTAAGTCTCTCAATAGCCTCCATCCTCGCCTTCTCAAGCTCATATGTGAAAGCAGAGATCTCTCCGCCCATAAAACTTTGAATTTCAGCTATGAACTTCCCTAGGAAGCCCCTTGTCCTCGGAACTAAGCCTGTAACGACCCCCAGGACCTTCCTTATCTTATAGCCGGGTATGGTCGGAGTTGTAGCTATCAAAAAATCTTCAGATGCGAATTCCAGTTGGGAGCCGCATTTATAGCAGTATCTTGAGCCCTCAGGGACCTCAGCTCCGCATTTCGGACATATCATCTTGGACGCGCCAATAAATGGAATTGTTGTGGAGCCTTAAAAAGGATCGGTTGACATGCATATTCGCTAATAGTTAAATGAAGAGATAAGGAAGAGCGTATTTCAAAGGGCAGTCGTAGTCGTTGAGACCGGAGGGAAACCATACACTGGAAAGTTCGGCGAGATGTCAGCTGAAACCTTAAGCAAAGGGCATAGACGTAGATGGATATTGGATATATAGAGGATTATCTCGGCTTGGAGGTTATCCCAGACTATATGTGCACGCGGAAAATCATCTGTGGAGTGAAATAGAAGATGGGGGGGGATAAACGTAGTAAATGCGACGATGGCAACGTCGGGAACCCTAACAAGCCAAGTTAGAGTTGACCTGGAGACTGGATTGATTGGGGCTTATGGCGTCATAGTAGTCCCCAAGGAGATTGCAATGGAGGATCTGGAGAGAGCGGAAGATGCGTGAAGAACCGCTGAGAGGAATGTCCTTTGACAGTGCGTTTTGGAAGTAGGGAGAGCCCAAATAGTGATGATCACTTATAAGCGACTAGAATTAGAATATTAAGTCGTCGCTTGAGCATTGAGAGGTGAATGTTCTTGATTAAGATTTTGGGGATCGTTGGAAGCCCCAGGATTGGAGGAAACACTGAACTGTTGGTGACCGAGGCCCTGAAAGCCGCCGAGGAGGAGGGGGCTGAGACTGAACTCATAAGATTAGCCAATAGGGAGATAAGCCCATGCGATGCGTGTCTAAAATGCAGAGAGAGCGGGGAATGCAGGATAAAGGATGATTTCCAGTATGTCTTCCAGAAGATGATCGAGGCGGATGGGATTATCCTCGCCTCGCCTGTATACTTCAGCTCGGCGACGCCGAAGATAAAGGCTCTGATCGATAGGGCTGGATACCTATCAATGGCTAAGGGTAGAGTCTTCGAGAATAAGGTTGGAGCCGCAATGGCCGTTGCTAGGAGAGCCGGACAGAACTTTACATTCGCCCAGCTCCTCTTCTTCCTATTACATCAGGGCATGATAGTCCCGGGATCAACATATTGGAATATAGCCTTCGGAAGGGATAGGGGAGATGTAAGAGAGGACGAGGAGGGCTTGAGAACGGCGAGGAACCTAGGGAAGAAGATGGTTTGGCTGATAGGGAAATTAAAGGGCTGAAGACGCTGATTCTTCGGGATTTATTGGAGTGATGGATATGAAGAATCTGAAGTCCGCCGGGAAGAAGTATTTTAGGGCGTTATATCCTGGGAGGTTCCAGCCGTTCCATCTGGGCCACTTAGAGGCTGCAAAGCATATACTACGGAATTCATCTGAGGTAATCTTCATGATCGGCAGTGCGCTTCAAAGCCACACATTGAGAAATCCATTTACTTCTGGGGAGAGGATGACGATGATACGTTTGGCACTATCCGAGATAGGGGTTGATCCAGCAAAATATTATGTTGTGCCAGTTCCGGATTTGGAGATACATGCAATATGGGTCTCGCATGTATGCTCTTTAGTTCCGAGATTTGACGTTGTCTATTCCAATGAGCCCTTGACAAGGAGACTCTTCATCGAGGCGGGATTCAAAGTTGAGGGCATACCATTTTATAGGAGGAAAGAATGCTCGGCAACGGAGATCAGAAATAGGATGCTATACGGCGGGGACTGGGAGTCTCTGCTGCCAAGGAGCGTGGCGAAGTATATACTGGAGATAGATGGTGTAGAGAGGCTTAGGGACCTATCCAGAACCGATAAGGTTTAGGCTCTCAGCGATCCTATTCGACTTCTCCACCCCGGCCTCCAATGCGGATCCCATCTTCTCAGCTAATCCGGATCTCTCCATTCGCTTAAGGATCTCCTCTGTGACCCCTCCGGGAGTCGCAACCATCCTAATTATCTCAGAGATGGATAGTCCAGCCTCCAAAATAAGCTTTCCAGTTCCGATCATGGATTGAGCCGCTGCCTTAAGCGCTATATCCTCCGGAAGCCCCGTCCTCACAGAGGCATCAATCAACGCTTTGACAATAAACGCCAGATATCCCGGGGCGCATCCGCTGAGAGCCGTGATAATATCCATCATCTCCTCTGGAACCTCCACGAACCTTCCAAGTGCACCTAGAACCTTCTCTACGATGATCCTTTCATCCTCTGAGAGTTTACGGCTGGCTGAGTAGGCTGAGAAGGACTCCTGAACGAGAACTGCAAGGTTTGGCATTACCCTAACGAATTTTGCCTCTGGAGCCATTTTCTCTAGGAAGTTTAGGCTAATGGCCGCGGCCATTGAGATCACAAGTTTACCAGCTATGGAATCTCGTGTCTCCCTGATGACTGAGCCTACATCCTTAGGCTTCACGCAGATTATTATGACATCGGCGTCCTCAGCGGCTTTCCTATTGTCACTCGTCACGAGGACTCCGAGCTCCTTCAGATCCATTATCCTCTCAACGTGCCTCCGGGACGCTATTATTCTCTCAGCTACGCGGCTCTTAACGAGGCTTCTGGCTACCGCTCCTCCTATAGATCCAGCGCCGATTATAGAGATTATCATTTCATATCTCTCCGAATTCATGAGCTGATAAAGACTTATCTGAAACGCTTAATAAGAGTATAATGTTTGGGGCTCTCGGGGGATGGTTAGACTGGAGAGATGTAGATTCTGGCTTTTAGACATAAATTATGAGGTTAAGGATCATGAGCCTCAAGTCTGGATTTGGGGAGTTGATGATGAGGGTAGACGGGTTTTAATTATCGACTCCTCCTTTAAGCCCTACTTTTACGCTCTTCTAGATGAAAATGCGGATCCAGAAGAGGTATCCACTAGGATAATGAATGAGAGGGCTACGCTTCCGCTTCTGCTCAGGGCGATTCCAGAGCCGAAGAGACTATTCGGGGAGCCAGTTAAGGCTGTGAAGATATATTGTCAGGATCCAGATGTTATCTCCAAGTATGCGAGGATCATAAGCAAATTTGAGGGTGTAAGGGAATGCTTGGAGACTGACATCCGATACTCAATGCGCTACCTGATAGATAATGATGTAGCTCCATCCGCATGGCATGAGGTTGAGGTTGAAGAGGGCGGAGACATAAATGTTCAGGTCGATAAGGTCTACATTGCACGTTCACCTCCGAAGAGAATTGAGAAGAATGACCTTCCTAAACTGAGGATCTTAAGTTTCTTCCCCGTATATTATGCATCTAAGGGCTCCCCGAAGCCTGAGAGGGATCCCATCGTAATAATCGCCACGGCAGCCAATAATGGAGAGAATAGGACATTCACAGCCAGAGAATATGAGGATATGGATCTCCTACGCTCCTTCATCGATTATGTTAGAAGCCTAGATCCAGACGTGATAGTAGGCTATCAGACAAACCAGAGGCACTGGCAATACCTTATGGATAGGGCTAAAACCCTCGGGCTTGACTTAATAGTTGATAGGGCTGGAACCTGGCCTCACAGAAGCGTTTATGGTCATATCTCGATAACTGGCAGGGCATCAATGGATATGTTTGACTTCGCCGATGAGCTGCCTGAACTTAAGGTTAAAACCCTAGAGAATATGATAGACATTCTCGGAGTTAAGAGCCTTGAGGAGCAGAGGATAATCGATGAGATAGAACATTCCGATTTTTGGGATGACAAGGAAAGACGTGGGGAGCTCATTGAGTATGCGGTGGAGAAGGCAGACTGCATTCTCAAAGTCTTAATGGAAATGCTGATCTACGCCGTTGAACTCTCAAAGCTAGTCGGTTTACCATTGGATCATATAGGTAAGGCAGCCGTTGGATTTAGGATCGAGTGGTATTTGATAAGAGAGGCTCATAGGATAGGCGAGCTGATTCCGGAGAAAGCTGAGAAGCCATACATGCCCTATGCTGGAGGGATGGTTCTGAAACCCAAGCCCGGCATACACGAGAACATCTGCGTCTTAGACTTCAAATCCATGTATCCGAACATAATGATCGAGAAGAATGTATCGCCGGATACTTATGTTCCTCCATCGATGCCTGAGCCTAAATCAGGAGTGAACGTGGCGCCTGAGGTTGGACATAAATTCAGAAAGGAGCCTCCTGGATTCTACAAGAGAGTTCTTACGCAATTGATCTCAGCGAGGAATGAGATTAGAAGCGAGATGAAGAATCTCGATCCTAAAAGCTTGGATTATCAGCTCTTAGATGCCCGTCAGAAGGCCGTTAAGGTGATAACGAATGCTGCTTATGGATATGCAGGTTGGATTGGAGCGAGATGGTTCAGAAAGCCCGTTGCTGAGGCAACGGCTGCTTGGGGGAGAAGCATGATAATGAGGAGCATTGAGATAGCAAAGGATCTTGGCCTCGAGATAATATATGGCGATACTGACAGCCTCTTCATAAAGTATGAGCCTGAAAAGGTCGATATGCTCGTAAATAGAATATGGGATGAGCTTGGATTGGAGATAAGGCCTGAGAAGATTTATAAGCGGATATTATTCACAGAGGCCAAGAAGAGATATTGTGGACTTCTACCCGATGGAACCCTAGATAATGTTGGCTTAGAGGTTGTCCGCGGAGACTGGGCTAACGTAGCAAAGATCACCCAAGAGAGAGTCTTAGAGATGATTTTGAAGGAAAACTCGGTTGAGGGAGCAGTTGAGTTCGTTAGGGGGCTGATCAATGACCTGCGGAGACATAAGATCCCATTTAGGGATCTGATAATATGGAAGACTCTGACCATGCCCGTGGATAAATATAAGGTTAATGCTCCCCACGTTGAGGCTGCGAGGATATTGAAGCGGATGGGATGGAACTTGACAGCTGGAGATCAGATAGGCTACGTTGTCATTCAGGGAAGTGGCAGATTATATGAGAGGGTTAAGCCATACGCCTTGGCCACCTATGATGAGATAGATGTGGAGTATTACGTCAAGAAGCAGATTGTGCCAGCCGCCCTTAGGGTTCTATCGATGTTCGGAGTGAAGGAGAAAGATCTGACATCCACTTCTACCTCAATGGGACCTAAGACCCTAACGGATTTCTTCGGAGCAGGTAAAGCCTAATCGGATATGCTGTCGAAGGTTAATAGCTTAACGTTAAGCGGTTGCTTTATCACATCTGAGATCCTCGCTGCAACGAGATACTTGATCTTCTTTTCGGATGCTATATCCACGAGTCTCTGAGTTATTACTCCATCAAAGACAACTGTGTCAACGCCGTCTATATCCTTAAGTCTCTCGGCCAATTCGCTTACTGGCATACGCTCTATCTCCTTCATATTCTCATCCAATAATATAGCCTCTAATGTGCCCTTCAGCTCCTCAATTGCATTTCTAATCTCCTTTGGGACGAGAACCCGCCTTCTCCTCCTCTTCGTAACCTCCTCTACTGGAACCCTCTTGCTCAATGCCTCCTCGATCTCCTTCGCGTTTAAGTCCTCAACTTCTCTTCCCTTTGGGGCTCTCGCGACATACTTGATCCGTGCAACCTGAAGAAGCTCCTTCAATATTAGGTCTCCGCCGCGATCTCCATCTAAGAATGCAGTTGCCTCCTTCTCCTTCGTCAACTTAATTATCGTCTCTGGAACCTTAACTCCCTCAAGGGCAATTACATTCTGTATTCCAGCCTTCAAGAGGTTTATAACGTCAGCTCTGCCCTCAACGATGATTATCTCCTTGGCCGAGTCTATCTCCGGACCAGCCGTTAACTTTTCAGGGCCATACTTCTGAACCCTCGCCGCCCTAAGTATCTCCGAGACTTCACGGAATAGCTCTTCTGTTTCAGGTTGCTTCTCTAGGTTCCATTCGTGAAGTATCTTCTTCGCCCTCTCTATTATGGCCTTCCTTTTGGATTCACGGACGTCCTCTATTTTTTCTAGGTGGACGTGGGCCCTGCACGGTCCTATCCGCTCTATGCTCTCTATTGTCGCCGCTATTATCGCCGTTGAAACCCTATCGAGGCTTGTAGGTATTATTATTGAACCTTCAGTCTTATCCTTCTCAGACTTTAATTCTATCTCTATCCTGCCTATTCTGCCCGTTTTCTGGAGCTCCCTGAGATCGAGTTCTGAGCCGAATAACCCCTCAGTCTGACCGAAGATCGCTCCTACAACATCGGGTTTCTCTACGACTCCCTCAACTACGAAGTTTGCGCGGATAACGTACTTAACCGTGAAGGATTGAGAAGACAACTTTAATCACCCCATTAAATGCTAAGATCAACGTTTAAACATCCATTGAATCTGATTTATGTCCATTATTTACTGATTACCGTCTAATATATTCTTACCTATTTTCTCGCTGAGAGTCTCAAGGTATCTCGCTAAGCCCTCCACATCCTTAATTTCTCTACCCGAAAGCCCGATTAGACGCCTCCAAAATGTGATGTCAGACTTAATCTTCATGGCTTCGAGATGCTCCATTAGGCGCATAGTCCATTCACGTCCACGCCTATCAAAATCCATCAGTAGAATTGCCTCCTTAACTCCTAAGCGTCCTATCTCTCCAATAACGTCCAGAAACGGCCTACCAGAAGACTTCGCCGGGAAGATCATACCGGATATTCCAAGCCTCCTTAATGATTCAACATCCTTTCTGCCCTCAACTATCACAACGGCGCCCTCAGCCGTTCTCTCCCTTAAATCCCAAATGAGCTTGCTTAGCTCCTCAAGTTTCCTCTCAAACGCATTCACTTATGGATCACCGAGCCATCTAAACTTGAATCTTTAATTAGTGCACGCGCGAGGAGACGTGCAACCCTCAATGGTTCCGGAACTGATCCATGAGATGTAAATTTATTCAGCACTCCCTTTGCTTCTTCTATGCTCATACCTATAAACCTAATGTAGACGGTATGTCCCGTAGGGAGGGTGACGGCCGTTCTCTCCCTATTCCTCCTGTATGTCTCAACCCTAATCATCCAGTCATCTGGGAAATACTCCTTAAAGTATCTCTCAAGTCCGGTAGATTGATTGTATGTTACGCAGATGAGTGGAAGTCCAGTCTCATCTGAGATCCGATGTAGATCTATAACGTTATACCAGCTTATTACGCATCCATTCAGCATGAGCAGGTTAATATCATCTCTATTTAGGCTCTTATACATCTCTAGAATCTTGTCCGTCGCATCCATCCCGCCAACGGTCGCCCTAGAGAATGCAAACCCATCGATCATCATGTCTGCTCTCATCACAACCCCCGCTAAAATGGACTTTTCACTAACCCCCTTAATGAAGCTCTCAGATATGCCTAGGGTTCTGAAGCCCCTCTTATGAACATGCAACCGCAAAACCTCTCCCTTCCAAATATATTACTGACTAAACTTATATTTCATCTAATCTGATCATTGCTGGAGGCTAAATCCTAACATTAAGAAGTTAGATGTATCAATCTTCACGATTAGACATATACCTTAAATCACTCATTCTATATAGATTTTACAGGGATTTTCGAGGATGACATGGTCTTGAATGATGGAAGAGTAGAGTCAAGCATTAAGGATGCTGATTTCATCTTCGAGAATAAACCTTTGAGGGTAATAGCCGCTAGAGACTCAGCTGAGATAGAGCTTGCAGGCATTAAGGTCGGGCCATTCGAGGAGGGAAACGAGTATGAATTGAAGTATTGGATTGCCAAGGAGCTCGAGAAGGCCGGGGTAGTCCGCCTCAGGGATGAGCCTCTCTCAGCATCGAGGCTCTACCCGATACTTCATAGGGAGAGAATTCAACCCGTGAGCAGCCTGTCATCTCTCCCCGAAGATTTTTATCCCCGATTGAGACGAACATTAAGGGAGCTTAAGAAGAATTCAAGGTCAAGCCCCGATAAGATGAGAGAGTATGAGTATGCTAAGAATATTTCAAAGGATATTGTTAGCTGTAGGCTGAAAAAAATAGTTTCGCTTGCCTCAACTTTAGGTCAGAGAAGCCAAGCTGTGAGGAACTTAACCGTGGAGGAGCTTGCCCTCTATGATGAGCTCAGCCGAGTGATTAATGAGTGGAGGGAGAAGATAATCTCGGCGGAGGAGGAGGAATGACAGAAGAGATAGTTATGGATAAGCCTGAGGAGAGATTCCAAGTAATCCTGAAGTCCGATAAGTATCGTGAAAGGATATCTCAGATGGCATTAAATGGTTCAACCTCGCTTGTAATCGACTTTGAGGATATCCTCATAGCAGACAGTAAGCTCGCTGAGGAACTACTTGAGAATCCGGATGAGTATCTGGAGTATGGGAATCAAGCGGCATTTGATCAGCTGCAGATACAGGAGCCCGAGTATGCGGAGAGGATCAGAGATGAAGGTGTTACTGTTAGGATTAGGGGGATACCCTATGTAACTCCCCTTAGGGAGCTCAGCTCGAGGCATATAGGGAAGCTTGTGATGATCGAGGGGATCGTTATTAGGGCGACGACTGTTAGGCCGCTTGTAACGAGGGCAGTCTTTAAGTGTAGGAGATGCGATCAACTGATAGAGGTTCCCCAGACGGGAACATACTTGACATCTCCATCGAAATGCACAAATCCTGATTGTAAGGCGACTGGAGGATTCGAGTTTGTTCAGGAGGAATCTGAATTCATAGATTCTCAGGAGATTAGGATTCAGGAGTATCCGGAGGAGCTCCCTCCCGGACAAACTCCACGTTCACTTAACATTCAGCTAGTTGGAAGGGATATTGTGGATGTCGCTCAGCCCGGAGACAGGGTTTACGTGGTTGGGATAGTCAGGGCTGAGGCTAAATCCTACCCTAGAAGCGGGAAGCTTAGGGCCTTCGGATTATACTTGGATGCGAATTATATTGATACGAGGAGCAAGGAGCCGGAGGCCATAGAGATCACGCCTGAGGAGGAGAGGAAGATACTTGAGATAGCGAAGGATCCTAACGTTCATGATAGGATCATACGCTCAATAGCGCCGTCGATCTACGGATATGAGCACATAAAGGAGGCTATAATGTATCTGCTCTTCGGAGGAGTTCCGAAGCATCTTCCAGACATAAACATTAGGGGAGAACTCAACATACTTCTTGTGGGGGATCCGGGAACAGCTAAGTCTCAGCTGCTCAGATACGTGCCCAAGATAGCTCCACGGGGATTATATACGAGCGGGAGGGGAACAACAGCGGCTGGCTTAACGGCCGCCGTTCTGCCAAGCTCATCAGGTGGGATGACCCTTGAGGCCGGAGCCCTAGTTCTTGCGGATAGGGGAATAGCATGCATAGACGAGATCGACAAGATGAGACCCGAGGATAGAGTTGCCATTCACGAGGCTATGGAGCAACATACGATCTCGATAGCTAAGGGAGGCATAGTAGCTACGTTAAATGCTAGGGCGGCCGTACTTGCCGCTGCGAACCCCGCGCTTGGAAGATACGATCCATACAGAACGGTTGCGGAGAACATCTCCCTTCCCGTTACTATACTCTCAAGATTCGACTTGATCTTCGTTTTGAGGGATGTTCCTGAGAAGGATAGGGATTCGAGGATGAGCGAGCATATACTCGAGTTGCATAGGAAAAGGGCGCCTCCAGCCGAGCCTGAGATCCCACCGGATCTTCTGAGGAAGTATATCGCATATGCGAGGAGCATAAATCCCGTATTGACCCCTGAGGCAATGGAGAAGCTCAAGGAGTTCTATATGGAGATGCGTTCTGCAAGTGAGGCTGAGGGTTCGCCGATTGCTATAACGGCACGTCAGCTTGAATCCTTAGTTAGGATATCTGAGGCTAGGGCTAGAGCTGCTCTTAGGGATCAAGTCTTACCGGAGGATGCTGAGCACGCGATTGCCATAATGAGACGTTCACTAGAAGAGGCTGGTATCGATGTTTCATCACATAAGATAGACATTGACATAATAATGACTGGGAAGCCTAAGAGCCTACAGGATAAGCTTCGCCTCGTCCTCAACGTGCTGGTTGATATGGAGAGGGATACTAGCGTTGTTAAGAGAAGCGAGCTGATCGAGAAGCTCACAACAGAATATGATCTTACAAGAACCGAGGTTGAGAGGTTGATCGGTCAGCTCATAAGAGAAGGAACTATTTACGAGCCGAGGAATGGATACTTAAAGAAAACTTAGGAAAAGGGCTTAGAACTTGCGCTGTGAAGAGTTAAATCTGCCTGATCAGGCGAGGAACCTGCTGATAAACTTGGGGATAACCGAGCTATTCCCTCCTCAAGTAGAGGCTATTCGAGCCGGAGCCCTTAAAGGAAGAAACCTTCTTCTCGCAAGTCCAACGGCATCCGGTAAGACATTGATCGCGGAACTATGCGCCGTTAAGCATATACTCGAGAAAGACGGAAAGGTTCTCTATCTATCTCCGCTTAGAGCCCTAGCAAACGAGAAGTATGAGGAATTCAAGAAGTATGAGGCTCTCGTGAAGAGTGATGGCGCTAGGATAAGGGTTGGAATAAGCACTGGAGACTATGATAGCAGCGATCCATGGCTTGGAAGATACGATATCATAGTTACGACGAATGAGAAGTGCGACTCTCTTTTACGTCATAGATCCCCATGGATAGATGAGATAACGCTTATCGTCGCCGATGAGATCCACCTGCTCAACGACCTCGACCGCGGGCCGACGCTTGAAATAGTGCTTACACGACTGAGACAGGTGAATCCGAATGCTCAGATGCTGGCCTTAAGTGCAACCGTAAGTAACGCTGAGGATATAGCCGAGTGGCTGAATGCCATTCCAATAACGATGAATTGGAGGCCAGTTAAGCTCAGAGAGGGCGTGTTGATGGGGACTGAGATTCAATTTAAGGATGGAGGGTCAATCAGGATTAAGAGGAGGATCGCTCATCCAGCCATTAACTTAGCTCTGCATGCCATACAGCAGGGAGGGCAGGTCTTAATATTCGCTTCTACTAGGAGAAACGCCGTTAACTTAGCTAAGAAGGCCGCTCCGAAGATCGGGGAGTTACTGTCAAAGGCGGCTAAGCGCTCATTGGAGAAGCTGGCCAATGAGATCCTAGCGGCAAATGAAAGGACTAGGATAAGCGATCTACTTGCCGATCTCGTGGAGAATGGAGTTGCCTTTCATCATGCTGGGCTATCCCCCTCCCATAGGAGGATAATTGAAGATGCATTCCGGGATGGTAGGATAAAGGCTTTAACAGCGACTCCCACGCTTGCATTCGGAGTTAACCTTCCAGCGCGGATGGTGATCATAAGCGACTATAGAAGGTATGAGCCTGGATATGGCTATTATCCCATAAGCGTGCTCGAGTATAAGCAGATGGTTGGACGTGCAGGCAGGCCTCGATACGATGAGGTTGGAGAGTCAGTTCTCATAGCCAAGACTGAGGAGGAGAGGGATTATCTCTTCGCGAGCTTCGTCCTTGCTAAGCCTGAGAGGATCTGGTCTAAGCTTGGAGTTGAGAGGATCCTTAGATCTCACGTATTGGCCACGGTAGCCTCGGAGTTCGCTCATTCAGAGCGTGGAATCTACGATTTCTTCGGGAGAACCCTATATGCCTATCAGTATGATCTTCGGGCGATAAAGGGTCTAATAGCGAAGATACTTAAGTTTCTCTATAGGGAGGAGATGATCAGCGTTGAGGGGAATGAGATCAGGGCTACTCGCTTCGGAAGGAGAGTCTCGCAGCTCTATATAGACCCATTATCGGCGATAATCATAAGGGACGGCTTACTAAAGAGGGCTCCGCGAATAAGCGAGATAAGCTTTCTACACATGATAGCGCATACTCCAGATATGTATCCGAAGATCAGATGCTCCCATAAGGAGATAGATAGGATCTCATTGTTCCTCGATGAGCATAGGGACGAATTGATGTTCGAGGAGCCGGATGAATGGGCTGACAGCATAGCATACGAGGAGTTTCTGGGAGAGTTGAAGACGGCATTAGTTTTAAAGGCGTGGATAGATGAGAGGTCGGAGGATGAGATAATAGAGAAGTTCAGAGTTGAGCCTGGAGACCTTTACAGGCTGATCTCAACGAGCGATTGGCTCCTATACGCAACGCAGGAGCTGGCGAGCCTGCTGGGGCAGAGGGATCTACTGCCACGGATAGCTGAGCTCCGCGAGAGGGTTGCGAAGGGAGTTAAGGCTGAGCTGATTCCACTCGTCAGACTTGAAGGCATCGGCAGAGTTAGGGCTAGAATAATCTTCAATGCGGGCTTCAGAACATTGGAGGATCTCAGGAAAGCCTCAATAGAGGATCTCTCACATTTACCATCGATAGGAATGCGAATCGCCAAGAGGATTAAGGAGCAGGTTGGAGGATCCTTCAGCAGGGAGGAGTGGAGGAGGATCTCGGAGGCCAAAGATGCTGAGCAGCAGGCTCTGACGGAATATTACGAGTAGGCTTATAATCATGGAATTTCAGCCTTAACGCCTCAAACCGTTAGATTTATCTTCCATCCTCACATTTACCATTAGACGTTAATTGACGGGTGGATTTACGGAATGAACGTTATCGTCCTTATGGAGGATAGTCTACGTAGGGATCATCTGGGATGCTATGGGAACGATTGGATTAAAACTCCGAACATAGACAGGTTCGCTGCTGACTCGATCATCTTCGATTACGCCTACGCCGAGGGTTTACCGACAATACCCGTTAGAACAGCCATGCTGACGGGCAGATATACCCTTCCATTCAGGGGATGGCAACCTCTTGAGCAGCTGGATCTAGTTCTGCCGGAGATATTATGGGATAAGGGGGTTGAAACGGCTCTAGTATCAGATACGTATCACATGCATAAGCCGAAAATGGGCTTCAGCAGAGGATTCGATTATGTCAAGTGGATTAGAGGACAGGAGACCGATCCATGGATCATAGATCCAAACGTGAATGTTGATCCATCGAAATACAGCGAGAAGAATTGGTGGCCCGCATATCCAGGTCAGCCTAAAAGCGTCGTTAAGAGGCAATTCATACAGTATCTAAAGAATAGGGCTTATTGGAGAGGAGAAGAGGATCACCACATAGCCCAGGTTATCAGGGAATCCATAAATTGGCTTGAAAGCTGGGTTTCAAATAAGAGACTTGACAGATTCTTCCTTCTCATCGATAGCTTCGACCCGCATGAGCCATGGGATCCCCCTAGCGAGTATCTTGAGATGTATCCGGTTCCCGAGTATGATGGGCTTCCAATAATTTGGGGAGGGGGATCAGTTGAAGGATGGAGTCTAGCTGAGATCAGGCATGTAAGGGCTCAGTATGCCGGGACGATCACGCTATGCGATAAGTGGACTGGAGTTCTGCTTGAGAAGATCGATGAGCTCGGCCTCTTAGAGGATACTGCTATAATCTTCCTCTCTGATCACGGGGAGCCCCTTGGAGAGCATGGGATAATAAAGAAGGTTAGACCATGGCCATACGATGAGCTCTCACATATACCATTCATCATACGCCTTCCAGACAAGATGGGACTGAAGAATAAACGCGTAGAATCCTTCGTTGGAATCCAGGACATAGCGCCTACCGTCCTCAGACTCCTCAATATAGATGTCCCGGAGATAATGCATGGTAGGGATCTAATGCCGATAATTCAGGGCGATGAGGAGGGGATGGATTTTGGAATAAGCGGCTTTCACAGGAGAGCTTGGAGCATAAGAGATAAGGAGTGGAGCTTCTATCTCTGGCTTGGACCTCGAATGGCCGGGGCGAAGGAGAAGCCTGAGCTCTACAGATATGAGCCTGAATTTGTGCCTCCTGAACCGGCAAAGTACGAGCTAAATAAGCACCAGCCTGAAAGAACAATCTTAACTGAGGAAGAGGCTGAGAAAGCGGAGGAGATGGAGAAGAAATTAAAAGAGTTCATCGAATCTCTTAAGCCGTCTCCGGGAGATCTTATGGCGAAAGAGTTCATGACGAGGCAAGCTACCCTACAGAGACGATCATAGCATCCTCTGGGCTCTCTTTATCCTTCGCCCTCATCCTCCACAGGCTTGAATTCCTCGCATGATGGAGTATCAAGATACACGAATATGCCCTTCTTCCGGCATCTCACTACTGGTGGACATTGCAGTTCAGCATAGACGCATTCAGCACATGTAGGCATCCTATCACCTCTCCCCTAACTAATGAATTATTCTAATGTAAACTTTTCGTCATCGACATGGCTCTTATAATCTTTCTGAGCCGTCAATTTCTCGATTATTATCCTTTCCGGATGGGAGTAAATGTTTAGGCGCTTTCTACATGCGAAACCAACGAGTGTTATCCCCTTCTCAGATGAAACCTTAAATCCCCCATATGTTGGAGCGGACATGGATGCTATTACTGGTATACCCATGCTTGCCGCCTTAGTCGCTATGCCCAAGCTTACTCTTCCAGTCAATGCTAGTAGTAGTCGCCTCATGTTTAAGCCGCGGAGAGCCGCCTTCCCAACAGTCTTATCTACGGCGCTGTATCTGCTGATATCCTCCGAGATGACCTGGATACTTCCGGACTCGTCAGCTAATGCTGCTGCATGAACGCCTCCGGTTCTTCTGTGGATCTCAGCAAGCGAATTTAAGTCCTCTATGACATCAACTATTGTCTTGCTGGAGAATCTAGGGAAAGCCTCATCTCCATGCGGATTTGATGGATCCCCCTTTGATCCATGTTGGGCGTGCCTCATCTGGGCTCTTCTCAGATGGACATCAACCCTTCCCTCGGAGACTTCCAATTTAGAGACTTCATCGATTCTGCGTATTACACCTTCAGTCATCAAGTATCCTATGATGAGCTCCCTGATCTCCATTGGGCTTGCTAGGAGCACGGAGTATTTACGGCCATCAATATAAACTGCCAATGATACTTCCACGGCGATCTCATCCATGAACCTTCTTGTGTATCCCCTTTTTAGATCAGCGCGTAGGACCTCGCATTTAGTTATGGATGGCGTATTGAACATTCACTTCATCCCATATATCCATCGATGATCGATCCTTTAGATTTTTATAATGCACTCACGCTCATTCTAATTGAATCTCCAATTCTGGAGGGGTGAAGTTTGGAGTTTAGGATTGGAAATGCGAAGATCCGAATTATACGTGGAGATATAACTGAGCAGGAGACCGAAGCGATCGTGAACGCCGCGAATAGCAGCTTAATGGGCGGAGGAGGAGTTGACGGTGCAATTCACAGGAAGGGCGGACCGAAGATCCTTGAGGAGTGCAAGAGGATAAGGAGGACTCAGTGGCCTAATGGATTACCAACCGGGAATGCCGTTATAACGACAGGCGGAAACTTGAAGGCCAAATATGTAATTCATACCGTTGGGCCTGTATGGAGGGGAGGAAAGCATGGAGAGGCCGAGCTTCTAGCTGATGCCTATAGGAACTCGTTGAAGCTCGCGGTTTCTAAGGGTATAAGGACAATTTCATTCCCTGCCATAAGCACTGGAGCCTACGGCTATCCAATGGAGGAAGCCGCTGAGGTTGCATTAAAGACCGTAAGGGACTTCCTTGAGGCCGAGGATAAATTGGATGAGGTAGTCTTCGTTCTCTTCACCGAGTCGGCCTATAGAGTCTATGAGAGGAAAGCCAAGGAGATCCTCGCCGAATAATATTCTCATGGGCTTTAATGGCTTAACTGTATCTACGTATAACCTTTAAGCCACGATGATCCTTCTTGACCTGAAAGGCTCTTTGATGTGAGGGTGAATGCTTCAAAGCGAGATTGTGAATGCATTAAGGAATCCGGAGGCATATGATGAGAAGGTAGATTATATTAGGGTTCTTCAGACGCATATCTCATACATCTTTCTGACCGGACGATATGCTTACAAGATTAAGAAGCCCGTGAACTTCGGCTTCTTGGACTTCACAACGCTAGATAAGAGAAGATTCTACTGCGAAGAGGAGGTTAGACTGAATAGGAGATTATGCGGGGACATGTATATCGGCGTTTTGCCAATCACATACTCCAGCGGCAAATTCAGGATTGGCGGCTCAGGGAAGCCTGTGGAGTATACTGTGAAGATGAGGGAGCTTCCACAGGAGGCTTTGATGTCTGAGAGGCTTAAGAGGGGAGAGATAGACGTGAAAGTTATGGATGACATCGCGAGGATACTATCTGATTTTCATAGGAGAGCCGATACGAACAGGGAGATCCGTGAATACGGCTCCATAAGGATTGTGAAGTTCAATTGGGATGAAAACTTTGATCAGACGAGGGAGTTTATTGGCAAGACTGTAGAACGGGGAGAATACCTCTTCATTAAGCGTGTGATAAACGAATTCTTAGAAGGGCATAGAAGCCTCTTTGAGTTGAGGCAGAAGAGCGATAGGATTAGGGAGTGCCATGGAGATCTACATTCGGGGAACATCTTCATAGCCGATAAAATCTATATTTATGATGCGATAGAATTTAATGAGCGGTTCAGATACTGCGATGTAGCATCTGACATGGCATTTCTCCTTATGGATCTTGAATTCCTAAATCGCCGGGATCTATCTGCGCGTCTCTTAGATAGATACGTTGATTACAGCGGTGAGGGCGGCGACTTCCTTGAGATACTTCCCTTCTATAAGTGTTATAGGGCTTATGTTAGGGGGAAAGTGACGAGCTTTAAACTGAACGATCCATACATATCGGATGAGGATAAGGAGAGAGCAGTGGAGACCGCTGAGAGATACTTTCAGATGAGCAGAGAATATGCTGAGCAGCTATTTTAGGGCGTATTTCCCGATGAGCCTTCTGATCGAATGCAGTATCTCATTTAGATCCTCATCCTCAACTCCGACATTTCTCACCTTAACCTTCTCGGAGAGAGTATCGAATATTATCATTGGGATCTGATCTGATGTCGGCGGCTCATAGGAGCGTTTCACCTTATAGTATATCTGCATCTTCCTGACATTAGAGACTGAATCCTTAACGTTTCTTCTCTTCCTCAACCTTTCCTTGATGGTTCTTTCTGGGCATACACACTCTATAAGGTATGCGGGGACATTCAGCCTTTTGGATACAGCGTATATCCTCTGCCTCAGACTCCTCTTATAGAATGTCCCATCGAGAATTACGTTGTTCCTCATTAGCAGTAGAGCCTCAACCCTCTTGATAAGCTCATCATAGACCATCATCTTCTGCTTCCAGATCATGCGCTGATAATAATCTGGGATGCTTCTCTGCCTATCGAATACCCTTTCGAGGTCATATTGCATGGGATCCTCCGCCTTCAGAACCTCCTCCAGAGAAGCGTCCTTGAAGAGCTCCCTTCTTATAACGTCCGTCCTGAGAATTTCGCCTCCCAAATCTGTGGATAAATGCTTCGCTAATGTACTCTTGCCGGTTCCGGGGAGACCGCAGACTATTATGAGCATCTTCAGCCAATATTAAATATTTAATTCATCCTCAAAAGTTTTAGCTGGAATGAATTATTAAATGGCTTTGAGGAGAATTCGTTATGAGGAGAATCGAGTTTCGATTGGGCAGGAGGCATCTTACGCTTGAGGTTCCACCGTTCTTCATCGATTTTAGGAAGAGAAACTTCAGCTCCATGATGACGAGACGAGTTTCCGGAGATGAGGGAACGCTCTTTTATGTTTACATTACTAGGAAGAATCAGATGTCCAAGCTTTTAATATTGAAGAGCATGCATCCCGGGATCTTCATGCCTCCCAGATTAACGATAAATGAGACCTTCACCCGCGAGGAGATAAATGGCTTTATAGACTCTGTCAGGGAGCTTGAGAGGATCTGGAAGTATCAGGATCATGGTTTATGGAAGATGAGGATTAACGGCTTCACCGTATACATGGTTCTGGTCATAGGGGCTGATAGGTGGACTGTTAGGGCCATGGTATCGAAGGATGGAATGCCCGGTTATGGAGTTGAACTACCCGTAGATCCAAAACTATCCGAGAGATTACTAGATGAGTTGACTCCGGAGGAGAAGCATGACATGGAGATCCATGAGCACGTAGAGAATAGGCACTTCCACTTCACCGTCTACAGCATCGAGAGATTCATAGATCTCGTTAAGAGATACGATTACTATTTCGCCCGGAAGGAGATATGGGAGCAAAGCGTAAGGATCGAGGATATGCCATATTGACTTTCCAGATGGGGGCCTCAATAAAAATTTAAATTTCAGAATCGTGTTGTTATTTTGGTTGAATAGCGTATAGAGGTGCCATGTCATGAGGAAGAATGGTGTGATGACCAACGGGAAGTTTGAGGGGCTAATGCACATCGCCAACGCCAAGGATCAATTCACGATCCTAGCGACTGATCAGAGGGGATCACTGAAGAGGATGATTAACCCGGAGGATCCGAGCAGCGTCACGCCGGAGCAGATGAAGGCGGCTAAGAGGGCTCTCATAAAGAATCTCGTTGGAAAGGATAGCCCTGGAAGAGCAAGTGGCGTTCTCATTGATCCAGACTATTCCTATGAACGTGAATTCTTGAAGTCCTGCAATATCAGGGCTGACGTTGGCATATTGATGAGCATAGAGAAAAGCGGATATGGTGGTAAGGGAGAGTTTGCTCCTCAAGTCGAGATCTTCGGAGGCTTAGACGTAGAGGAGGCAGTCTTAAAGATAAAGAATAGAGGGGCATCAGCCGTTAAGATGCTCATTTACTACCGCCCCGACAGCCCGACGCATAAGTATCAGGAGAACATGGTTAAGGCTGTTGGGAGAGCCTGCGAGAAGTATGACATAGCATTCCTCTTGGAGCCGGTCTCCCACTCCCTCGAGGGTGGACCGCACAAGAAGAAGAATCCGAAGGAGTTCTCTGAGATCAAGCCTAAACTCGTAATTGAGACTGCGAGGGAATTGACGAAGCCGGAATACTGCGTTGACGTTCTAAAAGCTGAGTTTCCGCTTAACCTAAAGTATGCTGAGGAGCTCGGGCAGGATCCCGCTGAGGCATGCAGGGAACTCGACGAGGCAAGTCAGATTCCATGGGTTATCCTAAGCGCCGGGGTTGACTATGAAGAATTCAGAGAGAACCTGAAGTATGCCGTTGAGAATGGAGCGTCAGGATTCCTCTGTGGAAGGGCGATATGGAAGGAGGCGATTGGCAGGGAGGACATAGACGAGTTTCTGCTGACAACCGGAGTTAAGAGACTAAATGAGCTCGTCGATATAGTCGAGGAAAAGGCGGAGCCATGGTATAAGAAATACGTGGACTCGATAAGTGAAATAGAGATTGTGAGGGGAGAGTAGGAGGATCAGCAGATAACCTAATATATCGAGACCTTACGTATCCCCCTCACCTTTAACAGCTCCGGAACTATCTCTCCTGGAATCTTCTTTTCGGCTATCAAAGTCAGCTTAGGCTCGGGTACAAGCTCAGGATCATCCACTATAGCCTGTCTGATGCTAATCCCCCGCTTAGCCAGAAGATCAGCCGATCTGGAGAGTATCCCGGGCATCCTAGCATCTACCGGAGTTATCTCTATAACTCCGAGATTCAGGTATCCGGCTACTTCCTTAAGTGAGGCTCCAGCTGGCTTTATCTGCCTGAATAATTTTTGTAGGGCGGGATCATTCTCGATCATCTTTACCGTATTTTTTACGGTTCTCCTGTCCACGCCAGCAGCCCGACTTATCTCGACAAGCGGGATCATTATCTTGTCGCAGTATATCCTCCCATCCCTTATGCTGAGGCCATACTGCACGAGTATCTTGGCGACTGAGAGTCTTTCAGGGTAATTCTTTAGGCACTCCCTAACTTTATCCCACATTTCAGCCGCCTAAAAATTGACTTTCAAAACATATGTCATTCAAAAATGCATATAAAGTTAATCTGCCCGAGTATCTATGATGGATTTTTCAAGCGTCTTTAGGCCAACCTCAGCAATCCAGCGTATCCAAACGATCTCCAGATCGTAGAATGATGCCGGATCTTTTATTTCTCTCCTCACATCGTTTGATATGGTGGATAGGCCATCTCAACGCCGCCACAGTCTAGGCGGAATATAAACTCGAATATCCCGTCTAAACTTCATCCCTTAAATGTCTCATTGCATATTGAGACCTTCATTTGATCATCAATCACAATTTAAGGTAGACCTCAAATAGTTTATATTAGCCCCATCAATATTGTATTAAGCTTGGAGAGAGATATGAGCGTTCCACTGGAGAGAATAAGTGAGTATACTTGGCGGATCCCAAAGAGCTATAAGCCTGGAATGCGGGTTCCAGGGCTTGTCTTCGCCGATGAGGAATTACTCTCAAAGATGAAGACTGACAGGACTCTTGTCCAATGCGCAAATGTAGCCCATCTGCCTGGAATCTACAAGCACGCAATTACCCTCCCTGATGGACATGAAGGATATGGATTTCCGATAGGCGGAGTTGCAGCCACGGATTATGAGGAGGGAGTTATCAGCCCAGGCGGGGTAGGATACGACATTAACTGTGGAGTTCGCCTCCTAACGACTAATCTCTCAGAGGAGGATGTCAGACCGAACCTGAGGAAGCTGGCTGAGATAATCTTCAGGAATGTCCCTTCCGGATTGGGAAGCCGAAGGAAGGCGAGCGTCTCGCCGAGCGAGCTCGACCGCATAGTCACAGAGGGCGTCCCAAGGGTTGTAGAGCAGGGTTATGGATGGCCCGAGGATATTGAGCGGTGCGAGGAGAATGGATGCATGAAAAATGCGAATCCAGATAAGGTTTCAAGCACGGCTAAGAGGCGCGGATTATCCCAGATCGGAACCCTCGGCTCGGGAAATCACTTCCTAGAGGTTCAGAAGGTCGATAATATATATGATCCTAAAGTCGCGAAGGTCTTTGGGATAACCCATGAGGGGCAAGTAACAGTGATGATCCACTGTGGATCACGCGGATTCGGCCATCAGATATGCTCTGATTACCTCCGCGTCGTTGAGAGGGCCGTTAGGAAGTATGGCATCTCAATTCCAGATAGGGAGCTTGCATGCGCTCCCAGTAAGAGCAGGGAGGCGGAGGACTACTTTGAGGCCATGTCATGCGCCGTTAATTACGCCTTCGTCAATCGCCAGATGATAACGCATTGGGTTCGCCAGAGCTTCGAGGAGGCATTAGGGATGCCCACAGAGAAGATAGGCCTAAGCCTAGTCTATGATGTTGCACATAACATTGCAAAGATCGAGGAGCATACTATCGACGGCAGGAGAGTTAAGGTGTGGGTTCATAGGAAGGGTGCGACTAGGGCTTTTCCGCCGGGACATGAGGCTATACCGGCCGAGTATAGGGATGTTGGGCAACCCGTACTGATCCCGGGATCCATGGGCACAAGCTCATATGTGCTCGTTGGAACCTCAAAGGCCATGGAGATCTCATTTGGCTCAACGGCTCATGGGGCTGGAAGGATGATGAGTAGGGCCGCTGCTAAGCGGAAGTTCTGGGGCGGAGATGTAAGAAGGGATCTTGAGAGGAGAGGCATAGTCGTCAGGTCTGCAAGCGCCACGGTCCTGGCTGAGGAAGCCGACTTGGCATATAAGGATGTTGATCGAGTCGCTGCAGTCAGCGACGCTGTTGGAATTGCGAAGCGAGTTGCGAGGCTCGTTCCCCTAGCCGTTATTAAGGGCTAGCGTCCCTGGCCTCTGAATATGGAGTATGTAGAACCTCCCTAACTTTTTTGACGATCTTCGGTCCTAAACCATGGATCTCCCTTGCCCACCTTTCAAGGTTTGCTAGGGCATTAAAGGGCGTGTCGAAGGATTCGAGCAGGCTTATCGCCTTCTCCCGTCCTATGTTAGGGAGGCTTGAGAGGAAGAATATCTGAGCCTCAGCTAATGTCTCCGTCTTCTTTACTGGATGGACCGCTGGAACCCTCCTTTCCACTATCTGCTCCTGCCTCGCCGATGTATAGAGGAAATCTATAGTCTCCTTATAGTTTGTCGTGTGGATCATGTTTATTCCATGCTTTGCCAGGGTGAACATTGCCCCCCAAACAGATGATGGATTTATCCTGCTGAACTTGTAGATTATTGGGAAGTATCCTTCGATCAGTATGAATGGCTTTGGGTAGGCCTCCTTTAAGAGAAAGAGCTGATCAAACAGGTATCTTCGGGTGAGCGTGTAAACGAAGTCCTGAACCGTCTTCCTCTCGAATGCGCATTCATCCGAGATTATATAGTCTCCCTTCTCTAGGTATCTGATCTGTATGATCGCTCCCTTCTCCCTTAATCCCTTAACGATCTTTGAGGCGCTGCTTGCCTCTCTGCTATCAACGATTATTATTGGCTGATCGGAGTCTCCATCCCTCTTCAGATATGGAACTAGACTCTCAAATCCCGACATGGCGATCGATAACTACTATTCTGGGCGAAACTTAAATTAATGTCTCCGTGAATCGCATGTGCGCTTTGATTTTAAATTCCCAAAAGAAGCATCAGGTTGTATTTTGCTATTAGCCCCGCGAAGATTGAGGCTACGAGTGACATTACCGTTATCAGCGTATTCAATGACGGCCCAGCGGTATCCTTGAATGGATCTCCAACGGTATCGCCTATGACCGCTGCCTTATGGGCATCCGAGCCCTTCCCCCCGAATGCTCCGGCCTCTATATACTTCTTCGCGTTGTCCCATAATCCTCCGGCATTAGCCATTAAAAGGGCGAATATCAACCCGCTCATTATGCTTCCGCCCAGATATCCGCCTAGAGCTTCTACGCCGCCTACGAATCCAACTGCCAACGTTATCAGTATCGAGACTACGCTTGCCGGGAGGAGCTCCTTCAACGCTCCAGTAGTGGCTATATCGACGCATCTGGCATAGTCAGGCTTAACGCCCTCTCTGCCCTCCTTCAATCCGGGGATCTCCCTGAATTGCCTCCTTATCTCCTCGATCATCCTGAAGGCATTCTTGCTTACACCAAGCATGACCATCGCGGAGAATAGAGGCGGAACCGATATGCCTACGAGCATCCCCGCGAGAACAAGCGGATTCATGAGGTCGAATCCTCCCGATCTCGTTAGGACCTGATAGGTCGCTAGGAGGGAGATTACCGTTAAACCTGCCGCTCCAATAGCGAATCCCTTTGTTATGGCCTTCGACGTGTTTCCGGCCGCGTCGAGTCTATCGGCAACTTCGATTACATCCTCTGATAGTCCAGCCTGCTCGGCTATTCCCTTAGCGTTATCTGAGATTGGGCCGTATGCATCTCCTGCAATTATCATTCCGACTATTGAGAGCATGCCTACCGCCGCCATGCTTATCCCGTATAGGCCTGAGATCCCGAAGTATTCGCTGACGTAATAGGCTATTACCGATGCCACTCCTATTCCGAGTAGCGGGGGGAAGAGGCTTATCAGCCCATACGAGAAGCCCGTGATTATATTTATTGCGGCTCCAGTTCTCGATGAGCTTGCGGTCTTTATCGCTGGAGGCCTATCTATCGATGTGAAGTAATCCGTTGTTATTCCGATTATGACTCCGGAGAGCAATCCTATATTCGTCGCAATCCAGATTCCAATGTTAATCTTGAGGAGATACGTGGCTATGAGCGTGAATGCGGAGAACATTATGCACGTCGAGTATGTTCCGAAGTTTAGGGCTTTTCCCGGGTTCCCCTTCCTTCCAACCCTTACTATGGCGACTCCTATGAGCGAGGCTATTATTCCCAGACCCGCGAAGATTAATGGTATCTGATCCATGCTTATGATCGATTGGGCCGCGCCGAGCTTTTTTCCGAGGATCATCGCCGCAACAATGCTTGCGACATACGAGTCGAAGAGGTCCGCTCCCATACCGGCTACGTCTCCGACGTTATCGCCTACATTATCCGCTATGACCGCCGGGTTTCTAGGGTCATCCTCTGGTATTCCCATCTCAACCTTGCCTACGAGATCAGCGCCTATATCGGCGGTCTTCGTGTATATTCCCCCTCCTGCCTTGGCGAAGAGGGCCATTGCGCTTGCTCCGAAGCTAAATCCGAGGATCGCCTCCGGGTTTCCTGTTAGGCCGTAGATTATGCTTATTCCCAGAAGGCCCATTCCGACTACTGATAATCCCATAACTGCTCCTCCCCTAAAGGCTATTGGAAAGGCATAGTTTATGCCCTTCCTTGCGGCGCTGGCAGTCCTTACATTCGCTTTTAAGGCCACTTGCATCCCGAAGTATCCGGCTAACGCCGAGCATGCCGAGCCGAAAATGTAGAGCGGAGCCATCATTGGATCTATGAAGACTGCGAGGGCGACTGACATCGCGGCGACGAAGTATGCGAGAGTCATATATTCCCTCTTTAAGAATGCATCTGCCCCCTCCTTTATTGCCGCGGCTATCTCCCTCATCCTCTCCGTTCCGCTGTCCTTTCTGCTCACATAATTATAGAGGAACCCGCCGGCTATTACGGAGGCTAGAGCCGAGATCGGAGCGATGATCCACATCAGACCTACTTCCAAACTATTTTTTGAGGAACATCTTTAGGAATAAGAAACAGCTGTTTATAAAAGATTCTATTCTCGTCTAAGCATTATATCAGCTTACGCTTTGATCCTGCCAGAATAAACTTTAGGTTTTAGTCTGTCATCTCATGATCATGGAGATTACTGCTGTTATGCAGGCGGCTGCAACGACGACGATGATAATCTGGGTCATCGAGAACTCGCCATCTAGAATCTTAGGCTTTAGGCATTTAAGTTCAAGTTCAGGCGTATCGATTGGAGGCATGGCCTCGGCGAATCCTAGTAGGCCTCTCTATTTTGTTAGGTCGACTATTATGGGCGCTGTGCTCTTAAGCCTATAGGTTCCAAGTAGGATACTTCTGAACTTGTCTGCTGAGAGCTTGTATTTTAGGTCTTCGAGCTCGACTATGCGGTTCTCTGATGCGGAGATGTATGCCTTCTCTGAGCGGGGCGAAGTCTAGACTCTTATATTTCGGCGGATAATCTTCGGGTGAGCTGGGATTTAAACAGTATATTCTGGAGGGAAGCTAATGTTCCCCACGCATTTATTATCCGCTTGACTCCGAGCTTATCGTATATGCTCATTTACTTCGCAGAGATACTCTAACGGATGAGACGATCCAAGCATCCCGCAAGGGGCCTCTTTGCTTCATGCTGATGGCTCTTAGTGTTGGAGAGTAACCTTTTTAACCTACATCTCCTTTTTAAAACGTCAAGCGCCTATCATATGTGAGCTGGTGATCTGAGAGACGATCACTGCCGGTTTAATTGGATGCGGATCTATCGGCTCTGTGATCGCAAGGGCGATCGATACCGGTGAGGCTGGAGACGTAACCTTAGAGTCCGTATATGACATAGTCAGGGAGCATGCTGAGAGGCTTGTCTCCATGCTCATTAAGAAGCCCAAGATCGCTGGGAATGCCAATGAGATCATCATGGATGACGGGATTAACCTGATCATTGAGGCTGCTTCTCAGGATGCTGTTAGGCAATACGCGATTAAGGCCCTATCTAACGGTAAGGATCTCATGGTTATGAGCGCTGGAGCATTGATTGACGATGAATTCTTCAATGAAGTTTCAAGGGTTGCGAGGGTGCATGGAAGGAAAATCTATGTTCCCTCGGGGGCTATTGTAGGCTTGGATAATGTGAAGGCCGCTGCTGTCAGATCGGTTGAGGAGGTCATGCTCGTAACGAGAAAGCCTCCCAGGAGCTTTGAAGGAGCCCCATTCATCGAGGAGCGGAAGATCGACCTATCGAAGATCAGCGAGGAGACCGTTCTCTTTGAGGGATCGGCTAGGGAGGCTGTTAGGCTCTTTCCGAGAAACGTTAATGTCTCCGCGTCTTTGAGCCTCGCTGGCATAGGAGCCGACAGGACTAGGGTTAGGATCATAGCCGACCCTAAGGCTGATAGGATCACGCATGAGATTCATGTGAGGGGAGAGTTTGGGGAGATAATCACAAAGACGATTAATAAGCCCTTCCCTGAGAATCCAAAGACTAGCTATATAGCCGCTTTATCCGCGATCGCGACGCTTAGGAAGATATCTGGGAGCATAATTGTTGGAACATAGCCTTTACAGCCTGTTAAGGTTTTATTTTGCTAGTTAAATTCTAATTTGGAGGTCAGCTTGATGCTTAGGTCGATTCTACGCGAGAGGCTAATGGATTTTCTTAGGGAAGATGTTGGGATGGGAGATTTAACGACCGAGGCTGTTGTTCCGGCTGAGGTGAGGATTGAGGCGCATATAGTAGTGAATGAACCAGCAGTTATCGCTGGCCTATATGAGACTTCAATCCTCTTTGAGATTGTGGAGGCCGAGTTTAAGGCTGAAGTTGAGGATGGAGCTGAGGTTTCAGCGGGAACCATCATAGCTGAGATTAATGGGTCAGGTCGGGCTATACTCTCCGCCGAGAGGACTGCGCTTAACATTCTGATGAGGATGAGTGGAATAGCGACTCTCACGAGAAAGCTTGTCAGCATGATCCGCAGGGAGGGATTAAATGTGAGAGTGTCGGCTACGAGGAAGACCGCGCCCGGCCTGAGATACTTCGATAAGAGAGCCGTCGCTATTGGGGGAGGCGACACCCATAGATTTAGGCTTGATGATGCTATTCTAATAAAGGATAATCACATTAGTATTGTTGGCGGCGTGGATGAGGCGATTAGGAGGGCGCGCTCGGCTATTAGCTTCTCAAAGAAGCTAGAGGTTGAGGTTAAAACGGTACGTGAGGCTTTGGAGGCTGCTAAGGCCGGAGCCGACATAATAATGCTTGATAATATGTCGGTTGGCGAGGTTGAGGAGGCGATTAGGAGCTTAAGGGATGAAGGGTTGAGGGATAGGGTTCTCATAGAGGTTTCCGGCGGGATAGATGAAGGTAATATCCTTGAATATGCAAGGTTAAAGCCGGATGTGATCTCTTTGGGCTTCCTGACCCATTCGGTTAGAGCAGTAGATATGAGCCTTGAGGTTAAACGGGTCTATTAGGGGCTTATCCTGCTAATTGCCTCACTGATTCCACGACTATGCCCGCTGGGGCATCGGTCTTTATTCCACATGGATGGAAATGCGTCGGCCATACATTAAAGCCTTTCTGAACAAGTCTCTTTATAACCTTCTCCCTCGACGGAACTGTTAAGCCAAGCTTATCGCTTATCTTATCTATCACATAATATGTTGCAGGCGCATCAGCCTCAGCCTTCACGAGTGAAATTATCCTCTTAGCCCTCGCATCGGCCTTCCTGTTTAGCAAGGCCTTTTTCTCCATACGTTCGCAGAACGCCGCATCAGACAGTCTTCCAAGCCAGAGGGGACCTGCGACTCTCATTGGAGAGCTGCATTCACTACATTTGCCTTGTAGGAGCGGAGCTATACCTTGAGCTGTTTCCCTGTGGAAGCAGTTGAAGCAGTGTAGGATGTAACCCATCTGCCTTATGCTTTTATCGGCATTTTTTGCTCCGCGAATTATCTGTGCATAAGCCCTAACATAATGGTTCGTTTTATGACTGAAAAGTATTTTTATGCCGATCTCATATTTCGCGGCCGTCGTCACTAGGGCTCCTATTAGAAGCCTCATTGCTATCTCATGGCAATACTCTGTTCTTAGAGGTAGGCCTCCATACTTCCTCAATGCCACCCTCGGATGAACGCCGCATAGCGGAGCCGTATCAGTCGCTGTCAATGCTAGGAAACCTCCATCCTTCAATGCTCTTATCGCGGAGCCGAGAAAGCAGACTGGAGAGCCGAATGGATCTAAATCGATAAAGTCGAATCTTCTATTTGGAGCCGCATGTCTGCTCAGGAATAGGTTTGCATCCTCATTTACGACTGTAACTTTACCTCTCAGACCGTTCATCTCAATATTATAGTCGGCCATCTTATGGGCTAATGGATTAATATCATTCATGTAGACATGCTCAACTCCATCTGCCTCCAAGGCGAATCTAATCCCCCTAACGCCGCAACCAGCAAGCGGCTCCGCAATCACTATTCCCCTCCCAATCATCTCTTGAAAGACCTGAACGGCGATGACGGCGATATCCCTATTCAGCCTCATAACGGGATTATAGAATACTGGAGCCTTGCATGGAGCATACTCCCAAGGGGCTCTTTTGAACGCGCTTAACTTTGGAACTTTCAGAACGGCCTCTCCTTCCCTGATAACCTCACATGGAAAGTCAAACTGCATAACCATCAGCTCAATATTTAAACGGAACAAATTAAAAACTTAGGCTTTCAAATACAGGTGGCTGGACGCCGCGTATAAGCGAAAAATTAATTTCTTGCTTCGCACATCCGCTCATCCAGTAAAATAAAGATTCATGGATCATACATGAATGAAAAAGAGTTATTACTTAGATGACTTTCAAGTGCATGCATCACTTATGGGATAACTCTTACATCTCAAATGCTTCTATCCCTCAGTTGAAATGTTGAAGACGCCTGTCAGATAAAGCCTTCTCATCGGAGTTTAAAGCGGGTTTTTAATGGTCAAAGGTTATAAGTTGCTGCCTCCAGCATTGCCGTCTAATAGGCTATGATATGCCTACTTGAGTTTAGGAGCAGCTTTCCCTGTTCTTCCTATGATCCCTCCAGAACTCTTTTCAGAATGCTGCATCATTCTGCATTCTGGAAAAAGACCGGAAAAAATAGGAAAGCTCTCGTCTTTGGACTGTAGGATTCATACTCACCGCATTAGACTCTTAGGCGATTACTCCTATCTGTCTGAGATAATTCCAAGTCGTCAATTTAAGACTTTTGAATACTTTCCCTTTTGTTTAATTATCTTTGTATGCGGAGCTTTGTCTCCTTTAGAGTTATGTGGGTTAACTGGAGCCATAAAACAGTTCCTTGGCTGGAAGGAAAGTTCTTTGGATTTACTACTTAGTAATGGCATAGCTAGATAAAGCCTTATCTGCAAGAATACTCCTCCATCCCGAACCGAGAAGAATTCACAGTATATTTCCTGGATGAGCTAAAGAAAGTTCTTTTCGGAGGGGGATTGAGGGTCGATTAAAAAGTTAAGGCCTCAACTATCACTCTTCCCCCGCATTGCTTTGGAGGATCAAACCCTAAGAGATAGGCTATTGTAGGCGCTACATCAACCAGCCAGACATTCTTCTCTATTTTGTATCCTCTTCTTATTCCAGGACCATACATGAGTAGCGTGGCGGCGTGAGAGAAGCTGCCTAGGCTTGAGTCTGGAAGCCATATTCCATGGCAGAGTGTCGGGTAGGCCTCCTCGGATGATAGGATGCGGAAGTCTTCATTAAGGGCATCAGCCGGAATCTCTTCGAAGTAGGTTCCCCGCGCGGATTTATAGAGTATTGGAAGAAATCCCTCTCTAAAGTAGAAAACGACATCTCCAACTCTATCTCCCCATAATCCGAAATATCGGGCTTCTTCCCTGCGCATAATGAGGGAGAATGGGCATTCACCAGTTGTTGGATCCCTTAGATTAGATAGGGCAGCTATTATCTGCGTTCTCACATTCTCATATTCCTCCGGTGGAACTACGCCGTCCGGATCCCTCCCTTTCAGATTCACCCATATCCAGTTTGCATAGGATATTGGTGAAACCTTTGTTTTTCTCCAATCGATCTTGTAGGTTCCGGTTCTTTCATCTTTTACGTAGCTCACTAGGCCATGTTTCATCAGTACGCTTATGAAGGGAGAGAGCGTCCTTATTGGCAGGCCTCCATGGTCGGAAATGATTATTATTGCTGTTTCCTCATCCGCACATCCCTCAAGAATCTCAGCGATAATCTCGTCTGTTAGACGGTAAATGGATAGGAAAAACTGCCATAATCTGCGTGATTGATCCCTATCACCCAGCTCTTCACTCCACCATAATCGAGTTAAATATCGATGATTAACCGTATCGTGAATGTGCATTTGTATAAATAGGAGATCCCAAGGGTTATTTTTGCAGAGATAACGGGCTGTCTTGGCGATCCATTCTCCCTGAAGTCTTACATGCTCTAAGTATGTTTCATCTCCGAACCAACCTAATCCCCAGCCTGCCGACATCTCTAAAGTCGGTATGTACTGGCCGATCTCATCTACGATCTTATCCGCCAGATAAGGCGGATAAGTCCAGCCGGAGCATTTATAGATGTCAGTTCGATAAATCTGGAGATCACGTCCATCCCCTGATAGCTTAAGAAGCTTCACTCGAAATCCGCCTTTAACCCTTCTTCCTCCCCTCCAGAAGTAAGCGTAAATGTAATCGCTCCATTCTCCCTCTCTTAACTCGGCCACGCTATGAGACAAGTCTCTTCCTCTACATAGATAGATTTTATCGTATCCGTCACCTTTTGAATCTACTATGAGCACATTAAGGGTTTGAGTCTGCATGAACACTCTTAATCGCTTAGAGCTAAGAACAATTCCCTCCATAGTCTGTTTCCATTGAGGCCCGAAATCGATCTCAATCACCGTTTCGAGCGGTGGCTGATGCGAATCAACCATGCATCTCCAACCTGAAGCCCTCTTTATCTTCACTTGTCTCCCCAGCCGAATCTTCCGGGAAGTAGTATAACAACAAGCCGATGCGATCCTCCATATACCTCCGAAACCAGCACCGCCAACAATTATAATGTTCTCTGAAGTTTCAGGCCAAGAACCAGGATAATTTATTATAATTGTCCTTTTACCCGCACGGCTCGCAGCCTCCCAAATATATTCGGCATTAAGCATACTTCTAGGCCAGCTACCGTGCAAATGATAGAGGGGCTCTCCTAGAAGGTGAACTCCAAAGCCCACTCTGCCATGATCTCCGCTCCACGCTCCAGTTGCTATTGTAGTCCAATTTGTGGGCGTATCGACGGGGGAGCATGGAAGAGCAGATGCGAAGCTACCATCCCTCATAATTCTATCTATATTTGGAAGGTGGGTTCTGAATTTCTCTAATAAACTCGGCATCATACCATCAAAGCCTAAAAGAATAACCCTTTTCGGTCTCTCCACAGAATTCATCTCCTCGCAATCTTGATGTTCATGGTTAACCCGAAGGATCCCTCGATTACATAAATATTTTAGGCTTTATAATCGCCGTTAAAAATAATTTTGAATCGGTATTCTCGGTTGATGTGGAATCTCTCATTTTCGTCTCTCAATATTTGGAAAGGCTTAGATGCCGGATTATCCTCAAAAGAACGCTGAAACCCGCGCTAAAACAGGAAAAATAAGTAAGTCGCCATTTACTGGAGTCACCATACAAAGTATTAAAATCCATCTCTCTTTGGAATTCGCAGATTCTCTACGCAAATAAGAACTAATGCCTTAATCACCGCCTTAAGATAGTCCAATTCTTCCGCGGTCAGATTTTAGGTATACATAGAGCTTCATGAAGCCTTTGATGTTCTACTCTTTATCATCTCCGTTGAAG
>Ga0190316_1000025_pt1 | contig 35600 bp, 42 predicted proteins | sample 48701112_MG_FD_161663 | JGI IMG/M metagenome (GOLD analysis project Ga0190316, IMG submission 161663) | Hydrothermal vent sediment bacterial communities from Southern Trench, Guaymas Basin, Mexico - 4870-11-1-2_MG | ecosystem: Environmental > Aquatic > Marine > Hydrothermal vents > Sediment ... | reverse complement strand
TTCAGAAGGAACAAAACAAGATCCAGTTACAGATCTACGATACTTTAATGTATCTTCAGAAAGTTGAATTTCTGCAGTTCCTACAAGATTAGGACTTTGATCAAACTCCCAATTACCTTTATTTGGATAACTTATTTGGTTTACATTTACAACAAAATTAGTTTCCTCTTGGCTTTTTTTCCAATAGAAAATGTCTGATTCTACCCAACCTCTTCCATAAGAAGGATCTTTTGTTAATCTAATATCTGAGTCTTCTGAAATAAAGGGAGCAAACAGACAAGTAGTAGTTCTCATCAAAGATCTTGGTTTATTTAGATAATCATCTTCTACTTTAGAGCTTCCCCAATGATAATCTGTAATTAATAGAGATTCTATTCCTAAGTCATTAGACTCAATACTTGAATGAGATAAAATTAGGTGTTGTATATTCCCTAATTTAAGAATCTCTGCTTTTGTTCCTTCATTAATTGTTCCTACATTTCCATCTAAATATAATGCCATATAATAACCTGGAATCACCTCATTCTGATAATTCCAGGTAAATACTAAATGATAAGTACCATAAGGAACAATTTTTGTACCTGAAACTTCTGTTTTAAGCCAACCACTTCCTGGATTAAGTCTTAATTGAATTTTCTCTCCTATTTTTTTAAGTAAAAGATTTTCACTAAAATCACCTGAATCAGAATAATATATTCCCATTGATAAAATTGTTTTAGTACCAAATGTAGTTCCACTCCACTTTGGGACAAATCTGAATCTTATTGCTCCTTGATAGGAATTAAATCCTTCTCTAATATAATCTATTAATTCATCTCCCAAATACCAAATTAAATCATCTCCACTATTTAACCCTAAACGGTTTTCTTTTGGTTGTCCATAATTGTCTGCATTAATTTGTCCTCTTCTTAAAGCTGGAATATTATCAGTTTCAATATCTAATCTCCAATACTGATAAGTTCCTACATTTAAAAGTGTTCCAAAACTAGTTCCATCTAGAGGTTTTGGAAGAACTTTTGAAAAAGAAACACTTTCAGTACTCCCATACCTAAGAACTAGATTTTCAGAATTTTTTAAAGTTCCTAAAACAATACATGTATCAATTGAAATTGAAGTTCCTAGATTAGCAAGAATCCTAGCATCAGATTTAGACTTACTTGACCAAAAAGTTGTGGTATTATAATCATTTAAATATTCAGTTCCATGATTTGGAGTTGACTTTAAAATTGGTTCATCATCTTGATCTATAAAACTTTCTACATTTCCTAAAAGATTTTCTTTTAACCACTGAATAGGCATACTTAATATTATTTTAAATCATCTTAGAGCTTTTTGAAAGATAATATCAGATTCACCAGAATAAAGCCGGCTGCACACTAAAAAATGATCATATATTTTTTCCTATTTAGAGGATTTTGGTTGTGCATCTGGCTTTAAAAGAGTTTCCAGTATTGGAGATTAGATCTTCTTTGAGGTATCTCTACTAGTGGCTCTTCAATCTGTATCTTTCTTTTTCCAAAATGTTTAGGAAGAGAAGATTCATCCTTGAAAAAAGTAGAAAAAGACACAAAGTCAACATAAATTTCCCCAGTTTTAATTTTTTCATAAGTTATAAGCCCCATTCCAATTGCAAAAACTATATCTAAACTTCTTTTACCGTAAGTTCTCTTTATTCTTGCTAGATTCAGTTTCTCTGAAGTATCAATCATTGAATGTTTTAATTCCCAAACTAAAACTTCATGATAAGGAAATTTAATTCTCTCATTTAGAAAGGCATCCTTCATTAAAATTGCTAATTTGGGTTGTAGATTTTGTAAATGTACTTCAATAACTTTCAATCCTCTATCCTTTAATCTTTGAAAAAGATAAACTGCCTGCCAGGTATCTCCCGTAACTACTAATCTGTCTTTATATCTTTCATTAACTCTTAATATGTATTCTTCTACTTCTTTTATTTCGACATTTTTAAATTTGGATCCTCTCCAAAGTTTAAGATCTTCTAAAGTGCATTCATTATCTTTAAACTTCATCAAAAGAGCTACAGTTTTATCATTGGCAACTCCAATATCTACTGACAAAATGTAAATAGACTCTGGATCTACTTCTTTTAAACCCCATTCTAAACTATCATCTATTGCACTTTCTATTGCTTCATCAGGTAAAAACTTTATTTCATCAGGCTTTTTATCTCCCCATTGATTCAAAATTAATCTGTTAAACTCAGATTCACTTAGTGTATTTCTTTGACTCTCCAACCATGAGTCATCTATCCAGTGGGGTTTCAAAATAGGATTTATATGAATATCAGTTGGTTCATAATAATACCAGTTCTCTGGACAATTCTTTCTACATTTTTGTCTAATTTCCCAACAAATTCCCATTTTTACTTCGCCAGCGTTTGTAATTATTAAACCTTTAGACCTTGGTTTTACCATAGAGGCATAAACTGAAGTAAAAAGTTTGTCGTCTGGTTGATTCCAAAATTCATCAAAGACAAAGAAATTCGGATTATATTGATGAGTATATTTATACTCAGAGGCCAGAATTTTTAACTCGACTTTTCTTGCAGGAAATACTATTCTTTCTCTCTGAGGAACTAAAACTCCTTTAAAATTAGGATTTCTTTCAATTAATTTTTTAGCTTTGTCTAAGAGATATTTTGCTTGATCTTCACTTCCAGCCAAAAAATATCCTTCCCAGGTTGGATCTTGAAGCCCTTCTAAAAATAATCTTGTTACTGCTTCAAAGGCAGCAAAAGTTGATTTTCCAACTTTCTTTGGAAGTTGTATATAATATAATTTGTATCTTGGATCATCTAAAGGTTTCAAAATAAACTTAATCTGCCAATCTGTGACTGTCTTTTCTAAAATTTGTCCATTATCCATTATCCATTGTTCTAAACGGAATTTTAAAGGATTTTTGAGATATTCTTTTAATAATTTTGAATTGATTCTCTTCATATTAACATTATAAATCAGAGGAAAACACATAAGTACAATAATAATTCTGGGTAATTTTAAAGCCAGAGACACACTCAAATAATTCTAAATAGAAAATTATTTTGAAAGAAAAAGATGTGTAGCCGGCATCAACCGGCTACACAGAGGGAAGGATTATCTTTTTACTGCTAGATTAATCCCATCTAGAATGGCCCTGACAGTTGCAGCATTCCATTTGTAGATCTTAGCATCATAGAAAAGATTATCCAAAGCAACACTTTTAGTAACATTATTATGTACACTAAGAAGAAAATTTTCAACTGCAACTTTTTTGACTCCCTTCCTTGAGGAGAGTTTTTTAATCTCCTCTATTCTTAATTCTCTTAGTTGTTCTCCTAACATCTTACACCTCCTTATACAATTCCTTCATTTTCTTTGACAAGCTTACAGATATAATCCAATAAATCATCTGCATGTTTAAATTTTGCAACCTCTTCACCAAAAAGAATAACAATAAAGAAATCATTCCTATGTTCTATTGCTAAATTTTTTGATAAAACTAACATTTTCGCACCTCCTAATAATTTTTATTCCATTCTCTTTTATTAAAAATAAAGGGAGTTCCCATATAATCAAGACCCATTTCTTTCATTTCAAAGTCATAATTAACTTTCCTGACAACATTGTCTTTATCAACTCCAATCTTAGCAATCAAATATTTTCTCAAGTAGACTTTCCCACATGAAATTCTCCCAGAAGGAAGAGCAATGCAAGAATGTTTCACATATCTGTCCAATCCTTTATAGGCTACCCAAACATCTAACCCTTTCAACTTAAAATTCAGCATCCTAAAAACCCCAACTTTAGGCCTTACAACCTTGAAGTTATTCTCTAATAAGTCTTTATGTACCACTTCCCAACTTTGTCCTACATATTTATCTGCATCTAAACCCAATTTGGTTGCCATGTGCTGGTAGACAGAGGGAGGAGAACAAGAAATAACAATAACCAGGATAATTAATAAATATTTTCTCATTTTCTCACCTCCTTTTCTTTTATAATTTTCACTTTTTTCTCTTAAGTCAATCACAGTCTATAATTTCCAAAATTTCTGGTTTAGGATTATTACACTTTTCTTCAGAATCAAACCAATCATCATCTCCCATTGCTAGATCAACTATAATTTTATCATTATCCAAAATTCTTCCTCTTACAACTTTGCCACAATTTTTACATACTCCTTCATACCAATACACATTCATTTCTTTTACTCACCTCCCTTCTAAAGGGCTGAAAAGTACAATTCATCCACATTCTCAAATGAACAACAAGCCTTATATTTCTCAATAGGGACTCTGACAGTTTTCCACAATTCTTGGTTTCTTTCTCGTGTGAGATACACATATTTCCTACCCACTTTAACGTGAATAATGACATCATGTACCTTGGAATTTTTACGATTTCCCCATGTTTCCTTTTTCATTGTTTACCTCCTTTCTTAAAAGATAATCTAATGTAGACAAATAGACCTGATAATCTTCATCTCTCCTTAAAACAAATGAAACTAGAGAAGGAACAGTTTCAAGATATTTTAGATTATTAATTTTAATTTGATATTTCTTAGCAATCTCTACTAGAAATTTCAATTCCTCTTTTGTAATCCCATTCTCATCAACTGGGTAAGCCTCATCTGGAATTGCTAGATCTTCCCATTTTTGTCCATAGATTTCCTCTAATTCTTCTTTTGTTAGAATTTTCATTTCTTTCATTTTCTTCCTCCTTCTATATATATTATAGTACATATCATCCCAAATGTAAATACTTTTTTTCAAAAAAAATGAAATTTTTTTACTTTACAAAGACTTTACAGAACTTGCTATTTCAAAAATCCATCAAATGTTTTAGAATCTCTTCTAATCACTTCAATAAAAGCACTTAAGAACACTACAATCAAAGACCCAATTGCAATTGATACAATTAACTTGAGACTTATACCCAAATAATTTAAAAGAAATACTATCCCATAAGAAGTTAAACAAATGGCAGATACTACCAAAATTATGAATGAAATAGCAAAAAGATAAATCATCTTTTCCTCCTACTTCACAATATCTACTGAAAGTTCATTATTATAAACTTTTCTAAATAACTCGCTCATAAATTCTTTTTCTTTAATCAAAAGATCTAAAACATCTTTATTGTTGTTATTAAGGCTATTGAGAACTAGATAAGCAAGCTTAGACACTAAAGATCCCTTCATAAGCCTAATACGATATACTTTAGTTTTTCCTGGAATAAAACAATAAACTGGATAAGTAAAAACATCATTATCCTTCATTATAAATATACAATAAATTTTTTCATCAGAATAAGTAAGAAGATTGTGAATGTCTTTGAAGAAAGACAAAGACATAGAAGAATGGCTTTTATTTTTGTCTCTTTTGATACAAAAGATGTCTATATGAGAACCAATGTACTGATGATAAATGTGAAAGGAGAGTGATGTACTAACTAAGACAAAAACTAGTATTATACTAAATAACCCTATAAAAATTTCTTTCTTTTTCATATTTAACCTCCAATCTTGAATTTTTTAACCTTAAGGATTGAATTTTCATACTTTCTTTTAAATCAATTGCCTTCTTTTTTAACAATTCTTTTTTATTTCTAACTATCCAATCCTTTATTAACAGAGAAAGCACTTCTAATGGAACTTTTCCAAAATATTCTTTGTTTTGGGACAAAAAACACCAAGAAACTCCATTCAACTTAAAGTGACACCAAGAACCTGGTCTTAGACAACATGGAACAAGATTAAAAGGCTTATTGATATATTTTTCATACCCTTTAGAATATTTAAGAGGAACTAAATGATGATAACTATTCGCTTCTTTTCCACAAAGTATACATTTATTATCCAGTTTCTGAATAATCTTTTGTTTTCTCTTTTCGTAACTTTTTCTAAGCTTCTCTAATGTTTTACTATCTACTACCACCTTTATCCATTCCTATTGGTTTTCCAATTGGTCCTTTTCCTTTTCCACGACCCAGTCCTCTTCCTTTTCCTCCACTTCTAATTTTACTTCCAGGACAAGGTTTAGATTTTCCTTTTGGCATTTTTTACCTCCTATTTTTATTATATCAAGATTTATATAAATCTCAAAATTACCAACTTAACTTCCAAGGAGTAGGATGTAATATTTTCTTATTAGCCAAAGACTCCCACCACCACTCATTATTAAGATACCAACCTATTGTCTCTATTATTCCTTCTCTAAAACAATGTTCTGGGCTCCAACCTAATTGTCTAATTTTTTGAGAATTAAGACTATATTTAATATCATGACCTGGTCTATCTTCAACAAATTCAATTAGATCCTCATCTTTTCCAAGCAACTTAAGAATTTCTTTAACAACCTCAATATTTGTTTTTTCTTCTCCACTAGAAATATTATAGATCTCTCCTTTTCTACCTTTATTCATAAGTAACTCAATCGCTTTACAATGATCTTTGACATATATCCAATCTCTTATATTTTTTCCAGTTCCATAAATAGGAATTTTCATATTCATTAAAGATCTAATTATTGTCTTAGGAATTAGCTTTTCCGGAAATTGATAAGGTCCATAATTATTAGTGCATCTTGTAATTAATGCATCTATATCGTATGTTTTAACATAAGATAATACCAACAAATCTGATGAGGCTTTACTTGCAGAATAAGGAGAAGAAGGCAATAATCTATCATCTTCGTTAAATGAACCACTTTCTATACTTCCATATACTTCGTCTGTACTTATATGTATTAATCTGACAGGCTTATTATTTTTTCTTATTGCTTCTAAAACTATATAAACTCCAAGAATATTAGTTTTAATAAAACTTGAAGGATCCGAAATACTTCTATCAACATGAGTTTCAGCTGCAAAATTTACTACAATATCTACCTTTTTGACTAAGTCAAATACTAAATTAAAATTACAAATACTTCCAAATATTATTTTACAATTTATATTTCTTAAATTAGAAAGACTAGATCCATAGCTAAGATTATCTAAAACATAAACTTTGTCAAATTTGTCTATTATATGCCTTACAAAATTACTACCAATAAAACCTAAACCGCCGGTGACAAGAATTTTCATATTATGATAATTTGATATCTTTGTGTAATGTTACCATAATTTGTCCACCTGCAATTAATTTTTCTCCTCCAGCAATTATGTAAGGAGCTACATCCTCAATGTCTGAAAAAAGCGCCCAACCTCCAAAACTATAATTTTCTCTTAGGGTATTACAAATTCTATTTAAAAATTCTCTCACTTTCTCTCTTCTAGTTTTTTCTGAAAACTCTTCATAATAAATTGTAACTGCATAAGTTAAGTGAAGTCTTTTAACTTTAGGAAATCTAATCCATTCCTCAGAAGAAGAGTCAAATTCAATAGTAATCGCAGGGTACCTAGTTATAAATGGAGCATCTGATTTCAATAAAGTTTTAAACTTTAAAAAGCTTTTATTGGAATTTAGAATGTCATAAATTTTATTTATTCCTTCTGTCACATAATCAGTTGTATCCATTAAGGACCTCCTTTAGAAATTACTTTCCTCATTTCCCTCCAACAGATATAATGCAAACCTTTCATCACTTTCATAGCTTCAGTTTCAGTTAGATAAAAGAAAGGTCTTTTTTGATCAAAATATTTAGGGTAAGGAATTTTAGAGAGATCTATTGCATATTTCATTTTTGCTTTTTTAAAGTTTGGAACATCCATTATTTCAAATACGTGAGCATATCTTTTCTTTGTTGCTGAAAGATACATTACACCTGTCAATTTCCCCATTTCAGTAAACTTACAGACTTTCATACCAAAAGTTCCTACCCTAACCTTATAACCTCTTTTTACCATAATTTCTTTTTTATGTTTATATTTAGGCGAAAGAGGAGGCCAGCCTGGTTTAGTAGAAAACTTATTATCTACTGCTTTTGCAATATCTCTATGAACTTTTTTCCAAAATCTATCCAAAAAGCCGCTGTGAAAAATTCTTTCATCAAGACCTTCTAAAATTCTAGATAACAATTTAGGACCTTCAGGAGGATCCCACTTAGCTTCCCATTCCACTAAAAAGTTTATAGCCATTTATTTAACTCCTTAAATGCATCATTAATTGCCTCATTAAGTTTTTCATGGCCAGGATTTCCTTCTAAATCTGTTCCAACAACTGTAACATTAAAGACCCTTTCAGGCAAAATATGCCCAGCAAGTTCTTCTTCTTTTCCATAACTCACAGTAACAAATTTACCAGGTCTAAAATGAGCCAAATAACTTCCTAATGCTCCTCCTAAACTTAATAATTCTTGTTCAGCAGAAGTAATATGAGGAGTATAGGAAACTGCAGGAACCATTTTTACCAAATATCCTTTTATTCTCCTTTCTGTCATCTGTATTACTCTTTCTTCCCATTTTGTAGGAACTCTCCTTTCTATAACTTTAGTAATCATAACAGGATAAGAGTAATAAGTTGCACTATAAACATTTACCCATCTAGTTTTTTCTACTCCACCTACTGTATAGGTAATTGGCATTCTAGTAATAAAATGTAAAACTTTTACACTTCTAAAAGCCCTTTCTGTTGTCACTTCTCTTACTGTTTCCCATTCTACAGGAACTCTTGTAACATAACTTACAGGAATTGCTTCACCATAAACTGGAGTCAGGCGCTCTGTCCAATATGTTTCTGCTGTATAATACATTCTGCGTTTTATTCTCTCTAGTGTTCTCATTGCTATTCCTGCTGATTCAGAATAAACACTTTCCTGCCACCATTCCCACTTTTCTTTTGGCTCCCGAGGAGTGACATGAAATGAATTTTTAACTGCTTCAATTGTTACTCTTGCATACTCAGAATAAGTTGGTCCTGCATATTCAGGAGGAAGAACTCTATAGATTGCATCACAAAAAGCTGCTTCATCCACATAATAATATGCAACATCCATCAAAAATGAATACATTTTTCCTATTGCACCTTCTGGACAACTTGAAACAAAAACTGCAGCTGGAAGAGCATCAGGTTCACAACTAGCACAATCTGCAAGAGCTTTATAGTAAGCAATTGTTGCAGCAGCCCCAGTTCTATGACCTTGAATCCCCGCTAATTGTTCTTTTATATAAGCTTTAACCTCAGCAACTTTTTGAACTGCCATTAATCTGAAAGAAAACTGTGCAGCAAGTGAAGGTATCATAAGATGGTCGACTGTTACTGCAGTTTCTAAACCTCCTGTTCCAAAAAGTACAGCTGGAGTAACTGAAATACTGTAAAATGGGCCTGCAAATTGATAAATTGTTTTTTCAGCTTTAAAAAGTCCTAAAACATCTAATGCAGCACCTATCAATGTACCAATAAAAGCTCCAATTAAACCTCCATAAATTGGATTTACAGTAATTCCCATTAGCCATCCAAAATGACCAATTCCCCTAGCACCAGGTCCAAGATCTAGTCCAAACATTCCAAATAAACCTCTAACTAACTTAAGCGCATTTAGGCTTGTAAAAAACCAACCTAATTCTGAAATTGCAGCTCCAAATAGTTTTGCCATAAACCTAACAGCAAGTTTTTCTGCTGCTTCAATTATTGCTTTTTTTAAACTTGAAGCATATTTACTAAGAAAAGCATTATCTATATTGGGATGAAAGAGTGCATCGACTAAACCAAAAAATGATTGAACTGCTTGTGAAGTAAAAACCTCAGAAAACCATTCATTGAAGTTTTCTGCACTAAATTTAGATTTAAGAGAACTCTCTACACTTCTTACAGTTGATTTAATATCGCTAATAAAATCTGTTCTGAAATATTCAAAAAAACCGGGATAAGATTTTCCTTCAACTACAATACCTTTGGACATAAAAAATTTATGAATCTCCTCTGGAATAGAAGAATATGCTTTTCCAAAGTCATATTCAAAATATTGATCAACTAAAGGAATTATGCCTATTAATTCATTAGCTCTTGCAATTATTTCTTTTGGATCTGTTTTAGCTTTTCTAAGTTCTTCAACATAAGTCAGACCAAATTTTTCATAATAGGTATCTAAAAGCTCTTTTAATTCTTTAGCATTTTCATAAAACAAATTCACATAATTCACATAAGCTTCTTCTGTCAAAAGTTTATCTTGATCCATCATATCGACTAGTACATTATACCTATGCTCTATTGCTTCAATCCATTTTTGATGATAATAAACTCTAATTTGTTCTTCTTCTTCAATTGTCCTTGCATAAGTTTCCTTATCTCTTTCATAACAAATCACTAAAGCTTCTGAAAACTCTTGCATCTTCTCTAAAAGCTTTTCGAAATACTTTTCTCTTTCCTTTTTTCTTCTTTCTTCTTCTTTTAACTCTTCATTTCTTCTTTGTATTTCTAACTCTTCTTGAGCTAACCTATCCAAATTAGTTTTTAAATCCAAATTCTCTTTTCCTTTGATTAATTCCAATGTCTTCTTAGTCTCCTCTCTATTTTTTGCATACCTTTGTTCTACATCACTCCAAAATTGTATATAAGCAGTAGTAAAATTATTTAAAGTATCAATCCACTTATTTTTAGACTCTTCTAAATTACCAATTTCAATTGTTTTTTTCTCAATTGTTATATCAGGAGGCTCAATATGCAAGACTGATGAAACTAAAAAATTCCCAAATCTTACAACATAATCATAAAGAGAACTAAAAACATTTATTACACCTTTTAAAGATTTCAAAAATAAAATGCTAGCCTTAACAATAATATCCATAAAATGAATCAACTTTTCTGATATTTTTTTAGCCCAATCCTTTAATATTCCTTGTTCTTTTTTACTCTCAATAAATTCTTGTAAGGTGAGAAGTGCTGCTAAAATATAATCTCCTAAACCTTTTTCTTTTATTAGAGCTAAAAACTCCCACCATTCACTTCTAAAGATCATTATCAAGCCATACACATTATGGTAGGCCTTACTTGAAGCTCCTTCATATTGTTTTTGTGCTTCTAAAATCGCATTAAATAAAGAAGTTCTACCTTTTATTATCTCTTTTTCTAGTCCTTTAGCAACTACTCTACACTTATCTTGTCCTCTAGTAATAATTATTCCTAATCTTCTTAATACCTCAGTCTCTTGACTAACCATTGCAGAGGCAACATCAGTCATAGTTCTATTAAAGATAAAAGCAGTATCAGCAATAATTTTTAATTGCTCAAGAGTTACTGGAAGCCCAGCTGAATGTAAAAGTATCCAAGCTCTTACTACATCCGACGTTTCAAAAGGAAGAGTTCTTGCAAATTCTCTTATTCGAGAAAGTATTACATAAGCCTCTTCTTTTGATACATTTTCTGCAATTTGTATTTGGACTAAATAATTTTCTAATTCAGCTTGAGTCCTAAGATAAACATCAAATAATCTTTTAAATTCATAACCTAAAGCAATTAAACCTAAAACTTTTAAGGCTCTTGGAATAAAAGGTTTTTTAGTTTCTCTAGAAATTTCGCTAAAAACTGGAGAAGCAAGATTTTTTGCTCTTACAGTAAGAAGTAACTCTTTTGCCATCTAAACAACTCTTTTAATCTCTGAGTGTAAAACTCCATAATTTCTAATATTCTCTACAATATGAGGAATTACTTTATCTCTAACAGTCTTTTGCATTGTGACTGTATCCCAAGTTTTTACCTCAATATTGACATTAATTATAGTAGGTCTTGTTGGTTTAGTTTCAGGTGTCATTTCAACAGGAGAAATTGTAAGTTCTTTTTCAGGTGAAGGAATTAATGGATAAGCCATTCCTTTAGGAGAAATTTCTCTTTTTCCTCCATAGATATAACCAATAGGAACAGGTCTTCTTTTATATAATCTTGATCCAACCATTGGAGCAGCTGTAACATTAGGTATATTCATTCTACTCACACTTTGAGGCAATTTAAGAAAATCAAAACCAGGAATAATCACATGGAAAAGGTTTTCAAATAGACTTATAACTCCCATAACTGCTCTAGATTTGAGTATATCTTCAAATATTTTGATAATAGCATATTTCAAAAGATGTAATGTCTCAGAAGCTGCCATTTCAGCCAAAGTATTTATAAACATATTTTTCATACTATTACAAAACTGCTTCCATGCATCTTTTACTCCACCTATTCCTTCAGTTATAAGTCCCTTAAATAAATTTTTAAAACCCTCATGCAAATTATCGACTAAATTTCTTCCCATATTTGCAATAATTTCATTTTTTCTTGGAAGCTCATTTATAGCCATATCGATTCCTGCCATAAAGGCTGTCATAGGTTTTGCTAAACTCTCTCCATATTGTTTGGAAAAGTCGTCATACAACTTTGCAATATATTCTAGATCACACTTTGTAGCATCAATAAACTCTTTATTACCTGTAAGTTTTATTGATAAAAGTTCTGCTTGACGTTGCCTTTCTTCTTCTAGTTCTTTCTGTTTTGCTTCTTGAATTTTTTGAGTATAGTACTGTCTTATTAATTCTTTTTCCTCTTCAGTTTTAGCATATTTCTCAATTTCCTCTGCCATTTTTTGAGCATATAACTCAGATTTTAACATCATTTCCTCTTTGATCCTTTTAAAGTATTCTAATCTTTCTTCCTCAAATTTTTTTCTTTCTTCTTCCTCTTCTAATCTTCTCTTTCTATCTTTTTCTTCTTGCTCTTGAAGTTTTAATCTATCATTTAACTCCATTTCAGCAGCTGAATGTTTAACCTCAGATAATTGTTGAGTAATCTGAAGATTTTGCTCAAATCTTGCATTAATTTCATCTTCTAATTTTTGAAATGCTTCATGATGTTCTAAAACTTTTTGATAATTTTCATCTACAGCAGCAAAAGATTCACTAGCACTACTAAGAAGCTTATCTCTCAAGTTTCTAAGATTTTCAGATGCACTTTGAAGTGCCTCACCCCAATCTTTTTTGAAGAAGCCTACTACTTTTCCTAATCCACTTAAAACTCCAGATATTCCTGTAAGTATTGTAGATAATGCTAAAGCAATTACTCCTTTAACTCCTTCCCAAGCCATCTTTAAGACGTCTATAGTTTTAATAAAAAGTCCAACTGCTTCAACACCTTTTTGGAAACACCACACTAAAGCATCAGATATATTTTTAGCCCATTCATCTAATCTTCCTTCTTGTCTAAACTTATTGATATAATCTAATAAAGTTTGAAAGACTGCTTTAATATAATCCCAAAGACCTGATTCAGTTACTTGATAAAGGAAAATATCCCAAATTGATCCAATTATTCTCATAATACCAGTAAACGTTTTTTCAGCCTGTTGCATTCCTCCTGAGAATCTTTTTTGCAAAAGATCTACAAGAGCAGCACGAATGGAGGCTATGTTATTATCCACTTCCATTCTAACATTCCCAGAAGTAAGTATTGCCTTTTTCCCAGTTCTATCAATTACCACACCAAGTCTTCTCCAAACCTCAGTCTCCATACTTATTAATGCTGAAGCAACATCACTAATATTCCTATTAAAAATAAAAGCAGTGTCACCAAGAACTGTAAGAAGTCTTTTAGAAGCACCTATTCCTGTACTTTCCAAAAGAATAAAGGCTTCAACAACATCTTTAGTATAAAAAGGAGTCCTTTCAGCAAATTCTATGACTGTTTGTAAAGCCTTTTCTGCTAATTCAATGTTTCCTTGATATAAAGCCTGAAGTTGTGACCTAAACCTCTCAATTTCAGTTCCAGCAGTATGTAGAGTAGAGCCTAATTCTCTGGCACCTAAAGTAGCAACTAAACCAGCAATTGCTCCTTTAAAAGAAAATACTTGAGATTCTACCGATTTTAGAACTTTCCCTAACCTGTTTAGACCGGTTTTAACCTCTTCGAAGGCAGCCTTAGCCAAATTTTTTGCTCTGATCTTTAAAGTTAATTCCTTTTCCATAAGTCCCTAAATCCAAATTTTTTGTTACTTTAGCTTTTGCTTTTTCAAATTCATAATTGATTATTTGAAAAGCCTCTATTGTCTTATTGTCTTGATCTAATAAACCTCCTTCTTCTGGAAGAACATTTAATATTTTGCACAATTGAAATAATTCTAAATATGACCAACTATCATCAGTTATCCAACTTAAAGGGCAAACTTTAAATTTTATATCTCCTAAAGTAAGTTGAAATCTTCCTCTAACAGACTCAGAAAAAACAACATAAAAGTCCTCTTCTTTAACCAACTTGATATCATCAAACTCTAATCCACAATTTCTTGCCCTTCTTTCTTTTTCTGTGCAGCTTTCGCAGTCCCACTGCTTACCGCTGATTGCCCAGCGGCAAGCCGCTTGAAGTTTTTTAGTTCTTCCTCTGAAAATGTACTTGCATCCAATATTGCATTAAAAATTTCAGTAATCAATTCATCAGGAGCTTCATTATAAAATCTACTAATGTCCGTAATCTCTTCTCCAGTTTCAAAATCAATAAAATTATGTACTTCTAAAACATGATCTAAAAACTGTTTTTTCTCAATATCTGGGAGATTTGACTCCCATTGATCTCTAAAACCCTTTTTTCTCCAATATCTTATTTGTTTTCTATAAAGATCACTTTCTCTTCTTGAAAGAGGTTTAATTTTTACCCAAAGAGGATTTTCATCCTCTCTATTTCCTGAATATTCAGGAACATATATTATTTCTCCCTTAGGCATACTTTTAATGGGCATCTAGTGCCTCCTTTTTTATGTTATATCATAACCTACAACTTCATCACGATTTCCTAATTTAAATTTAACATCATAATTATTTGAATCATCCCAAAGAGCTTGAAACGGAAGTGTAACTATCAGTTCTTCAGGACCACCTACAGAAGGAGGAGCTCCAGTAAACACGATCTTAGGAAGATCAATCTCAAATACAAAGTAAGTTCCTTTCGTAAACTTAATATTGAGAGAAGCAGTTTGATGATTTCTCCATTTATCATATAATGTTTTCACCCAACTTTCAAAAGGAGCTGTAATATTTCCAGTAACCGCCCTCATTCCAGAAAATCTTACTCTACCTAATACATTCGTTCCTAAAACACCACTTTCTGCCATTCCATTTGTAACTGTAACCTCAAATGAATCTATACTTCTCGAACTTCCATCTATAGTAATCTCAGCTTCATCAAACATCCAAGGATCTAAGTCAGTATAAGAAAGAACCTTTGCAGTTCCAGCATCTTTAGCCTTTCTACCAACAAATTCAACAGAGCATTTTAATTCTTCTCCAGCAGCACAAGAAAATGTAGCATTTCTAATTCTACAGCCTACGTAAGGATAATTTCTAAGAGTTCCTGAATCATCCTCTCTTCCAACATGTACTGTTAGACCATAAACCTTGTAGGTTGAACCTGCTTGAAGATTTTCGTATCTATCTTTTGGAATAAATTGATGTAAGAAATAATTTTCTGAAAGACCATCAGCAGTACCAATTAATGTTCCACTTGTGACTCCTGCTGTTAAATGTTTTAAGAGTAAACCTAAACCTCCTTTATCTCCACCTCCTTCTGGATAACAAGTTATCGTAATAGCACCTTCACACTTATCCAACCTTTTTCTACTTTTTCTAAAAGCACGATCACCCTCTTGTCCTCTTCCTCTAAGCTCTGGACTAAAGAAAATATCTGGAGCTGGAGCTAAAGATTCAGACTCGAATGCAAGAGCAGTAAGCCAATCTACACTTTCCTCTCCCCAAACATTTCCTGCTGCAGCTTTTGTTCCTTCTTCTGCAATTGCTAAATAGCTTTCATAACCTACTGGCATAAACTCACCTCCTTTCTTTTAAAAAATTATAAATCTTTTTTTCACTTAAAAGCAATAAGTTCAAAAAATATATCATTTCTTTTATTTTCAAAAACCCTCTTAAATTTAGAACTCAAAAGTGAAAGTTTAATGTAGTGTGGTTCTAAAAGAGATTTTTTATGATCTAACTGATGAAGTCCTCTCCCCATTAAACTAGAATTCAATTGGTCAAAGTTAAAATGTCCTTCTCTATGAAGAGAAATAACTTTCCTAAAATCTATTTCGACAATTTTAATTTCTCCTCTATCATCCAAAAGATTATAACAATAATTGAGGAATTTATTAATTTGAGGAAGTGTTAGATAAGATAAAAAGTCATGAATATAAATTAGCCTTAAAAAGTTCGAAGGAATTGGAAGATTAAAGACATCCATGTCATAAAATGTAACTCTTTTGAAACCTCCAATATTAAAAGACAAATCATTCGTAAACAAAACCATTTTATTTCTTTCTTCCAAAAACTTTAGATATAGAGGATGACTTTTCATAACTTCAGGATGATCACCTTCATAAATAATGGAATAACCTCCACCAAAAGGATGTGTTCCAAGAGTAGCCTCAACTTTTAAAGGATCTTTATCCCACTCTTTCCAAACTTGCTCAAACCAATTCTTATTTAAATTAAAACCTGGAGTCCCTTTACTCCTATAGTACTCAAATTTTTGTTTTATCTTTTCATCTGACTTCACATAATTATAGTGAAAAAATTTAATTTCAGGATGAAGCTTTGATTTTATGATATTTCCATCTTTATCTACTGGAGTCAAATGATCTTTATAGGATAAACCTTTATCCAATTTAATCAATGTCTTTCTTCCTAAAAACTTTTCCCAAACTCCTCTACTAATGTGGCTTAGATCTTTCCAAAACTCCAACATATTAAAAGAGAATGCTTGAACATTGGGTTCGCTAAATATTAATTGCTCAACTTTGGCTAAATCTTCTTTAGACCAAACTTCATCTCCATCTATAATAAAAGCATAGTCATATCCATTCAAATATTCACAATACTTATTTCTCATTTCAGTTTTATCTTCCCACCTTCCTTGGATTAATAAAATTTTATTTTGCTCATCTTTTATACTTTTGATTTTCTCTATTGTTTTATCGGAAGAAGACCCATCTGGCTTTGCATATTGTCTATTATATTTAGTTGACCCTTCAACAATAATAATCTTGTGAACAAAATCATAAATGCTCAAAATACTCTCCTTTATGAACTCCTCCTCATTAAAAACAATATAGCAAGCTGCAATCTTAGGATATTTGATCAATTTAGAAGTCCTAACCCACCTCTTCTTAAAGATTTCATGGTTATGGAAAAAGATATTTTGAGGACAGCCCCCAGTTGAGCGAGATTGATGATGTAAAATTTCAACTTCAGAGCAATAATAGGACTTATAACCTATTTCTTTAGCCCTCATACAAAAGTCAGAATCTTCAAAATAACCCCATAAATAAGTTTCATCAAAACCTTTTAATTTTTCCCATAAATCTCTTCTAACTAAAAATGCAGCTCCAGTCAAAGCAGGAACATAACAACTTTGCACTACTCTAGGATCTTTTTTATGAACTCTATAATACCTATGAACAAAGTTTAAATGTTTAGGAGAAAATTCTAACCCACAATGCTGCACTGTATTATCACTAAATATCAATTTAGGACCTACAATTCCTATACTAGGATCTCTTTTGAAAGGCTGAAGTAATTTTTTTAACCAACCATCATTCAAAATTTCGGTGTCAGAATTTAAGAATAGTAAAAAATCTCCTACTGCAATCTTTGCTCCATGATTACATGCCTTAATAAAGCCTTGATTAGGTTGAACAATAGTTCTTTCAAAATTCATTAATAATTCATTGATTCTTGGATCTGTACTACCATCGTTCACTAAAATCAATTCATATTTTACGCCAGCATCGTAATTTTGAATAGACCTTAAGCATCTCAATAAATAATCATAACCATTATAAATTGGAATGATAATTGAAACTAAATTTTTCATTCTAAACCTGTCCCTTTTATAATTAATTCATCTTTAAAAAAGACTTTTCTAAATTCATGTCCCGTATAAAGCTCTTCTAATTGTGAATTTACATGTATTAAACCTGTCATATAAAGATCAGGACCTCTTAAATCTCTACTTTTATCTAAAAAATTCAAAATTTCATCTCTTACTTTTTTCTTCCTTAATATTTCATTTCTGACAATTTTACTACATTCCAAAAATCTTGGACAAGCTTCACAAGATATATCCTCTGTACATCTTGTTCCCATCACAAAAGAGACAATTTGAGGAGAAAGAAGAATTCTGTCTTTTCTGAAAATTAGATGCTTTCTAACTTTTTGTTGTCCTCTTTTTCTTTTAGGCATTCTAAAACCTTAAAGTAAATATCTTCTGCTTTTATCTCTCTAATACAAGGAGGAACAACCTCTTCTTTTCCAAATAATTTAGGGCACTTATTCCCATGAAACCAACAAGGCCAACAGTCTGGTCTTTTCTCTTGCATTACAATTTTAACTGACGAATAATTTTTAACTCTACATTTTGGATCTGTTCCAGCAAAATATGCAACTGTAGGAATTTTAAAGTACCCTCCAAAGTGAAGCGCACCAGTATCTGGAGTAACCAAACAATCCAAGTTTTTGATGACAACTGCAATTTCTCTTATATTATAGCCACCACACATCGAAATTACATTATTGAGATTTCCTAAAGGAGAAGGTTTTGAATCAAAACAAATTACTGTTCCTAAATTCCTCAACATACAAATCAATCTATATTGCTCATTAAAGTCCCAATTTCTTACATTGCTTGATGCTCTTAATTGAACTCCTATAATAGGTCTTTTGAAATTTTTTAAAAAAGCTTTTGCCCATTTTTCTTCCTTTTCCTCAACTATGTAAATATAGGTTTTATCTTCGATCTTTATTCCTGACCAAATTTCTAAGGTTTCAACTGCTTCATATTTAGAAGCATAATCACATCTTACATGAGGACATAATTCATCCTCAATTATTTTGTCATATTCATTATAATCAATTAGGTCAGGATCAATTAGACCATTAATATAAGGATTATATTTAAAGATCAATTTCCAATGAGGACCTAAGCTACTAACATATATTTTAGAATTTGGAAACTTTAATTTTATGGCTTTTATTAAAGGAGTTCTCCATAAAAGATCTCCTATTCCTCCATGTATCCTATAAAGCAATTTTCCACCATCAAAATCATGTAAAACATTCATTTACAAAGTATATTATACAACCTCGTGCTCAAATTTTAAAATGTACCAATCAATAGTTCTTCTTAAAGCCTCATTAAAATCTGTATATTCAAAATTTGGAAAAATTGCATTAAATTTTTCAAGATTTGGTTCTCTTATAGGAATAAGATATTCTGGTTGAATCATTTTAATTTTTGGTTTAACCTTCATTACTTTAGAAATATGGGTTAATAAATCCATTATATTGATAGAATCTTTTCCACCTATATTTAATACTCCTCTAAAATCCATCTTATAAAGAGTGTACATTACTTTGACTAAATCTTTAACATACATAAAATTTCTGTATAAATACTCACCATGAACTTCTACAGGAAAACCAAAAAACAAGTTGTGAATAAATTTAGGAATTACTCCTGCTTCAACTCTTTGTCTAGATCCAAAAATATTAAAAAGTCTTAATATGAGATAATTTTCAAATTTCTCTTTAATGTAATATTCTTCAAACAATTTAGTGAAAGCATATAAAGATCTTTTATGATTAAGAAAGGTTAAATGTTTTTGCTCTTCTCTAAAATTAGAAAAAACACCATAAACTTCACTGCTTGAAGTAAATATTATCTTTTTAAATGAAGAAAGTTTTTTAAGATTCTTAAAAGATTCAACTAAATCTAAAGGATCTAGTGATAACACAGTATCAACACCTACTCGATCAGCCAATAAGAAAACAGCAGAGCACATTTCTTCTAAATCTGGTAGACATTTCTCTACTTCTTTAGAAGTTAAATCACCTTTAATAAAATGGGCTTTTGGATTAACATACCTAACATCTCCACCAATCAAATTATCTACAACTATTACAGCATGACCTTTATGTATAAGATAATCCACTAAATGTGAACCTATAAAACCCGCTCCACCTACAACTAAGAACATTGCCATAAGTCTCTCCCAATCAATTTAATAATTTGATCTATTCTATGATCATAAGTGTGTTTTGATAAAATTTCCTTTCTTAACTTTTCAGCCTTTTTCTCCATCTGTTTTTCATGTTTTAGAAAGTAAGAAATATTCCAAAGTAAATCATCATAATCACTTACATAGACTGCATTTTCAATTATTTTGTACTTTTTGTCTATGTTTTTAGTTATAACCAAACAAAAAGAAGCTCCTGCTTCATATACTCTTTGTTGTGTTGCATTTGTACACGTCACTGGCCAATTTACAATAATCTTACTTTTTTCTAAAACCTTTTTATAATCCTTAGTAGGTCCAACTATTCCATTATAATTTTTCAATAAAAAAGAAATAAGTTCTCTTTCACCAACTATCGAACATGGAAAACTTACATCATAAATTTTTCTATTAAAAGGAATTTTCCCACCAAAAACTTCTGGAGATACAGCCAAAGGTAAAAATTCCACGTTATCATGAAATTTTTTAATTCTTTCTATCCACCATTTATCGAAATAGAAAACTAAATCATAGGCCCAACAGATTGATTCAAAAAGCTGTAAATTAAAACCCCAACCTAAATCATCTTGAAACCATAAAATTTTTAAATCAAAATCTAATTCTGCAATTACTTTAGGATCTACTCTTTCTCCTTTAATGACAAAAAGTATATTACTATCATAGACAGAATTTCTAATTAGAAAATCTAATTCAGTTTTAGGATATTTTCTATAACTTAATGCTCTAACATTAAAACCTTTTTTAAGGAAAGATTGCAAAACACCATATTCCATACCAATCTCATTTTCAAAATTAGCTCCTAACAAGAGGACTTTCTTAGAATACACTCAAACCTCCTAGAGTTTCTAATAGTATTATATTGCACAAGTTCCAAAGGATACTTTTCAATAAATTCCTTCATTAAGTTTAAAAAATTTTCAGGATTGTGTTCAGCACTCTCCAAAAGAAAAATCAAATAACCATTATCTTTTAGACAGTCAATTACTTGCTTAATCAACAAAATATCTTTAGAAGTATATAACACAAAGTCAAAGAAGTTTCCTTTGAAAGGTAAAGAGTCTTTTATTTCAAAATGACAAGGTTTTTTGAAATCAAGACAAATAATATTACTCAGTCGATTTGAACATCCAATTTGAAATCCGTTCCCTTTCATAAATTTTTTAATTTTCAAAAATTCGGAAAAGGACATTCTCCATTGTTTAATTTCCTCCAAAATAAAATCAGATTTCCATTTTTCAGGCATTCTTTTAATTGCATCTTCAAATATTTTGTTTTTTGCTTTTAAAGGATCTTTTTCTTTAGCATATTGTACAGTATATTGAGCTTGATGATACCTATTAAGATATAAAGGAACTGGAATATGCTTGATATTATAGCCTGCTTCAACAAGCCTAATGATACAATCAGTATCAGCAGAGTAATCAATATCCACTCTCCAACCTCCGATTTTTAATAAGGCATCTCTTCTAATAGCTTGAACATGACCAATCTTTTCTAATCCCAACAAAGTACCATCCCAATCTGGATATTCATATATTTGATTATTGTGCATTAAAACAATATCTGAATAAACAAAAGCTAATTTTTCATCCTTATTAATTGAAATAAAATCATACAATTTTTTCAAAGTATGGGGTAAAAATTTATCATCATCATCTAATCTAACAATCCATTTCCCACTTGCATGATATAGACCCTCATTAAAACTTTTTTGTAGCCCAATATTTTTTGCATTTTCGACAAGAATTATTTCTTTTTGAAATATTTCTAATCTATTTCTTAATTTCTTTTTTCCTGAATCATCTACAACTATTAACTCATAATCTTTAAAATCCTGAATAAAGACAGAAGAAATTGCTTCAATCAACCAGGCTTCTCTCAAATCAGATTCAGCTCTTGTTGTTATTATCACCGAAAAAAATGGATTATTTGACAACTCTGACATCTGATACTCCTTTTTTTATTGAGACTTCAAAAACTCTATCAGCTTGACTAATTATATCAGGTGAATGAGAAATTAATAAAATTTGAAGCCCTAATTCACTACTTAATGTTTTTAGCATTTCACCACAATTAAATTGTAGATCTGTACTAACATTTCTAAATGGTTCATCTAAAATTAAAACTGGTCTATATTTACTTAAAGACCAAAAGATTGTTCTTAAAGCAAAACTTACAATATCAACAACTCCTCCTCCAGAATCTAAAGGAGAAATTTCTTCATTTTCTCTAACTAAAATAAAATCACATTCAATTTTATTTTTTCTCTGTAAAAATTTAACTTTAAATTGATAGACCTTTGGAAAAACAATGTCTAAAGCTAATGAAACAACATGTGATATATATTCACCTATTCTCTCTTGGATACTTTTAACTAAATTTTGAATTAAAGCTTTTGACTCTTCTAAACACAAAAGTTTATCATTCAGATCACCTTTAACTTTTTCTAACTCTTTTAATCTCTCTTCTATTAATTTTCTTTTCTCTAAAAGAGAATTAAACTCTTTCTCAACTTCACTAAAATCTTCAAACATTCAATTCACCTTTTAAAAATTCAAGATCCTCTTTGATCTTTTTCTCTAAACCTTCTATTCTTTTTGACATTTTTTTTAATTCTTCAGGTGCTTCCTCCAAAGTGATACCAAATTCCTCTTTCAATTCTTTTAAAAGTTGATCTCGCTGGCCTTCTAATTTTGATTTTTTAATCTTTGCTTCTTCAATCTTTGTCTTTAAAAGATTCAGTTCATTTAACAGATCTTGCATTTTTTGTCTCCTTCAAAAAGCTCAAAATTAAATCTTTGACACACTCTTTTTCTTCTTCCAAAATCCTATCAAGCGCATCTAAGAAAGAAAAACCTTCAATTTCTCTTCTCTTTAAACTCTCTACAAATTTCTCTAATTCTAACTTGCTTTCTCTTTCTTTCATAAATTTGGTAATATCCATAACCTTTTCTGAAGGTTCAATAGGAATTTTAATAATCTCATACTCTTTAGTATCAGTGTCAAATATGACAATTGAAGGCTCAAAAGAAATTTGATCTATACTCATTCTCATTAAAGAGCCACAATTAATTAAGAATTTCCCATTATGCTCTTCAATGAAAAAATTATGATTATCTCCACTTACAACTAAATCAAAATCATATTTTTTCAAAAAATCTTTAGCATATATGAAATTAGTTTGAGTAGGCCATAATTTCTTTGTAATTACCATTTTGTGAATCAAAAGTATATTAAAACGATTTTTAGTAATTATATTTGGAATCTCTTGAGAAAAAGAACACCCATAAAAAGACATTTCCTTAGGAAGTATTAAAGGATCTTTATCTAAAACCCTAACTAAACCTAAAGTTTGAAAAATACCTAAAGGAGTATTATCAACTTTTAAAGCTCTATAATGCATATCATGTTGACCCAAAACACATAATATTCTTCCTAAAATATTAAATTTCAAAATTAATTCCAACAAAGAATTAGTCAAATAATATGAAGCATCAGGTGAATCAAAAAAATCTCCTGGTTGCAACATATAATCACATTTCTTTTTATAAAAAGTATCAAATATAAATTTTAATTTTCTGAACTGAGTATCAAAATATGAATCCACTCTAATCCTTGGACCTTTAATTCTTAAATGTAAATCACCTAGACACAATAATCTCATAATCTAACATGCTTTTCTAAATCTTCTTCAGTTATAGTTTGACCACACAAAGGACATACTTTAGCTTTTTTCAAAAGATTTATATATTTCTCCTTTAAATCCTTTAACTCTTCTGCAGATTCTAATATTTTTCTATTGAGAACTTTCACTTTAGACAAAATAGAAGAACAAGTTTCCCAAATTTCACTAATTTTCTTCAATTCATCAATTTTTGAATTTGTCTTGGTAAATCTTTCAATAAGAGAATCACTAATTGAAACTTTATTAAGCTCATACTCAATTTCACGCAAACTCACTATAATTTTGTCCAACTTAGAGTATTTCTCTTGCATCTTCTTATACTCTTCTAAATTACTTTTTATTCTCTCTAGATGTTCACCATATTTTAATAAACCCAAAATCTTTTTATATTCTTCTAAAACAGAACCTATTGACGAAACCAAAAAAACCAATCTTCTATATCTCTCTACTAAAACATTATATTTGTTTAGATTTAACTTTAGATTTTCAATAATCCTACTTAAATCATCTAAATATTTGTAACTATCCTTTTCTTTTCTTAATCTTTCAATTTCTGATTCTTTCAATTTAATTTCTTTTCTAGTTTCAAAGATCGAAGAATTAATATATTTAAGTAGTTCATCAGCAAGATCAATTTCTAAAATCTCATTTATTTTTTTACTTATTTCACTAGGACTATCTTGAAGCAAAAAAATCTTTTCAAATTGTGATTGATAATTAATTTTGCCCAATCTATGTAGCTCTAAAACTTTTATTGGAACATCAGTTCCTATTGTCTCTAATCTTTCATTATTGACACAATAAAGATTTTGATCATGACTTTTCTTTCTCAAAAGAATTCCATCATTAAACTTTATTTCAACTTCAACTGGTTCATCTTTCTTAGAAAAATGAGATTTAAAAGAAAATCCTAAAGGTCTATTAAACAAAACCCATCCTATAGCTCTTGCGATAGAAGATTTTCCTGAATCTGAACTTCCTATGATAACATTTACATTAGGTGACAAATCTAAAACTGAACTTCTATGGGATTGAAAATTTTTTATAGTTATTTTTTCTATCATTGAAATTTTGGTTTTCTCTCTCTTCTAAAACTCTCTAACTCCTTCCAACTTGAATCAACAAATTCAAAAAGCTTTCTTTCTAAGGACTTGTCCTCTATATATGAGATCAAACTCTCTCTGGTAGAGTCAATAAATCCATCTTTTGAAGCCAATATCTTCTCCTTCTCTTTTTTCCAAATTTTTTGAGAAACCAAAAAGTCTATAGCTGATCCTATATCGTCAATACCATAATCATATAAAATGTCAAATTCAACATCTCTTAATTTGCCTAAAACCTTATTTTTTTTCACTCTTGCTTTGACCTTTACACCAACATCTTTTTTCTTTTCCTCCAAATGTTCTTTTATTGCAAGCCATATTTCGTGAGTACTATAAAATCTTAAAGCTTTTCCACCACTTCTTGTTTTTCTTTCTCCAAATCTTACTCCAATTTTCTCTCTAGTTTGTGAAATAATTACCACTAAAGAATCTTGATCTCTTAGATCTCTCACAATATTCCTTAAAATCATACTCATAAGTTTGGGTTTTTCAAGATGATAGCCCTCTAAACTCTTTTTCTCGGCTTTGCATGAAAGAGCATCTAAAGAATCTAAACCATACACAAATTTTGCTTTTTTTTCGCAAAGTTTTCTTATTCTTTCATAAAAATCTTCAACAGTATCAGAAGAGTATCTAATAATCCTTTTATCAGCTTCTTTTCCAAAAAGTTTAGGAATATCTATCATTAAGGCTGCCTCAGGTTCATCATAAACCAACAGATAATCTTTAAATCTTTTATCGTAAGCAAGGGTTGCTAAAAGAGATAAAAGAAGAAATGTCTTACCGGAACTAGAATCACCAACAATATTGACCAAACCTCCTAAAACATATCCCTGATAAATATTATCTGATAATGCCAAATCAAGCATTATACATCCAGTTGGAATTAATCTACTTCTCATTCCTTTTCAGTCTTTCATTTTCTAAAGCACATTTTTCATAAAATGGACAATTAATACACTCTTCAAGATTATCAATATCCTCTCCAAATTTTCCACCAAAAGGACAAACTAACTTTCTAGATGGTTTTTCTTCTTTTTCTTTTGGTGGTTCAATTTGGCCTTCTGTATCAAAGTATTCTTTTCCTTTTGGTTCTTCTTCAATCTTTTCTTTAGGCTTTGAAATTTCTTCAAGAGACACTCCCTCAAAAGCTTCTTTTACTTCTTCATAAGTTGGAACATGGATTATTTCATCCAATATATATGCACTATCTAGTATCTCTTTTGGAATTTCATAAGATCTATCAACAAATCTATGACCAATAATCTGCATATTCCTTCCTTTTCCTTTCTTAGTAAAAGCAATTGATTTTCCTTCTTCTGGATCTGCAAAGCAAATTATTCGTCCTGTCCTTGGATCTCTTGCTAAAGCAACTAAAAATCTCTCAAAGTACCAATGAGCAATCTGCCATACTTGAACACCTTTCTCTTTTTCTTTTTCATTATCATAACAAACTATGTTATACAAAGTCCTCCTAACAGGATTAAGAGAAATAAGAGCTTCATAATCAGCATTTTGATTCATCCTCAATTTCTTTTGATACTCACAAATTGGACAAGGTTTGTTATACGTCCTTGATAGGCAAATATAGGAATTTTCATTTACTCCAACACCAGGATGAACCCATACATCTAGACAATAGGTTGGGCTTCCAGGCTCTACGTCTGGATCATTGTTTCCTGCCAAATACGGAATAATGTCAATTAAGTGATCACCCTCAGGACAAGGCCATACTTGAATTTCTAAATCATCTCTAAAAATGGTTTTAAATCTACCTGTTGTTTCCCTTTTATCATAGCTTTTCTTAATTCTTGACATTAAACCTTCTCTAAACTTCATCTCTTTCCTCCTAAACTAAACGATTTGCAATATTTGCTAACGTATAACCAATATTCCTAATCCTTTCAAGTAAATTTGCTAAATTACTCAAAATAGGAGCATTATAATATTTAATAGGAGCTGGTTTAGGTTCACTATCAACACTTTCCTCATCCATTCTCATATAAAATTTGCATCTGTCTTCTAAAAATTTTACAGTTTCTTCTAAACTATCAAGACTACTTCTCATTGCAACAATCATTTCATCGATAGGTCTTTGCGAACTCTCCTGACCTTTTAATTCCTTACTTAATGCCTCTAAACTTGAAGTTTCATTTGAACCTAACATTTTTAACCTCCTACATTGTCTCTTTTAATTTTTTCAAAATATCTCTTCTTCTAGCCTCTTCAACCTTGTCTCTTGTTGGCTCAGGAATAGTAGGCTCACTATAATAACCACTTAGCCATAACTGCGTCAAATTTTCAAGAGCTTTTTTCTTATGATGCAAGGCTTCTTTAATTGATTGAGCAAGAGAAAGATCATACTCTGCTTTAATAAATTTATCCCTTGCTGCAATATACTCAGGTTGATTAATTATCGCATTCTGAATTGAAGCTTCAGTTACTCTTGTTATTCCATATTTTTCAGGAGAACTTCTAATTTGATAATCTAAATTCGCTTTAACATATTCTAAATTAAATTTCATTTTATCCCTATGAAGCTGTTTTTCTGCAACTTTTTCTGCCCACTCCATGTATAAAACAGACTGTCTTTCCCACTCCTTATCTAAAGAAAATTTATCAATCTCCAAAATATCTTTAACTTCTTCTCTCATTACTCATTTTTATTATATCAAAGACTTAACAAATCCTCAAAATCTTTTAGATCTTCTAAAAAAATAAATTCATCATCAAAAGCCTTAATTGAATTTAATTTTTCAGACAAATTTTTAGGCATTTCATAAAAACCATTCCTAATCCTACCTTTCATCTTTTCTGCTTTCTTTGCCATTGTATCTCCAATTCCCTTTACCTCAATAAAAGGCATAAATAAAATATTGTCTTTAATTTCCCAAGCTTTTGCTTTAGAATAACCCACTTTAGGGAGAGCAACCTTTAAACCTAATCTTAAAGCTTCTTTTAACATTTCTTTTTTATCGACATTTCCTAGTGTCAATTGAGAACAAATATACTCAATTGGATAATAAACTTTACAATACATAAACCAATAAGCTAAAAGTCCATAACCAGTTGCATGTGCTTTATTAAAAGCATAGCCACCATACTTCATCAAGGTATTCCAATTTAATTCCGCTTCATTCTCAGAAATTCCATTCTTTAAACATCCTTGAATAAACTTTAATTTTGCATTATCTAAATCTTTTATAGATTCATCAACTAAAGCTTTTCTCACTTCATCTGCTTCAGTAAAAGAGAAAGATGCTTTGCCTATAAGGAATTTTAAAACTTGCTCCTGGAAAATAAGAACACCATAAGTATCCTCAAGAATCTCATCAAAACATTTATCTTGATTAAAACGATTCTTCAAAAATAAATCTGGCATTCCACTCCTAAGTGGAGCAGGCCTATATAAAGCAATTACCATTGGAATTAAATCAAATTTATCAACATCTACTTGTTTACATAAATCAGTCATACCTTGAGAAGAAAACTGAAAGACTCCTATAGTATTTCCTGATGAAAACTCATCTAAAACTTTCTTATCATCTAAAGGTATATTCTCAAATTTAAGATTTATTCCTTTATTAGTTTTCACTAGTTTCTTAATTTCTTGCAAAACATCTAGAGCAGATAAAGCCAATATATCTAATTTTAAAAGTCCTAAATACTTTATATCTTCTTTGTCCCAATTTATCACAAAACCACTTTGTCTTCTAGCAACATTTCCATATTTATAGATATCATCCACTAAAACAACTCCTGCAGCATGCTGCCCAACTCCTCTAACTTGATTAACCAATTTTTTACAGAAATATTGAATTTTAGGATACTTTTTCAACAAATTATTAACTTCTTTATCTGAAAAGAAAGCTTCTAGATCATCGTTAATTTTATTACTCAAATAATTCACTAGACTAAGAGGAACATCAAAAACTCTACAAATGTCTCTAAAAACCATTCTATTTTTCATTTTAAGAAAAGTTGAAATCCCTAAAACATTATCTTTTCCATATTTATTCTCTAAATATCCTAAAACTTTGTTTCTCTTTGTACTTTGTATATCTAAATCAATATCAGGAAGATCAAGTCTTTTTGGAGAAATAAATCTTGAAAACATTAAATCAAATCTAATAGGATCAATTTTAGTGATATCCAAAAGATAAGCTATCAAACTTCCAGAAACTGACCCTCTTCCTGGACCTACCATTATATCTTCTTTTTTACAAAAATCAATAATATCTTTAACAATTAAAAAATAACGCACAAAGCCTAAATCTTTTATAACTTTCAATTCATGATCCAATCTTTTCTCATAAATCCTTCTCTTTAGATTTCTAGAACTTAATTTTTCATAACAATATTCTTTCAAAAATTTAAACTCATTCTCTACTTCTAAAGGTTTAGGTAAATAAGTTTTAAAATTACCTATTCTAAAATCACATTTTTCAGCTACTTCTTTTGTTCTTTTTAAAGCATCAATACACACTTCAATTGGCAAAACACCCTGTTTTCTAAAAGATCTTAACATTTCATTAGCAGTTTTCAGATAAAGTTCACCTACCTCAAACTTAAATCTTTTAGGATCTGACCACTTTTGCTTTTTTTGAACTGCTAATAAGACTTCTTGAACTTCTTCTTCATCAGAATTCACATAATGACAATCATTAGAAGCAACTATTGGAATATCAATTCCTTTATTTAAATTATAAAGTTTTTTTAGCTCATAAAGCTTTAAATTAAATTTTTTCTGAAAATCAACATTATGAGGCATTATCTCTAAATAAACATCATTAGTCTTTTCTAGAATTTTTTCAAAAAAAGAAATTCCATTAGGCAAATTTAAAAAACTAGCAGCACACCCAGTCAAAATTATTAATCCATCCAAATGGGGTAAAAAATTTTCATAATCTATTAAGGGTTTATAGTAAAAACCTTTGGTATTTGCAAAAGTCATCATTTTACACAAATTTGACCAGCCTATTTCATTTTTCACTAAAACTACAACATGTCCTTTCCTTTTTTCTCCTTTTATCTTACTTAAATCAGAAACCAAATACAACTCACAACCTAAAATTGGCTTTATACCATGTTCTAAACAGGCTTTTTGAAATTTAATAAGCCCATCTATATTTCCATGATTAGTAAGACCAAGACAATCAAATCCCAATTCCTTTGCCCTAAGAACATACTGTTCTGCAGAGCCATATCCATCCAAATATGAAAATTCATTATGGACATGTAAATGACAAAATTCTTTATTTTCCATCTTCTAATACAATTAATTCTATTCCTTTCTCTTTAAACAATTTTCTAGTCAATTCTCCAGCATGATATTTGTATTTAGCTATCACTCTCCTAATTCCACATTGACAAATCATCTTTGCACATGTATAACAAGGCTCCATAGTTACATATATAGTTGCTCCTTCAATTGAAATTCCTCTTTTGGCTGCAAGACAAATTGCATTTTGTTCTGCATGAATAGTCCTAATACAATGTATTTTCTCATTTCCATTTTCATCAATAAATTTTGCCAATTGACAGCCTATTTCATCACAGTGAGGAAGTCCACTAACACTTCCAGCATAACCTGTACTTAAAATCTGTCTATCTTTTACAATTAAAGCTCCACACTTTGCCCTATTACAAGTAGATCTTGAAGCAACAGCATCTAATATAGTAATAAAATATTCGTCCCAATCTGGTCTAGATTTCATAAAGACCTCAAAACATCCCAGTTGAACCAAAACCTCCAGATCCTCTTTCTGTTTTACTTAAAACATCAACTTCTTCAATTTTTTTTCCAGTATAACATTTTAAAAGCAAAAGTTGAGCTATTTTTTGACCTTTGTGAAAGGTGTGAATTTTTTGACTTAAATTCACTAAAATGACATGTATTGGTCCTCTATAAGTTGAATCTATTACGTTTCCAATAGTTTCAATTCCTTTTTCAGCCAAACTTGATTTTGTTTGAACTAATAGTACATTTCCTGGATCAAATTCAACTGCTAGACCTAAATTTATTTTCTTAATCTCAAAAGGCTTTAAATCAAAATCATAAGGAGAAAATACATCAAAACCTGCATCTCCTTCATATTTTTTGGAGGGAAGAATTATATTGGGATCTAACAATTTAACCTTTAACACTCTACAAAACTCCTAATAAAAGGACTAATTTTACCAATATTTTTAACTATTTCTTGACAAAGCAGTATTCTATCAGATTTTTTCATAGAAGATTCCAATTTTTTTAAAAGAAAGAAGTACAAAATACCTTTCCAATAATTACTAAATGTTTCATTTTTTATATCTGAAAATATATTCCACAAATTAGACAGAAAACCCTCTTTTCTTATTGTAGCTTCATAACTCAAAACTTTAAAAATCTCAAGAAAAATATCCTCATTAAAAAACATTTCCTCCATTTCTAACTCAATTATATTCTCAGAAAGAATTTTATCAATCTTAGGCCAAAATTTATTATAAATATGTAAACTACCCACATGGTGGTAATATTTCCCTACACCAACTCCCAAACATTTTGCCATAAGCTCTTGAAGCATTGTAAAGCTGAAAACATCATAAACAAAACCTACCATCAAATCGTTACTTCTCATATATACCACCAAATCCAATCTATTATTCCTCAAAAGAAATTGAAGACAAATTGTACAGATACAATCTTTAGTTTCTTTCATAAGATCAAAGGGATCTCTCAATAAAATTACTGCTTGACGAGTATTAGGATCTTGCTTCAACTTATAGAAACAATGCGACCATTGATCAATCCATCTATCCCAAATACAATAACCATAAGCAGAATTCATTGTAATTCCATTATCACTAAATCTCTCTATCGAAGGAGCATAATATTTTATCATTTCAATTTTATTTGTTCTGCTCAAATACCACAAAAATTCTGCAAAGGCATATAAAAGAGATGTTTTTCTAAAATTAGAAATTACAAAACGCTTTCTTATATTTTTCAAAGTCACTGAAGTTGAGATCACTTCTTTACATTTTAAACCTCTAGTCTCTATTATTTCTCCATTTTTATCAACAAAATCAATTAAATACCTAAATGCCTGATTTACCCCTTCAAACTCCATCTTTACTCCTCAAATATGAAATCAAATATTTAATGTCATCTTTTGTTAAAATCTTATCAAGATTTTCTAGAAAACCTTGAAATTTCTTTTCATCAGAAAACTTTATATTTGCTAAAATTATAAGCCATAACTCGTGCATTTCCTCTTCCCCACAAGAATTCCACATAATTAACTTTTAAATAAATTTTCTATATCTAAGATAACTTTATTCGAAACTTTTTCAAAAGAACTTTCATAATTTCTAATCTTAATCTCAGAAAAAGTTTTAGTACCTCTAAAATCACAAACATCAAGACAATTTAAAATTGTATCCAAAACATCAGCAATCTCTTCTGGAGAAATATTTTTGATATAAAATGGATATGAATCTCCTAAAATTCTAGCATACTCATAAATAGGAAGAGTTACTGGTATATTATCTGCCTCAATTGCTTCTCTAAAAGCACAGCCTCCATATAATTCTTTCTCGAAAAGATGGATAGAAATATCTCCCCACCACAAAAGTTTAACATATTCTTCTCTAGTTAAAACATCTTCTTTATAGACAAAAAGATTAGGAACCATTTTTTTAAGTTGTTTAAATGAAATTTTCATAGAAGGATTAGTAAAAATAACTTGAAAATCATTCCTCTTTCGACTTAATATTTTAATTGCCTCAATAAATTCAATATGGTGAGTATAATTAATTTCACTTAAACGATTCAAAAACAAAATTGTTCTCTTATTCGGAATTTCTCTCTCTTTTGGCTTATACTTCAAAATTTCATTCTCCGAATAACCAAAGTCCCAAATTGTAGTTTTTAAACAAAAATCCTTGAGCAAAAACGTATTCTTGAATATTAAAGTTAAATGTTTCATAAATGCATTTAATGTAGATTTACAAGTAAATACACACAAATCACTACATTCAAAACCATCAAATTGCCTCCAAAAATAAGTCACTTCTTTAGGAACTTTAGATTGATTCAAATAAGGAAGATCCAACCAATAACAACAAGTTATAAACTTAGGCAAATATTTTTGACGAAAATAAAAGTAAGTCTTAATATTCCTTGTAAGCTCTGTTATATTATTCCAAACAATATCAATCTTACCAATACTTTTAGCTACTTTCTCAAACTCTCTAACACAAAAATTATATCTATTCAAAAAAGCATTGACAATAAAAGGAAAAGGAATAAATTTGACATTCTCTGCCTCAATGAGATCTAAATAAGATTTCAAATCCCTAAATTTCTTTAGCCTATCTATCAAAACATAAAATTTCCACTTTTTTCTCTTTTTGGAAAGTTCTTTCAAAATTCCAACCATCATATTTATATTTGAATCTGCAGTTGTCCATTTGCCTTCTTTATCATAAACAGACTGTTGAAGAATATACAAGATATTCATCTAACCCTCCTCAAAAATCTCAAAATTTCCTTTATATGATAATCAAAAGAACCAACAGAGGTATTAAGGAATAAAGTTTCACATTTAGTGACTTTAGAAAACTCTTTATAAAGTTCCAATATTTTTGGATTTAACTCTACAGGAACAATATCATTATAACCTTCCTCATAAGAGGTTTTGTAACAAATTATAATTTTCGTATTCAGGGATTGAGCAAATGTATCGATAAAATTAAAAGCTGATCTATCAACTTCTTCTCCTCTTAATTTTGAATAAACATACCAGCTGGGATAATCTCTATCAATTATCAAGTCGAGACAAGTTTGATTCAAAAGATCCCACAAGATGAAATAAATCTCTTTTAAACCAAATTTCTGATATGAATTCTTATAGTAAGGTATTTTAAGTTTAGAAGAAATCGCCTTAGCTAAAGTGGTTTTTCCACTTTTCTCAGTTCCTTCAAAAATCAAAATCATACTTTTATTTTCTTTAAAAAGAATTTTTTAATTCTTACAAGCTTTTCAGCTTGATCTCTTTCTTTTTCATCATTTTTATTTCTCATAAAATAAGAAGGATGACTCAAATAAAAAATTGGTATATCCAATTTAAGTCTTTCTTTTATAAAATCAGAAAAAGTTCTACCAAACACTACAATTACAGGAGGTTTAGTTATTTCAACTTGTCTTTCTAAAAAAGGAAAACAATTTTCCATCTCCTTTTTAGCAAGTGCAGAATTGTTAGGAGAGCTACACTTACAAATATTAGTAAAGAATATGTAATTTAAAACAAAATCATCTCCTAAAATATTTCTCAAGTATCGACCTATCTTACACTCCCACCAACGAGAATGATAAATCTGCATAAATTTTTCTCTTGGAATATTTTCATAAGAATGCTCCAAACCAGGATTTCTTCCTACACAAAATAATTTATTGGCATTTTCCTTATTGTAAATAATGTGAGGCATTGGATAAGGAGTTACCTTTCTAAGTCTAGGACATTTATCACAAGATATAATTTCTTCTTCAAGTTCTTTCAAACTTTCAATCATCTCTTTTACAGAATCTGTTCTGTATACCATTTAATTAACTCCTCAAGTTTATCATCTAATTTTGTCTCTGGAACAAAGCCTATTAGTTCAGAAAGTTTTTTTACATCAGGAATTCTCTTCTTTACATCATAAGGATAACCTTTAACAAACTTACATTTAAAAGGAATAGATTTCATTTTTCTCCAAATTTTCTTTGCTAAATCTATAATTTTCATTCCATAGGGGTAAGAGACATTAAATTCCTCATTTATAATTTCACTTTCTGCTATCAATCTAATTGCTTTCGCAATATCACCAGCATAGGTGAAATGTCTAATTTGGTTTCCATCTCCTAAAATTTCAATTAGTTTATCACTCATATAAATTTTAGCTATTAAATCAGGAATTACATGTGAAAGATGAGATTTTAATCCTACTCTATCAATTCTTTCTCCAATTCCATAAGCATTAAAAGGAATAACAATCACATAAGGAAGATTATACTGCTCATAAGCCGCTTTTGCCCAAAAGTGGAGTGTTAACTTTTGAAAACCATATACTGACTTTGGAGGAAAACTAAAATATTCATCACCTTCTCTTGTTGGAAAACTTATTGCACTTTCATAAATCATAGAAGAAGAAATGAGAATAATTTTCTTCAAAGAAGATCTTCTATATGCCCAAATTGCAGCATCAAATGCAGTCTTAGTAAGAAGTTCATTTTCCCTTATAATAGTGTAAGGATATAAATGGAAATAACCAATTCCACCTACTTTAGCTGCATTAGCAATTAAAATATCACAATCCTCAATTAAATCCTTCATCAAACTAAAATTTTTAGCATTTCCTTGAACAAAAATAAAATTAGACCCATTTGAACTCCAATAGTCCCATATAGGAAGTGGTCTTTCTAAATCAATTCCTACCACAATATGACTATTACCAACGAATTCTTGAACCATATAACTTCCTAAAAAACCAGAACTCCCAGTTATTAAAACTTTCATCCTTCCTACCTCTTTATTTTCATTATACAAACAATTTAACAAACGCTCAAAAAATTATTCTTTCCTCATTCCCTCTGGAACTGTAATTTGAAATTTCTTATTTTCTTGATAAAGAAACTCAAACAGTCTTAAATCAAGAACACCTAGATTTTTGACAAAGGCTGCAAAGGCTAAAGTATCTTTAGGAAGACAAGGTCCTCCTGCCCCTCTCCATTTTGGAGAACAATCTAGATAAAAATTAGGAGAAGCAAGAAAATTTTGTATTGCTATATTTTTGATTTTTGTATAATCCACATTTAGAAATT
>Ga0190316_1000024_pt1 | contig 35779 bp, 34 predicted proteins | sample 48701112_MG_FD_161663 | JGI IMG/M metagenome (GOLD analysis project Ga0190316, IMG submission 161663) | Hydrothermal vent sediment bacterial communities from Southern Trench, Guaymas Basin, Mexico - 4870-11-1-2_MG | ecosystem: Environmental > Aquatic > Marine > Hydrothermal vents > Sediment ... | reverse complement strand
TCAGTTTATCGTACTCTAAGCGTGAGTTGTCAAGATAGAGGGAGGCCATCTTTATGGCATGCCAGGTTTTACCGGCATCAAATATTGGGAAGCTCAACCCCAGGGATATGGACCAATCACTATATCTGTTGAGATTGGTACGGGTTACTGGTATACCATCGAATACGAATCTATCTGCGGTAAGATGATAACTACCTGTGATTGTTAAGCAGGGCAACCTTTCCAACCATGCAAGTTTTAGGTTATAAACATTACTCATGATATCAGATTGCGCCCTGAGCAGGTCAGGACGTTCCTTTAGTGCAATAGCAATACAAGAGTCTATGCTGGGTGGCTGTTCCTCTATGGATTCAACCTGTTTGATCTTTATTGGGTAATCCAGATCTATACCTAAAGCATCGTTTAACTCCATACGGGCGAGTTCAAGCTGCCCTTTGGCTTGGGTGAGGTCGACCTCAGCACGTGTAACTTCTACCTCAGCCTTCAATACATCGGATTTGGGTGCAAGCCCAAGCTCAAACCTTGTGCGGGCAAGTTCAAGCTGCTGCTTCTTTTGGGTGAGATTCTCCTCGTACAGTTTGAGCATAGCCTGTGACTTAAGTAAGTTAAAATACTTACGTATGAGGTTAAGTATGACTGTTTGCTCGGTATTGCGATAGATTTGTCGCTGTATAGCGAGTGAATTGCGTGCTTGGGCAATATTTATCAGGTTCCTGCCACTATTGAATGGTGTGATTGTGGTGTTGATACCCAGATTGTAATGGTTGGGTGTCCACTCCAGCCTGTTATATACATTGTTGAGGTCGTAGCTACCCGATAGCTGTATGGTGGGTGCAATGGCTGTTTTCATATCCTGTAGGTTAAGCTCCGCCACACGTAGGTTGTTACGTGCTATACGTAGGTCGGGTGAATTATTTAGCGCTATTTCGATACATTCCGTAAGTGTGAGCGTATCGTTTAGGGTAGAATCCGCACGTAATGGGTAGCTATAAAGCAATAGTATACAGATCGATACACTTGCCCATCCCCTGCGTACGATATGATACCACATGTTACCTCCTTATGCTTAAAAATAAGACGTAATTTAATTTAAAAAGTTGTATCTTTTCGTGACACGTTACATGGTGAGCTCACGTGACGATATCCCTCAATAGACTTGCTGCTTCTTCTGGTGGTATCGGATTTATGTATATACCGGAACCGAGTTCAAACCCAGCCGGGCCAGCTGTACGTACAAGTATTTCAATATACCAGTGGAGATGTTCAACGTTCTCCTGACCTACGGGTGCGGTTTTGATTATCAAATTATAGGATGGTTGATGCATAAGCTTATGCAGCTTACGGAATGTTGTGGATATAGCGGTAGCAAGTGCGGGTAGCTCATCATCACGCAAGTCGAACCCTGCATGATGACGTAGCGGTACTATCCATGTCTCAAATGGCATACGTGCAGCAAATGGTTCTAACACAACGAAATGTTCGTTACACAAGATTATGCGGGTGCCAAGGTCGAGCTCGCGTTTGATATAATCACACACCACGCAGGTGCCAAATGCATCACAGTAGCGACGCGCTTCGTAGAAGCTGTTTCTCAATCCAGCAGGTACGATTGGTGTTGCTATTATCTGTGAATGTGGATGCAATAACGATGTACCTGCTAACGGGCCATAGTTACGAAATATTGTGACAAGGTCGATCTTTGGGTGTAATTTGGTCAACTCCCGATATCGTACAAGATATGCAGTTAATATGTTCTCTATCTCATGTAACGAATAGGTTGCCAGTGTCTTGTTATGCTTGCGTGATTCGATTACCACTTCAGCGATACCATAACCTGATATTGAGACAAAATTACCGTCTATCCGTCGGTGAGGTGTACCAGCTTCGCTGCATGGTGCGTATTTATTGGGTACCACACGTAGGACCCACTCACCAGCTTCTTTTAGCTCATAAATTGTGTGCTCATGTTCGCTTACACCACCAGGACAGAACGGGCAGTTTGGATCGTATTCTTTTAACTCAGGCAACGTGAAGGTGAAACTAACCTCATGTGGTCTACCCCTGCGTTCAGGTGCGATAATCACCCACTCACGTGTGACTACATTTTGACGATATTCTGACATTATTCAAGCTTACCGTCACATACCTTGATACATACCCCACAGATGTATTGCCCGATACCTCGTATACCGGCAAACTTTTTAAGCTGTGCTAAACATCTATCTTTGTCCCAACCTTTCTCACTCAGTGCACCAGCTGGACACGCATCTATACATTTACGGCAGGTGCCACAACTGCCATCAACCGGTATGTCGGTTTTGAGAGGTAGGTTAGTCAATATCGTTGCATAGCGTACCTGTGCACCAAATTTGGGGTTAACTAACAGGCCTGACTTACCTATCCAACCATGGCCTGCAAGGTATGCAACCTGTTTATGTGATATGTGGCCAACTTGTGCTTCCCAGTCCACGGTTTGGCTTGCTGGAATGGCAAGTGCGTCACCTCCCAGCTGCTGTATCAATGTGACTAACCGCTCTGCAGTTTGGTCGAGTATCCAGTTGACGGTTTTGTAATGATGTTTGTAGATTAGTGTAGGCTTATCTTTTATTGTCGCCAGCACACGCGGTGATAACCTATATCCGATGGATATACCATATGGTAAATCCCTTATCGCTGTACGTATCTCAGGGTGGGGGTTAAGTTCCACACCGGTGAGGTTCGCTACACCGAACAAGGTCATACCATGTTTGAGTGCTTCAGCTTTCAGTAACTCGTAATTCTTCTCTTTATCCATCAGCTTGCGGGTTGGTCGACCTTTCCTTACTCTGTAGGAAATAATAGACCTCTTCTATCGAGTGTGTGACCTTAACCTTAGGTAGTGAACGCCAAAATTTCTTACCATATGAGCGTGCCATTATACGGGTATCAAGTATAGCTACCACACCGTAGTCGGATTCACGACGTATGAGACGACCTACCCCTTGACGTAGCTTCATTATCGCCTGTGGTAGCTGGTACTTCCAGAACGGGTTATCACCTTGGGATTGGAGCAGCTCAATCTTTGCTTGTACAATGGGTGAATCCGGCACCTTAAACGGTAACCGCGTTATGATCAACATAACGAGTGATGGCCCAGGTAGATCGATACCTTGCCAGTATGTATCAGCACCGAACAACACACCACCAAGCTCTTGCATGCTGGTGAGCAACCCGGTACGACTTCTGTCACCCTGTTTCATGAGCGTTTGCTGTAGGGTAGCGGGTAACCTCGATAACGTGAGCGAATAGACCTTATCCATGGTGTCAAGATTGGTAAATAACACGAGTGCTTTGCCATGTGATAGCTTGATGAGTTTGGTCACCTCATTCGCAACAAATTCCAGATAACCGGGTTGGTCGGGTTCAACCCCGTATTTTGGTACATATACGAGCATATTGTGGTAGTAATCAAACGGCGATGGTAGTACAAGGTCGACCGTATTGTCAAGCCCTACGGTGGATTTCCAGTATCCAAGGTTATTGTCGATTGCAAGTGTAGCTGATGTGAATATTATCGGGATATCACGTTGCCACAATGACTCACGTAAGTGCGGTGCTATATCCAGAGGTGCGGTGTGTAGTTCAACCTTCACACCATCACGTCTCGTCGATGAACGTACCTCAACCCAATACACGGTTGCGGTGAGGGTTTGCTCCATGAAGCAAGACAGTTCATAGCGCCAGCTATCGAACCGCGTTATATAGCGGGATTTGAGTTCATGCTCCTCAGGGGTGTTGACTTGTAGCTCCTTCAATGCATTGATGAGCTCATCGAGTGTATCCAACAGCATTGTGCCCATTCTAAGTGGTGCTGTCACCCTATGTGTACCGTAGCCAAATGAAGTTGCTATTTCATGGAATAGCTGTGTGTTGGTGGATTCGACTTTCGTAACTATGGGGACGAGTTCATGATACGGTAGGTCGCGTATCAATAACCTCAAATTATAGGGTAGCTGAAAATTAGTGAGCCTTATACCGAAGTACTCGACCGCTACAGATTCAAGGTTATGCGCTTCGTCGATCACCAGCACATCGTAATGCGGTAGAAGTGCACCCCCTATTTTTAGGTCAGCAAACAGCAAGTGATGGTTCAATATAATGAGATTACTCTGACGCCAAACACGTTTGGCACGTTCGTAGTAACACATATCGCGGAACTTGCACTTTTTGCCTGCACATAGCTCAGGTATTTTGGCGATCTCGTCAAAATATGTAGTTTCAAGTTTGGTGGCGATAGACTCAAACTCCTCACGTAATCCCGTATCTGTGGTGGCTATCCATTTACTGAGCTTTTCATATATTCTCGGTGGTAATTCGCCAGCTGATAGTTTGTTCCAACGTCTTAGACATAGATAGTTATTAGCACCCACTGCAAGGCTTACTGTGAAGTCACCCAACACACGTTTGACCCAGGGTATATCATGATGTAGTATCTGATGTTGAAGTGTTTTGGTAAATGTTGCGATCACACCTACTTTGCCATTATCGAGTACCCAGTTCACAACGGGTAGCAGGTACGCGAGCGTCTTACCTATGCCGGTGCCAGCTTCGATGACGAGTTTGGATGATGTCTCCAAAGCACTCTCTATGTGGTCGGCCAGTTCGAGTTGTCCCATCCGCTCCTTGTAGTTTGGGAATATGTGAGATAGCTTGGCGAACAGCTCACGTACGGTGGGTGAGATTAGCGCCACCTCAGTATGCGACCGATACGATGCCATCGTATTTTTTTCCAAAATATGTATGCGGGTAGGTCGGGTCGCCATGATAGCCAAATGATTAGCGGCCTACCTAAGAGATACCGTACGGGTAATGGGCCCCAAAAGCGTGAATCGTATGAGTTGTCACGGTTATCGCCCATCACAAATATGCAACCCTTTGGCACAACGACAGGGCCAAAGTTGTCCCTCACCCCTATGTAACGCTTGAAATCACCGTGTTCCCAATGTTCCTGGTAGTTAGGTATTCTAAATGGTGGGTATACGATGGGATCGTTGAATTTAACATAGGGCTCATCCAGCAGCTTACCGTTTAGGTAGACCTTTTTGTCACGTATCTCGATGGTGTCACCCTCTACCGCTATGCAGCGTTTGACTATATTGCGACGCTCGAACGGTGACCTGAATATTACGATTTGGCCACGTTGGGGTTTGGGTTGCCACCAAGGTGTTATACAAGTGAGTACAAATGGTAACTTCACTCCATAATCGAACTTAGTGGCAAACAGGAAATCGCCTACAAGTAGGGTGTCCTCCATTGACGGCGATGGTATGCGGTAAGGTTCGATGATGAAAAACCGTATCACCAACACTATCAAGATGGGTGGACCCCAATCTTTCAGAATTTTCTTGAACCTCTGCATTGATGGAGTTTAAAATAATTGAAATATAATGGGGTCAATCACAATTGTTCAGAATTAGGACCCAGGATTTAATATTTCCACTGAGGGGCCCTGGCAGCGACCTACTCTCCCACCGGGTTGCCCCGGCAGTACCATCGGCCCTGGAGGGCTTAACTTCCGTGTTCGGCATGGGAACGGGTGTTTCACCTCCGGCATAGCCACCAGAGCCCCATATAAAGATAATCACTGTCGATAAACGTCAACCCATATGTGCAAGCGGTGGATGCAGGTATAGGGGTTCGAGCTTCTTTATATCGTCGAGCGCACCACGTTCGTATTTTAGCTTACCTAACCATGCGATGGTTGCACCTCTTGGTGCGATAGGGTTGGGTGTTATGAAATGTGCACGGTTGCCCATAAGGTTTGTAAGCTGTTGCCTATAGATGGTGGCACCATCACCCACGAATATGTACTCACCGGATTTGATACGGTTGAGGAAATCCTTCACCTTATCGACTTCATACCTTGTAATGCGTTCACCATCCTGGTATATTGCATAGAATACATCGCCACGTTTGCCATCAACTATGGGTACGATGGGGTACTTGGCGAGTTGCACCTCCATAGCCAGTCCATCAAGCGACCCTATCCCCACAATTGGTTTATTGAGTGCAAATGCCAATCCTTTAACTGTTGCCACCCCTATACGTAGGCCAGTGAATGCACCTGGACCCAATCCCACTGCGAACAGGTCAATTTCCTTTATTTTAACGTCTGCATCCTCCATCAACCTATGTATTGCGATTATTAATTTCTCGGAATAGAACTGCCCGAAATCCACGTAATGGTCGAACACAACATGATCACCATCTATGAGGCCCACCGATACTTGGGTTGATGATGTATCTACACCGAGCACTTTACGGGCTTCCATTTTGCGTCTATATTCGATGTATTAACCGTAGATAGGGTTGGAAATATCCACGAAACCCCAATCTCTTTGCCAGCTCCAACGCCTTATCGTACTCCCACGATGTTATGGGACGCGATAGCTCACGATATTCATCTGCCCTGTAGGAGGGATAGTACTGACTCATGAGGCTAAGATATAAATTGGGTGATAGCTCGTGTAGAAACTTGAGCACCTTTTCAGTGTTACTTATATCGTTGGGTAACACCAGGTGTCGTACCATCAACCCACGTACCGCTATACCGTCTTTTAAGATGAGGTCACCTACCTGGCGGTGCATCTCACGTAGTGCAGCTTGGTTAACATCCACGTAGTTGGTAACCTTGGAATATTTCAACCCTTTGTCATTATCCCCATACTTTGCATCCGGCATGTATATGTCGACAATACCGTCCATAAGCTTGAGTGTTTCAATGCTATCGTATCCGCCTGTGTTATAAACTATTGGTATACGTAAGCCACGTTTGACTGCCCTCCACGTAGCTGCTATGATCTGTGGTGCAAAATGTGTAGGTGTGACAAGGTTGATATTATGTGCCCCTTTATTCTGGAGATAGAGGAAGCAGTCTGTTAACCCATCTATTGTAACACTATCTCCCATACCGAGTTGGCTAATCGTATAGTTTTGACAATATTGGCAATGCATACTGCAGTTTGTAAAAAATACGGTACCCGATCCTTTACGTCCGCTGATGGGTGGTTCCTCACCAAAATGTAGGTGATAACTCGATATCACTACTCGCCAATCGCTACGACATTCGCCTTTAGCACCTTTGATGCGGTTCACACCACATCTGTGGCCACACAGTATGCACGATTTGAGTATTTCATATCCCTTGTTAATCTTATCGCGCCACTCGCTATCCGTAAGGTTGAGATACACAGGGTATGCTATCCTTTCTCTTCCTCCTTGGCCTTCTCCCATATAGCCTCCATCTCGTCCAGTGTCATGTTGGGATTATCCTTAAGCTTATCGAGCACTTTCTGGAACCTTCTCCTGAACTTGTAGACAGCAGATTTGAGTGTAGTTTCGGGGTCTAACCCAAGGAAGTTACCAAGATGTGCTACCGCAAATAGTAGGTCACCGTACTCCTCGCGTTGCTTATCAGGGCTCGCATGCTGTAACTCTTCTAATTCCTCTTTTATCTTTTCTATCACACCCTCTATGGTGTGCCAATCGAAGCCTTTCTTTGACGCCTTACGTTGTACGAATGCAGCCAACGCTAATGCTGGTAAGTCGGGTAACTCCTCCAAGAACGGTTTGCCTTTTACACGTTCCCATAGTTTCAACACCTGCTGAGCGGTGGCGGCTTTCTCATCACCAAATATATGTGGATGTCGGTGTATGAGTTTAGCCTGTAGACGTTTGATGAGCTCCACTATATCTATGTCAGCTGCAAGTGCTGTCATCACCACTAACAATAGTATGTCGCCGAGCTCCTCCTCCATTTTGTCCTTATCGCCGAGGCTACCCCAGAGTTCGTAGACTTCTTCAAAGAATAGTGGTGTTAAGGTGGATGGTGTTTGCTTGCTGTCCCATGGACATTCTCTGCGTAACCGTTTAACGATATCGATAAGCTTGTCGAATTCCTGCATGTGTCAAAAATATCCAATTTATACTATTGACAAGCATCATTATCTCGTATTTTTAAACAATGCGTGTAGTTATAAGGTTGGCGTGCGATGAGTGTGGTAGACGTAATTACACGACAACGAAACGTAAGGATAAGCGTGACAAACTCGTGCTACGGAAGTACTGTCCGTTTTGCAGGAAACATACAATACATAAAGAGGTCAAACGATAATTGGGCCCGTAGCTCAACAGGCAGAGCACCGGACTCCAAATCCGGGGGCTGGGGGTTCAAGTCCTCCCGGGCCTGCTTGTTTTTATGATGTGGCGTAAAGTAAAACAGTTTATACAGGAATCAGCCGAGGAGCTACGTAAAATGACATGGTCACCATGGCAGGAGCTATGGGCGACTACTTGGATTGTAATATTTTTTGTCTTAATCGTGGGTATATACCTGGTTTTTGTGGATCGCATCTTCGCCCTGTTTATTACCCGATTAGTGAGGTAACATGAAACGCTGGTATCTCGTACGTGTACGTTCGGGTGCCGAAAAACGTATAGCTAAGATTATTCAAGAAGAGGCTGCAGCACGTAATCTTACGGATAAGATTGAAACTATTTTCATACCACATCGTATTGTAACTGTATTTACTGACAAAGGTAAGAGTCAAACCAGTAAGAAGCTATTCCCTGGTTATGTAGCCCTGTACATGGAGTTGGACGATAAAGTGCGTGAGATGTTGAACTCAATTCGTGGTATCCTCTATACACCAGGTAGAGGGCGTGAACCTTATCCATTGAGTGACGAAGAAGCTAAACGGTTGTTGGAATTTAAGAAAGCTGAAGAGGAACGTGTTGTTGAGGTACCATTCCAAAGAGGTGATACCTTAAGGATTGTAGATGGACCGTTTGTCGATTTCACTGGTGTGGTGGAGGAGGTTTACCCGGAAAAGGGGAGAGTTAAATTACTTGTCACAATACTTGGTAGGCAAACACCGGTGGAGTTGAGCTTCCACCAGGTTGAACCCTTATAAGGAGGTATAGATGGCACGTAGGAAGAAAGTTGTCGCTAAAGTTAAACTTTACCTGAAAGCGGGTGAAGCTACACCGGGACCACCGGTAGGTACTACGCTTGGTACGTATGGTATAAATCTTGGTAAGTTCGTGCAGGAATACAATGCGAAGACAAGGGATCAGGCAGGTAACATCATCCCTGTAATCGTCACGATATACGAGGATAAAAGCTTTGAACTCGAATTCCGTAAACCACCGACCTCGTTCCTTTTGAAGAAGGCTGCCAACATTGTCAAAGGGGCGGCTCAACCTGGACGTGAGACGGTGGCCAAAATTCCTTACGAGAAGGTGGTCGAGATTGCCAAGTATAAGTTGGATGAACTTAACACTGACGACCTTGATAAAGCTGTGAAGATTGTGATAGGTACCGCACGTTCAATGGGTATAGAAGTGGAGGAAAAATGAAGCGTTCCAAACGTATGCGTGCTATACTGGAGAAGGTTGACACTACGAAAGAGTACTCACTACGTGAGGCGATCAAGATACTGAAAGAAGTGGCATGCGCCAAGTTTGACGAAACTGTGGAGGTTGCCTTTCATATGGGGGTGGATCCGAGACGTTCTGATCAAATGGTACGCGGTAGTGTGGTACTACCCCATGGTACGGGTAAGACCAAACGTGTGCTGGTATTGACCAAAAGTGCGGTCGATGAAGCTAAACAAGCAGGTGCTGACTATGTGGGGAGTGATGAATACATCGAGAAGATCCAGAAGGGGTGGCTCGAATTCGATGCAGTTGTGGCTACACCTGAAGTTATGAAAGATGTAGCTAAACTGGGTAGGATACTGGGGCCGAGGGGGTTGATGCCAAGCCCTAAAACCGGTACGGTTACCAATCAGCCAGCTGAGGTTATACGGGAGCTCAAAAAGGGGAGGGTAGACTTTAAGCTCAGCCGTACTGGTGATATACATGTACCTGTGGGTAAGATATCCTTCACGGAAGATGCACTTTACGAAAATATTCTCGAATTGGTGCAAGCACTACTTGATGCAAAGCCTGCTGGTGTGAAAGGGGCCTACATACAATCGATGCATATATCGTCGACTATGGGGCCAGGCCTTAAGATCAACCTACGTGAGTTGTTCAACGAACTACAAGCCAGGAGGTGATATGCTCAAAAAGGATAAACCAAGGGTGGTGGACGAGCTTGCTAATCTCATCAAGGATGCCCCCGGTATATATCTTACGGATTTCTCAGGGCTCAATGTAAGTGAGATGCAAATTTTACGTAAACGGTTACGCGAAAAGGGTATTACCTTCAAGGTAGTAAGGAATCGTTTGCTACAGCGGGCATCTGAGATGGTCAATAAGTCCGAACTTGTAGAGAAATTAGTAGGCCCAACTGCGATATGTCTAAACTACGACGATCCGTATGTCATACCGAAGGTGTTGATGGAATTCATCAACGAATTTAAGAAGCTCAAAATCAAGGCTGCATGGGTTGAGGGTGAGTTGCTCAATGAGGACGAGATACAAGCACTTGCTAAGTTACCATCCAGAGATGAATTGCTGGCAAAAGCTGTAAACACCGTAGCAGCCCCCATATCACAACTTATGGGTGTATTGCAAAACCTTCTGCAGACGTTGGTGGCTACGCTTGATGCCATCAAGAGTAAACAGGGGGCTTGATGGCGATGCAGAAGCTACGCCAAAAGATGGTGGCATTTCTATGGTTTGCGGCGGCACTTTTTATTTTATTTATATTTTTGCAATGGGGGTTACACTTTACGTCTACACGTATGTTGACTATGCGTGAGAAGGGCTATATCGCTAAGATTGGTAACACAATGGTGAAGGACGACTATTATAGGAAAATAGTGAACAATATCGCACGTGATACTATGCTTACACCTGAGGAAGTGGAAGCGATTGCGTTTGATAACTTAGTCACAGAGGTTATTGTTGATAACGAGGTACGTGAGAAGGGGTTGATGCCTTCGGATGAAACCATTATCGAGTTGATAAAGAAATATCCGCCACAGGAGTTACGTAATGACTCGAGCTTCCTACGTGAAGACGGTACTTTCGATTACGATAGGTACTGGGAGCTATTGAGTGACCCACGTGCACGCCCATACTTTGAAAATTATGAACGTCTGCTACGATACAACATAACACGACAGCGCTTATTTGCTGAGGTAACCGGCTACGTGCGACCCACCATGCAGGAGTTATGGGAACGCTACCGTGAACGCAAAACACGTATGAAAATACGTGGGGTTAGGTTTGTACCTCAATTTGATATTGATGATACTACGATATACCAATATTACGAAGCACATAAGGAGGAGTTCAAAATATTGGCGAAACCGCGTTTCGAGTGTGTGATGATACCACGTAATACTGAAGAGGGTGAAACCAAAGTTGGCCTCGTGTATTCGCGACTTGATAAAGGTGAACACTGGGTTTCTGTGGTTAGGGATTATGGGCTTACAGTTGATACCATTGCAGGCGATACGATAGCGGGTATACCACTTACATATGCACTTAAAACCTACAACGAAGGTCATATACTTGCGATAAGTTCAGATGATACTGTCTATTATCTGAGGATCATTTACAACCCATACATGAAGTCCGAACCCGAGTATGAATATTTGACAGTAGAGCAGGCTCGTAACTCGATTACTACGACAATTTATCGACAGCGGTTGGCTGCATATCTGGATTCGATTAAACCTTACTTTGCAAAATATCGGAACAAAAGCAAACTATCACCATGGTTTACTGTAGTTGATACGATATGGGGGATCACTGATAGAAGCTTCTACTATCAAGTACTGGGTATAGATTCTGGTGCAGTGGGTAAGGTGGTGCTTGATTCATGTGGCTATCTTGTCAAAGTCATCGATAAAAAGGAACCCACAATAGATGAGTTCCAATCCGATACCACTTTTGTGCATGACTATATCATCCAATATCAACAAGACTTCTATAATGCATGGGTTGAAAACCTCAAACATCATACCAAAATAGAGGATTACAGGTTTTACGTCCGATAGTAAGTGCTATCTACATAGATGATACTTCATAGGTACATCCTTAAGGAGGAGCTACCTCCCTTTTTGCTCGGTATAGGTGTACTTACAGTGATACTGTTGATGAACCAGTTCTTCCTCATGGTATGGGATATCATCGGTAAGGGGGTGAAACCTATCCAAATAGCACGTGTATTACTTTATTCACTGCCATTTATATTTGTGTTCACCATACCTATGGGAATATTTATTGCACACCTTATGGCATTTGGGCGGTTGAATCAGGACTTTGAGCTACTGGCATTGAAGGGGTGCGGTGTACATCCTATGAAAATATCGATAGTACCGTTTACATTATCGTTAATCGTGACGGGGGGTGTGTTCTACCTAACTAATCATGTGGTACCGGATGCCAACTTCAAGCTACGTAAGCTACTCTATACTATTGCGTACGAGAAGCCCACGTATCGTATAAAGCCACGTGTGATATTTTCAGAGCTACCAGATTATGATCTGTATGTGTTGGAGGTAGAGCATAAAACAGGTCACCTGGAGGGGGTTACGATTTTTGAGAAAGTTTCACCTTATCGTACCATAGTCGCACGTGAGGGGTACCTTTACTCACGTGATTCTATACTTGTACTGCAGTTGATAGATGGTGAAATACATACAGTGGATGAAAATGGCTATCAAAAAGTGAGCTTCCCCAAGTATGTGCTTAGGGTATCGTTAGAGGCAAAAACCAAATATCATGGTGCACGTCACCGTACAGATAGCGAGTTATCGCTATCTGGTATTAAGCAACGTATCGTTGAAATAAAGCGTGGTAAAGGATCCACTGAATACAAGCGGTTAAGGGTAAATCGGTTAATGGTTGAGTATCACAAGAAATTGGCGCTCGCTTTCTCACCGGTAGTGCTTACGGTGTTGGGGCTCGGTATTGCACTATCATTACGTAAGGTGGGTGCGGGGTTGAGTTTCGGTATCGCACTCCCTTTTTTCATTTTCTACTATGTGTGCTTGGTAGGTGGTGAAACGCTTGGCGATCGTGGTATAATCGCACCATGGTTGAGTATGTGGTTTGCTAATATAACATTGGGGGCGGTGGGGGTATGCCTTTTCATACGGAACTTGTGTAGATGAAAATTACCGACCGCTACATGATCAAAGGGTTCTTGCGTATGTTTGGGTTGAGTCTCGCTGCTATTACGTTCATCTATGTGGTTGTGGATATGTTTGAAAAGATGTCACGTTTTATAGCACTCAAAGTACCGGGGAGCAAGATCTTACTTTACTACCTTTACGAGATACCTGTGGCGGTTACCCGCATAATCGCACCCATAGCGGTGTTGATCGCCGGTATTGCAGCTGTGGGGACACTTTCGCGTAACTTTGAGCTAATCGCATTTAAAGCCAGCGGTATAAGTTTGTACCGATTGTTTGCCCCGCTTATAGGTGTTGGTATCTTGTTGAGTCTATCCATATTTGTGATGGATGAGGAGCTCAGCACACGTGCTGCTTGGCATAAAAGGTTATTAAGTGAACAGATATTTCATCGTCGTTACGAGGATATCAAACGTAAACGCATATATCTGATGAGCGAAGAGGGGCTATTTTTTAAGGTCGATAGATTAATACCTGAGAAACATACGCTGGTACGGCTTACGGTTTATAAGTTTGAAGATGGTCATATTGCTGCAAGGTTGGATGCCAATCGCGCAGAATGGTGTAATAAGTGGTATGTTTACGATGGTAGATTGTACGATTTTGATTCTGAAAAGTTTGTACAGTTTGCAAGCTATCAACCCAACTGGTACGTTACGTTTGGGTCGTTCCTTTTTGAGGCTAAGTTCCTTGAAGAGCTACGTATACCGGAGTTACGCCAGTATATCAATAAGTTACGTGCGGGTGGTGAAGATACGGTTGATGAGGAGGTTGAGCTACACACCCGCATAGCGTTTTCGCTTACGGGGTTCATAGTGTTGCTTATTGCATTGCCTATTGCTGTTAATGTGAGGTTGAGTGGCTTCACATGGGGGTTTGCGTTTGCATTTCTTATGAGCTTCATCTATTGGGGGTTGACCCAAACCGGTAAGGCGCTTGGTAAAGCTGGCCTATTATCACCCGCATTGGCAGCATGGTTGCCTAACCTCGTATTCATGGTGATAGCTGCTATACTGTTGCAGGTGGCACGCAAATAGGTGTATAAGAGACGGTGCTGGGTGTCGGGTTACGTTGAAGTTGACCTGCCCAATTTTTACGTAATATATTTACGATGGGCAAACTGAGAAATATAGGATTGGTAATAAATCCCAAACGTCAGTTGGTGGCTGTGGTGTTGCCAGAGCTTATCGATTGGCTACGTAAGCATGGGTTGCAATTCACATGTTATTTTACGACACAACCAGAAAATACGATGGCTACAATGTGTTCAACTGCTACCGCAGAGGAGTTACATCATACGGATATGGTGATGGCACTCGGTGGTGATGGTACATTACTTACGGCTGCACGACTTGTTGGTGGACGTCACATACCGATATTGGGTATAAATGTGGGAAGTTTGGGGTTTCTCACGGAATTTTCGGTAGATGAAATGTATCCGACTCTCTCTAAGGTGATAAGAGGTGACTTCTACATAGAGGAACGTACAGTATTAGAGGCAGAACATCCAGATAGTGGTAAAATTGTTGGCTTAAATGATATTGTGTTACTACCAAAAGAACCGGGACGGTTGTTGCAGTTCTGGGTATGGGTAGATGATGAGTATCTTGCTAACTTCTCGGCGGATGGGTTTATAATCTCCACACCTACAGGGTCAACCGCGTATGCGCTTGCGGCAGGTGGACCGATTGTTTATCCAACACTACCAGCAATATTGTTTGTACCTATATGTCCACATACGTTGGGTGCAAGACCGTTAGTGCTACCCGATACGGTGAAGATAGTGTTTGAAACCCGCCAACCTGCATTACTCATAGGGGATGGACAGACGAAGTTGAATATTGCACCTGGTGAACATATTGTGGCACGAAAAGCGGACTACACTATACAGCTTGTTAAGATACATGGTAAGTCGTTTCTGCAAACCTTACGTAATAAGCTTCATTGGGGAGGTTAACATGCAGAACTTTATAAAAGTGAAGTTCCATGAGCTCGACCCCATAAGGTGGGTTGTAGCGCCAGACGAGGAACTTAAGTCTGGCGATGTAATAGTTTTTGATTATGATGGTGACGAAGATATAGGGGTGGTCGATACCATAGCTTCACATGAAGGGGAGGGTGACAAATTCATACGTAAGGCATCGCTCGAAGATCTAACGAAGTGGGAACGGGTGAAGTTACGTGCGAAGGAGATACTTGCATTCTCACGTGAAACCGTCTACAGCAAGGGGTTGGATGTACGTATAGTGGATTCACACCTTACGTTATCGGAGAAGAAGGTTGAAATCTTTTATTTGGCTACAAAGAAGGTCGACCTTAAAGGGTTGGCACGTTCGGTAGGTAAGAACTTCAAGGTACGAGTGCGATTACGTGCGATAGGGCCACGTGAAGCTGCACAAAAGATGGGCGGGTTTGGCCTGTGTGGTCGTAGACTCTGTTGTGCGACATTCCTCAAGGAGTTTCAACTTATAACCCTACAGGGGGTGAAACTGCAGAATATATTTGCAAGTGCGGATAAACTTACTGGGTTATGTGGACGGCTCATGTGTTGCTTGGGGTTTGAGAAAGATTTTTATGAAGAAGTGATGAAAGATTTTCCACAGGTGGGTGAAGTTGTCCATACTCCGTATGGACGGGGTGAGGTGCTCGAAGTGCGTGTATTTCAACGTGAAGTTAAGGTTAAGCTTGAGAATAATAGGTTGGTAAACTTTGTCATCGATGATATTAAACGAGGAGGTAGAGATGAAGCTACCAGGTCCGAAAGCAGAGGAGATACTTGAACGCGATCGTAAATTCATATCGCCATCGTATCCGCGAACCTATCCAGCTGTTATTGAAAAGGGTAGCGGTATGTACGTATGGGATGTGGATGGTAATCGGTTTATCGATTTCTGTGCTGGTATTGCGGTTAATGCTACCGGGCACTGTCATCCTGAGGTGGTGAATGCGATAAAGGAGCAAGCGGAACGGTTGATACATATTTCAGGTACCGATTTTTACTATAAGGAGCAGGTGGATCTTGCAGAGAAGCTCGCAATCATAGTGCCGGGTGGACCCAACCGTCGTGCATTTCTTACGAATTCGGGTGCCGAAGCAATAGAAGCTGCTATGAAGTTGGCAAGATGGGCTACCAAACGTACATATTTTATGTCGTTTTACCATTCGTTTCATGGTCGTACGTATGGAGCGATGAGCTTAAGTGCAAGCAAATCACTGCATCATGCGGGGTTTGCACCATTACTGCCAGGTATTGTGCATGTACCGTTCCCTTACTGTTACAGATGTCCATGGGGGATGAGGCATCCGGATTGTGATTTCGTATGTGTGAAATATATCGAGGATGTGGTGTTCACACACGATGTGCCACCCGAAGAGGTAGCTGCTATGTTTGCTGAACCCATAATCGGTGAGGGTGGTTACATACCGGCACCGGCGGGATATTTTCAGCGACTCAAACAGCTGCTCGATAAATACGGGATATTGTTTGTGGTGGATGAGATTCAAACCGGTATGGGACGTACAGGTAAGATGTTCGCTATTGAGCATTGGGGGGTCATACCGGATGTTGTAGCTATTGCCAAAGGTATAGCGTCAGGCTTACCATTGGGAGCGATGGTGGCAAGACGTTCGTTGATGGAATGGCCACCGGGTGCACATGCGAATACGTTTGGAGGTAACCCTATCGCTTGTAGGGCGGCACTTGTCACTATCAAATTGCTGGAGGAGGGGCTGATCGATAATGCTGCCAAAATGGGTAAGTATATGTTGGATAAGTTGCGTGAGATGCAGAATGAGTTTGATTTCATCGGTGATGTACGTGGGATCGGCTTGATGATAGGGGTTGAAATCGTTAAAGATCGTAAAACCAAAGAGAAAGATGTTAACCTACGTAACCGTATCGTGTATAGGGCGTTTGAGAAGGGGCTGTTGATACTGGGGGCTGGTGAGAATGTGGTAAGATTCTCGCCACCTCTTGTTATCACACAGAAGGAGGCAGACGAGGGTTTGGATATATTCTACTCGGTGTTGAAGGAAGTATCAAAAGGCAGGTGAAGATAAGAATTATCGAACTTAAGTTAACGGAAGATAGTAGCCCTTTCACGAAAGAGCTGCAACCCGGTATTACAGTGTTTCAGGGTGCTAACCGTAGTGGTAAAAGCTTACTATTTAGGGTATTTGCAGGGTTGCAACGTCCCTATAGGGGTAAGATCGTCTACCCATATGGTATACGTAAGGGGGCGGTATTCGAAAATCCAGACGATAGCCTGTTCTTTCCAAAGGTGATAGATGAAATTGCGTGGGGTGTTAAAGATAGGGCAAGGGTGGAGGAAGCTTTGAAGCTATTAGAGGTGCCGGCAAATGTTGAACCTATGAGATTATCCTATAGTGAGCGTAAGTTGCTCTCGATAGCGACGTTGACGTTTGGACCACAGGTGGGGTTGATAGATGAGCCTCTGAGGGGGTTAGTGGGTGAAACTAAACGTAAGGCATTGCAACTCATGCAGTGGCTGCATGGGTTTATACCGTTCATAATTGTGTTTGCGACACCTGATGATGAGCTTACTCGAATAAGTGATGAGGTGATAGAGCGATGGAGATAAGGAATCCAAAAGCTAATCGTGACTATGAGATACTCGAAACCTATGAAGCTGGTATAGTATTGGAGGGGGCAGAGGTTAAATCGGTGAGATTGGGTAGGGTGAGCCTCAAAGAAGCGTACTGTAAGGTGATAGATGGTGAAGTGTTTGTCATTAACATGCATATCGCACCATACGAACATGCGAGAGAGGTGCCGGCACCTAAACGGCGTCGTAAGCTGTTGCTCAAGAAGCGTGAGATAAAGCGGCTTATTGGTAAAGTACAGGAGAAAGGGTTAACTTTGATCCCTGTTTCGATATACTTTAATGAGCGTGGGTGGGCTAAATTGAAGATAGGTGTGGCACGTGGTAGACGTAAGCATGAGAAGAAGGAGATACTTAAGCAACGTGATATTGAGCGTGAAGTGGAACGTGAATTGAAGCGATGGTGATATGGGGGTTGGTGTCGTTGTTTCTGATAGGCGGTAACACTGTAGTGCACCAATATCCATGTTATGTGGTGGTCGATCCGGGGCATGGTGGTAAAGATCCAGGTGCTATAGGTAGACGGGGTACAAAAGAGAAAGATATTACGCTGAAGATAGCATTATATTTGCGTGAATTGGCAGAACGGGATGACGATATTGAGGTTATACTTACACGTACAAAAGATATATATCTGCCACTATCAACACGTATAGAGATTGCACAAGCTTACAATCCTGGGATATTTGTAAGCCTACACTGTAATGCAGCAAGAAGCTACCGATTGCATGGGGTTGAGGTCTATATACTATCGCCGGCACGTACTAACTGGGAACGTGCGGTTGAAGCGAGAGAGAACGAAGTGTTAAAGTGGGAACTCGATCTACCCGAAGGTGATGAAGCTACTATACTTTATGATTTGGCGCAGATTGAGATGCTACAGGAATCGAAAATGCTTGCTAAGTGTGTGCTAAATAGTATGGTAAATAGCTTAGATTTACATGATCGCGGTATTAAGCAGGCCAATTTCTATGTGTTACGAGTGTTTATGCCAGCGATACTGGTTGAGATGGAGTTTATATCTAACCCCAACCGTGAGCAATGGTTATGCGATAGTATGAACCAAAAGAGGATAGCGATCGCTATCTATAATGGGATCAAGGAGTTCATCAGAAATTACCAGTAAGCCTATTGGGATATTTGATTCAGGTGTGGGGGGATTGACTGTTGTGCGTGCAGTTATGCGTGAGTTACCTAATGAAAGTATAGTATATTTTGGTGATACCGCACGTGTACCTTATGGTAACAAGTCAACTGCGACAATACGTAGGTTTGCAGCTGAAATTGTGGAGCTGTTGATCGAGGAAGGGGTTAAACTCATAGTGATAGCATGTAATACAGTGGCTTCAAATGCACGTGAGTATCTTATGAATAATTATAGTGTGAAATTTGTTGATGTGATTGCACCCACTGTGGAGGCAGCAATCAGAGTTACAAAAGGTAAAATAGGTGTGATAGGTACAAAAGCTACGATAGGGAGTGGTTGCTACATGCGGTTGATAAAGAAATTAGCGCCTAATGTGGAAGTTATACAGAAGCCTACACCGCTGTTGGTACCGTTCATAGAAGAACGGCACTATAATCACACATTGGACACGTTGTTGGAAGATTACTTGCGTGAGCTACGTGATGCAAAGATCGATACTTTGCTGCTGGGGTGTACACATTATCCATTGATAAAGGAACGTATTGAAAGGATCATAGGGGATGAGGTTGTTGTGATAGATTCGAGCCATTATACGGCTAAGAAAGTGAAGGCGATACTTCAACAACATAGTATGGTGAATGAAACCACAAAGCCTTCACATAAGTTTTACTTCAGCGATATACCGGTGGATTTGCCGAAGTTGGCACACGATTTTCTGGGTATCGAAATAGAGCCATATCTTAAGGTTTTGGGTTGAGTGTACCACAGAAGCTATTGCAGTAAGAGATGGCACGCTCGAGATCGAACTTGATGAAGTATTCAAGACAGTTAAGCCCGAGGTTGAGGAATTCCGGTAACTTATCACGTTCGTTATGTGTGAATTCACCCAACACATAATCGACAGGGTTGCCAACTAAAGGGCCTATACCCATTTTGAGGCGTGGAAAGGCTTCGGTACCAAGCGCGCAAATGATGGATTTCAAGCCATTGTGGCCACCAGCTCCACCGGTGGGTTTGAGTTTCAGTCTACCAAAGGGTAGGTTGAAGTCGTCCACCACTACTAACAAGCGATCGAGTGAGGGATGGTATAGATCGACAAGCTGTTTAACTGCTATACCGGAGAGGTTTACGTAGGTGGTGGGTTGTACAAAATGTATCTCATCTTCCAGCTGTAGGATGGCCTCGTAGAAATCGCCTTTACCGGGTTGTAGACGTAGCTTCCAGTGGGTGATTGCACGTTCGATTAGTAGGAACCCTATATTGTGACGAGTATAGGTGTACTGAGGAGCGGGGTTGCCTAACCCTATTATGAATTTCACTACTCTTCGGTGGGTGGCGCTTCTTCTGTAGGTGGAGCAGCTTCCTCTTCTTCGGGTTTCTTCTCTTCCTCCACCGTTACACGAGGTGCCAGTACCGTAGCAACAGGGGTATCGGGTGGCTCAGTATAGTGCAATTTATCCTGATCCGGTAGGTCACGCACCATGATGGTATCGCCGATATCGAGATGTTCGACGTTTACCTCAATATGTGGTGGTATATCCTTAGGGTAGGCTTCTACCTCTATCTCATGCAGCAGCTGATCGAGTACACCGCCATGTCGTACACCTATGGGTTCACCCACAAGTACGATGGGTAATGTGATGTAGATCTTTTCACCTGCATGAATGATGTGGAAATCCACATGCTGTACCTGTAACGATATGGGGTCACGCTGTATCTCCTTGATGAAGGCGTGTTTCTTGCCAATACCGTCGATGTTGAGGGTTATGAACTCGACACCGCCACGTGTACGCTCTTCTTTGAGTAACTTGCGTAATGCATCGGAGCTCACCCATAGGTGTAGGGTGGGTTCACCTCTACCATATGCGACACAGGGGATCTTACCCTCTCTGCGTAACTTACGTGCTACCTCTTTGCCGGTTTTCTCACGGATGCCAGCCTTTATCTCCATTTAACCTCCTATGCCGAAGGGGGGACTCGAACCCCCACGGGTTGACCCCACATGGTCCTGAACCATGCGCGTCTACCAGTTCCGCCACTTCGGCGTATTAAAATAATTATGTCACAAACGTAAATGTCAACTGTGGGTTGATTTAAGTCTGATTTTCTTATTTTTAGTTGCAAAGGAGGTAAAATGTTGAAGTTACGTGAGCTCGACGTTACTAACAAACGTGTACTTATGCGGGTGGATTTCAACGTCCCTGTGCAGGCGGGTGAGATCACTGACGATACACGGATAAGGGCAACTCTACCTACGATACAGTATCTGATTGATAAGGGGGCAAAACTTATATTGATGTCGCATCTCGGTCGTCCTAAGGGTGAACGTAAACCTGAGTATAGTCTGTTACCGGTGGCGGCAAGGTTGTCACGACTGTTGGGTAAACCTGTGATCTTCAGCAGCGATTGTATAGGTGACGAACCCGAAAGTAAAGCCAGTAGGTTGAAACCAGGTGATGTGTTGCTGCTCGAGAATCTGCGATTCCACAAAGGGGAAACGAAGAACGATCCTGAGTTCGCAGCTGGGTTGGCGAAATTGGGTGAAATCTATGTTAACGATGCATTTGCGGTTTCACATCGTGCGCATGCATCTGTGGTGGGGGTGCCTAAGCTTATGAAAATTAAGGCGCCTGGCTTTCTACTGGAGAAAGAGATTGAGGCGTTCGAAAAAGTTCTTAAGAACCCCGATCACCCATTCCATGCAGTTATGGGGGGTGCGAAAATATCGGATAAGATTGAAGTGATACATAATCTACTGGATAAGGTGGATAAGCTATTTGTTGGGGGTGGTATGAGTTTCACCTTCTTCCGTGCAATGGGTTACGAGACCGGTGACTCCATTGTCGAGGAAGATAAAGTTGGCTTAGCGGAAGAGTTGCTCAACAAATACGGTGATAAGATTGCTTTACCTGTGGATATAGTTGTTGCTGATGATATCGAGCAACCAACTAAAACCGAGGTTATAGATCCGAACGCTGGTATACCGAAGGGGGTTAAGGGGGTAGACATAGGACCAGCTACCCGTGATAGATGGGGTAAGGAACTCATGAATGCCAAAACTATTGTATGGAATGGTCCCGTTGGTGTGTTTGAACATAAGCCGTTCGATGAGGGATCGAAAGCTATCGCAAAGGTGCTGGTAAAAGTTACTGAGATGGGTGGTACAACGGTTGTGGGTGGTGGTGATACGGTTGCGTTCGTCAATCAAACTGGTATCGGTGACAAATTGACGCACGTATCGACGGGTGGTGGTGCATCACTTGAGTATCTCGCAGGTTATGAGCTACCTGGTATTAAGGCGCTGAGTGAGTAACTAAACTGGTATAATTGCGGAATCGAGCGATTTGGGGAATTTGGTGAGATTCTCATAACCCGTAGGGGTAACGAGTATCATGTCTTCGATCCTTACACCACCTACATCTGGTATGTATATGCCGGGTTCTATTGTGAATACCATACCGGGTTGGGTTTTGGTTCGTACCCTACGTGCAACTCGTGGGCTTTCGTGTATTTCAAGCCCTATACCATGGCCAAGTGAGTGGCCAAAATATTTGTCATAACCGGCAGCCTTTATCACTTGACGTGCGATACGATCGAGTTGGCCAAGCTCGATACCGGGTTTAACTGCTTGGATGGCGGATTGTTGTGCATGTAGGACTATTTCATAGAGTTTTAGGGCTTGCTTGTTCTCACCCAAGATAAATGTACGTGTCATGTCGGAGTGATATCCCTTATACACAGCACCCATATCGATCAACAGTATATCGCCAGGCTGTAACTTGCGGTCTTGTGGTAGCCCATGTGGTAACGAGCTTCTTGCACCTGACAGCACGATGAGGTCGAATGCGGGTTTGTCGCTACCGAGTTGCAACATATCGTATTCCAGTTGTATGCGTAGGTCACGTTCGGTGACACCGGGACGTATCATCTGTTTCAGTTTGCTGAGGGATGTCTCAGCTATAGTCTGTGCGTTACGTATGAGGGTGATCTCATCTGGTTCTTTGACCTCACGTAGTCCACGCATTTTATGTGAGATATAGAGTTTGTTACGTAGGGCATCTGGCATGCCAAGATATGTAGCGTATGATATCTCGTGGGGATCGTAGCCTACCTTACGTAGTTGGTTGAAGATCTTGGATTTGGGTAGCTCTTTGAGCACATCCTTAACCTTTACAACTTCCACACCTACCGCTGTACGATATGCCTCTTCATAATAGAGGAAACCGACAAAGAGTATCGCTTCTTTACGTGTGATAAGTAATGTACCTGCGCCGGAAAAATTTGTTAGATACCGTATGTTGGGTTGTCTGAAAAAGAGGAACCCTGATAGGCGACCGAGTCGCTCACGTACCTTGTTTATGCGGGTGGCGAAATCCATCAGCTTATGGGTGTACCTGGGGGTACATCTTTATCGGGTATAAGAAGGACGGGGGTGCCATCTACTACGGCTGCAAGTAACATACCATACGACATTATCCCACGTATCTTGCGTGGTGCGAGGTTCGCTAAATAGACGATTTTCTTACCCACCATCTCTTCAGGTGTATACTTATGTGCGATACCAGCCACTATTGTGCGTTCATCGGCTCCGGTTGATATACGTAATTGCATCAACTTGTCTGTACCGGGTACACGTTCGGCTGTCAACACCTCTGCGATTAGGAGCTCAAGTTTTTCGAAATCATCAAACTGGATCGTTGGTTTGCTCATGGTACCTCCTTGTTAGAAAGATATTGCAGATATCACTATTCACAACAACTTTTATGATAGATTATAATGATAATTTTGCTGCTAATATCCGCAACCGTAAGGGTTACTTTCTGGCATGCGATGGGTGGACCTCTGGGTAGAACGCTTGATGATTTGATAATGCGGTTTAATCGGGAGCATCCTGATATAGAGGTTGTATCCGTAAATATGGGGAATTACTCAACTTTGTCGCAGAAGCTTATGGCATCCATTGTCGCGAATAGGCCACCCACTATGGCACAGGCATACGAATCGTGGATATCTTCACTTTGGCGTGCAGGTAAGCTCGAACCTATTGAGAATTTTGCAAGGAAGGACTTCACACAAGCGGATTGGGAGGACTTTTTCCCAGTGCTGTTGGCCAACAGCAAGTGGGGGGATACGCTTGTGTCGTTGCCATTCAATAAAAGTGTAACCGCATATTTCTATAATAAGGATTGGTTTCGCGAAAAAGGTATAACTGAGTTTCCACGTACATGGGATGAGTTGCTTGAGGTGGCAATAAAATTACGGGATACGTTGGCTGATAAGTGGGCAACTGCGTTTTCGCCTGCGGTGAGTCTGTTCGAAATGTTGTTATTTTCATGTGGTGGCCAGATATTGGATTCACTTGAACTGTATGCGAGGTTTGATGATTCGTGTGGTGTATGGGCGCTTAGCTTCATATGTGATCTATTGCATAAGTATGGGGTGGCATATTTGACAACGGGATACCAATACCAAGATGATTTCATCACCCAAAAGGTGGCAATGGTGGTTGGCTCCTCTGTTTCCTATTCCTACATTATGCGGTACAAGCCGCCATTTGAGTTGGGTATGGCACCAATCCCTGACAGTGGGTGCATAATAATGGGTACAAATATCGTGATATTTCGAGCTGCTACCCCTGAACAGAAGAGGGCAGCATGGGAATTCATAAAGTGGTTTACATCGGCTGAAATACAGGCAGAATGGGCGATAGCTACGGGTTATGTACCTGTGAGGAGGAGCGCGTTTACGTTACCTATAATGCAGGCAGAATTACGAAAGGTACCCGATCGTATCATGGTATGGCGTCAAATAGAGTATGCACATACTGAACCACGTACGGCGGGATGGTTGGCTGGACGGCAGTTTCTGCTGACTGAAGGTATAGAGCCTGCGCTACGAAATGTGCTTTCACCAAGGCAAGCGTTGACACGTGCAGCTAAGATTGTTGAGTTTGAATTAAAAAAATATTGAAAATATGCGTATAGAACGTCGTAAGGCCAGAGAGGTTAAGATTGGTAAGGTAAAGATAGGTGATGACCACCCCATTGCTATACAGTCGATGACAAACACCGATGCACATGATTTTGATGCTACAGTGCGACAGGTGTTGGAGCTTGTAGCTGCAGGTGCCGATATTGTGAGGTTGGCGATTACTGACGAGGAAGCGCTTGGGGTGATACCGATGATTAAACAAAGGACGGATGTACCAATAGTTGCGGATATACAATATAACTATAGGTTGGCAATAAAGGCGATCGAATCTGGTATAGACAAGGTACGCATAAATCCAGGTAATATCGGTGACGAGCGTGCATTACGTGAGGTCACCCGCGTAGCTTATGAATATGGGGTACCCATAAGGGTGGGGGTCAATAGTGGGTCGTTACCGCGTGAGATCGTCGAGCGCTACGGTGTGACTGCGGAAGCGATGGTGGAAACTGCTGAACAAGCAGTTAGAGTGATGCAGGATGAGGGTTTTACCAATATTGTGGTATCACTTAAATCAACGGACCCGTTCATGACAATAGAGGCTAACCGCAGGTTTGCGAAGATGAACGATTATCCCATACATGTTGGGGTTACGGAAGCTGGGGTGGATGCCACCGGTATTGTGAAATCAACGTTTGTGTTAGCTACGTTGCTATCCGAAGGTATAGGTGATACGATACGGGTATCACTTAGTGGGGCACCGGTTAATGAGATACCTATAGCCAGAAAAATACTTGCAACGTTGGGATTGTACCAGATGCCGGATGTCATTGCATGTCCTACGTGTGCACGTGCGGAGATAGATGTTGAACAGCTTGCACGTGAGGTTGAAGCACGTGTTGCTAACATAGGTAAGAGGTTGAAGATTGCGGTGATGGGATGTCCAGTGAATGGTATTGAAGAGGCTAAACATGCTGATATCGGTATAGCAGGTGGCAAATCCTACGCGGTGATATTCAAGAAGGGGGAAATCGTTCGTAAAGTGCCACCCAACCGTGCGATTGATGCACTTATGGAGGAGCTGGAGAAGTTGTTATGAGCTATCATTGCTTAGATTTTCAATAGAATAGTGTGTCACGCTTTGCACTTGACAGCTATCGTTACGTAATAAAGATATTAATGATGGAAGAGAAACGTAAAATACCGGATGAGGTACGTAAGAGGGTGGAGGAGTTACGTAAGGAGATAGAGTATCACAATTACCGGTATTACGTGCTTAATGATCCGGTGATTTCAGATTATGAATACGATCAACTGGTTAGAGAGCTGATCGAACTTGAACGCAAATATCCTGAGCTTATAACACCGGATTCGCCTACCCAACGTGTGGGAGCAGAATGGGTGGGTGAGTTTCCTAAGGTTGAACATAAGATACCGATGTTGAGTCTCGACAATACTTACTCATACGATGAGATACGTGAATTCGATAATCGGGTAAGGCGTGAACTCGGTATATCCAATGTCGAATATGTGGTGGAGCCCAAAATCGATGGAGTAGCAGTCAAGCTCGTGTATGAGGACGGACGTTTAAAGGTAGGTGCTACACGTGGTAATGGTGTTGTTGGTGAAGATATAACTAATAACATCAAGACTATCAGGACGGTGCCATTGAGGTTGTTACGTGAAGATATACGTGAGATCGAAGTACGTGGTGAAGTCTATATGCCTAAGGAGGCATTCAAACAGCTGAATAAGGAACGTGAGGAGCAGGGGTTAACGTTGTTCGCTAACCCACGTAATGCGGCTGCAGGTACGTTGAAGTTGCTCGATCCCAAGGAAGTAGCTCGTAGGAAGTTAGATATATGTATTCACACGTTGGGATATGCGGAACCAAGTATTGGTGATAACCATTACGAGGTGCTACAGAGGTTGAGTGAGCTGGGATTTAAAGTTGTACCGTATTTCAAGCTATGTAAAAATGTGGATGAGGTTATCGCATACTGCGATGAATGGGCTGATAAGCGTGACGAACAGCCGTTTGAGATGGATGGTATGGTGATCAAGGTGAATACGTTTGCTTATCAGCGGCGGTTGGGGGCTACTTCTAAAGCACCAAGATGGGCTATCGCATATAAGTTTCCGGCACAACTTGCACGTACTAAACTTAAGAAGATCATACTTCAGGTGGGTAGAACCGGTGTGGTGACACCTGTCGCGGTATTGGAGCCCGTATTCATATATGGTACAACCGTAACACGTGCTACCTTACACAATGCGGATGAAATCAAACGCAAAGACATACGTGAAGGTGACTGGGTCTTTGTTACAAAGGGGGGTGAAATTATACCGGAGGTGGTCAAACCGATACCTGAGTTACGTACGGGTGAAGAAAAGGTGTTTGAGATGCCCAAAAACTGTCCAGTATGTGGTAGCCCGCTTATCCGATACCCAGGTGAGGTTGCATATAGGTGCGAAAATATAAGGTGTCCAGCGCAGGTGAAGGGTAGGATTGTACACTTTGCCAGCCGCAATGCTATGGATATTCGGGGGTTGGGTGAACGTACTGTGAATCTGTTTGTAGATAATGGGTTGTTGGAGGATTTTGGTGATATATATTACCTGCGGTATGAGGATATAGTGAGGTTTGAGGGGTTTGGTGACAAATCTGCACGTAATCTGCTCGAAAACATAGAACAGAGTAAAAAGCGTGAGTTGTTTCGATTGATATTCGGTATAGGGATATCGAATGTGGGTTTATATACGGCGAAATTGTTGGCAAGGCACTTCCATTCTATAGATGCATTGATGGAGGCGAAATTTGATGACCTGACGAGTATTGAAGGTATAGGGCCGGTGGTGGCACAGAGTATTATTAACTATTTCAAGAATCCGGAGAACCTTAAGGTGCTGGATAAGCTCAGACGTGCCGGTGTACGTATGGAGGAGAAAATTAAAGAGGTGGCTGAACAACCGCTTAAGGGGCTCACGTTTGTGTTTACGGGTGCGTTGAAGGATTTCAGTCGTGAAGAAGCAAAAGAGATTGTGGAAAAGTTGGGTGGAAGGGTGAGCTCTTCCGTTAGTAGAAAGACCGATTATGTAGTGGTGGGTGAAAATCCAGGCTCAAAGTATCAGAAGGCGATATCACTTGGTATAAAGATTATTAACGAGGAGGAGTTCAAAAAGATGATCGGTAGGGAATAGTTGATGGATATACCCTCCACCCTCGAGTCACTTGTAGAGAGTGGCCGTTTCAGTGAGGAAGAAGTACGTTTTATTGGGGAGTTGCTTAAAAAGAGGCAAACCGAGAATAAAGATGTTGTTATCCACTTTGTGGAAGGTGATACAAGCTCATATCCACGTGTGGATAGGTTGGTGGTGTTAGCACCTGATTGGCCGGGTGTGCTGGAGGGATGTACCTCATGTATACATAGGTTGGGGCTCAATTTACAATATGTAAAGGCGGGTAGTTTTAAGTGGAACGATACGCAGTTGGCGGTCTTTTTCTTGGATATTGAGATAAAAAATGAGGAAGAGGCGGCTCTTTTCGAGCAATCCAGGGTAGCAATGTTTCGTACGCTTGAGTTTCTGGCTATAGGGGGGAAGGCGAAACGCGATCTGCTGTTCGAAGGTATGGTGAAGCTACAGTTCTTTGAAGCAACACTCAACGAGCTATCTAAGATGTTGGGTAAGAATATACCGCCTGAAATACTTGAGGAGGCGGCACTCTTTTTTCACAGTAGGAGCAAAGCTTATATCCGTGAGCGTAAAGTGAAGGATTTGGCACGTTTGATACTTACCAACTATGAATTCATAAAGAAGGTACGTGAAACGGGATTCCCACAGGTTAAGGTTGAACATATTGAGACGACGCGTGAGAAACTTACGGGTATAAGTATTGCGGCGTTCGATCGTGACCTGTCGATGCAAGATGTGTTATCAAGTATTGGTGAGGTTGTACCTGATTACACTATAAGGTATGAGAAGAAGTTCATAACGGATGATGGTATCGCTGTGTATAGGTTGGAGTTGGCGGGATTTCTGGAGATTGATAAGTTGAAACAGAGTATCTATCAGGCATTACTCAAGAAGCGTCTACGATATATAAAATCGTTAGGTGTAAGGCGACATATTGAGTATTATGCACGTGTGGTGTTGCCACAGCTTATTAAAGAGTATAGGCATTCTAAAATACCGCAGATATTTATCACACCTACACTTGCCAGCCGTGAAGAGATTTCGTTTAAACTCATAATTGTTGAAGCTAAAGGTAACAAGAGTTTCTCTAAATTGCTGGAGAGGATAGATTCTAAGCCTGGGTTCATGGTTGTAAATAGTGAACCGCCTCGCCCGTTAATGGATACCCAGTATTTCACGATAGAGGTGGAGGCAGACCTTAGGGTTATACCTATAATTGAAAAGGTTTATGAAACCTTACATACGGTATTAAGTGAAGTGTTTGGTAAGTTTCGTGATTTCGACGAAGGTGTGAGGAAACAGGATATGGCACGAATAAATGCGTTACGGAAGGAGTTTCCCGCTTTCTGGGAGATAGCACGTGAGTTTTATTACTCGATGGATGACTTCTATAGGTTAGAGGTGGCTGAGGATGAGCTGCATGAGCTTATAAAATTGGGGGTCGAAATATACAAGCGGATGCAGAAGGAGCGTAAAGAGCTTGTGACTGAGGTGCATCACTTAGATAACGCAACAATACTGGCGATTGGGACGTTGCGACCGTTACCTGCTACTTTGTACACGAAGCTCGACCGCTATAAACCTATTATTAACCAAACCACTATAGGTGATGTACACTATTATCTAATCAAACTGTCATCAAATAATAAGCCGTTATCAGAAGATGAAATTGATGAAATCATTAGATGGGTGCAACCTCATTAGCGGGTGGCTTCTTGCTGGTGGGTGTGACATCTGTGCTTTCACAAACCTTATTTACACGTGAGCTTGTAAATATATTCTATGGTAGCGAGATAGCGCTCGGCTTCATACTTGCGGGATGGTTGATATTCACGGCATTGGGTAGCTACATAGGGAGACGGTTTAAGGGTGAACTATTTTTTGCATCTCAAATAGGGATGGGGGTTGTGTTGCCACTCGAATATCTATTTATCAGAAATCTACGTACTATCGTGCATGTGCCGTTGGGTATGATATTTCCATTAGAGGTGATAGCATTGTTATCATTTGTGGCACTTGCCCCCATAGCTGTGCTAAACGGTATGCTGTTCGTTAATGCATGCGACCTTTATGAAAAGATTAGAAAGAGTGCGGTTAAGGGGATAACTTCGGTATATGTGATAGACGCTATAGGTGATATGACAGGCGGGTTATTGTATGGCTACCTGTTTGTGCGTATATTTTCGCTACCTACACTATTTATTTTTATGGGAGCTAACATAATTTCGGCAACCTATTTGAGGTTCAAAAGGTGGCGCTTCATAGGGTATATCATAATAGCTGCGGTACCGATTGCTTTTAAACTCGAAAAACCTATCATGCGGATGGCGTATCCGGATTATAAGGTGGTAGATTATGGACATTCAATATATCATGATATTGTATTAACCCGACAGATGGGGTTGAACACAGTATTTGTTAATGGTGGGATTGCATTCTCTTATCCTTTGGAAGAAGTTACTGAATTGCAAACCTATTTCCCGCTGGTGGAGACACCACAGGTTGACCATATAGCGATAGTAACTGATAACCCGCAAATTATCGAAACGGCATTAAAGTTCAACCCCGACACGGTGTACTGGTTGATGCTGGATAAGCAATATCTGAGGTTTGTGGTACGGAACTTGCATCCTAATGTTATTGGTGATAGAAGGGTTAAGATTATGATCGGTGATCAGCGGTTGAAACTCAAAAGGTGGGAGGGGCCACTGTTAGATGCAGTGCTGCTCGATGTTGGTGACCCATTATCTGCACTCAGTAATCGATTTTATACTGTGGAGTTTTTTGATGAAATTGCACATATACTCAAACCAACGGGTGTGCTGTTTTTGAAGATGGGTTCTGATCCTACTTATTTTTCGTATGCGTTACTCGCATATAATGGTAGTGTATATCGGAGCCTTAAATCAGTATTCCATACAGTGACTGTAATCCCGGGAGAAACGCTCTTCCTTATAGCGTCAAAGGATGGAAGTTATCATAGTTTGGTACCCGAGACACTTGAGATGCGTTGCTATAAAGCGGGGGTTATGCCTTCATATTTTCGTGCAGGCTATTTATATGGGATGTTATTACCAGAAAGGATACGATATGTGAGAAGTAAGCTTGAAAGCTATAGGGGTAAGCTGAATCACGACTTTTATCCTGTGGCTGCTTATTATCATCTTATACATAGGAGCTATTACTTTGCGGGATATCTTGGTAAACTGTTTTGGTGGCTACAGAATATACCTATGTGGCTGTCGATAGCTTTGTGGGTAGCGATAATAATAGCGGTTGTTGGTCTATCCCGTAGATACGTACGTAAACGAGTATTAGAGATAGGGATGATAGGGTTTGCGGCTATGGGGGTTAATGTGCTGCTGTTGACAGGGTTTCAGATAATCTATGGGTACCTTTATCATTACCTTGGGATATTATCTGGTATCTTTATGTTAGGGTTGACGATAGGGGCCATCCGTGGTGCACGCAAAGGTAATCTTAAATCGATAGAAGCGGGAATACTGGGGTTCATGTTTATCCTGTGTGGAATACTGTGGTTAACGAGAACCTACACGTGGTGGCTGGTAATGCATTGCTTTCCGATGCTTAATTTCGTGATGGGCTATTTCGTAGGTTGTGCATTCCCGATAGCTGTACGATCGTTGGTGACACATGGTGTGGCTGGCAAATATGCAGCAAGTATCTTGTACACAGCGGATCTTGTAGGGTCATTTATTGGCGCAATATTCGTACCTTTTATATTCATGCCACTTTATGGGGTGTTTGCTACGCTAATCTTTATGGGGATACCGTTTGTGGTCTTGCTTATTTTATGAGCATAAGGGTGCCTAACCCCAGTAATGTGGTGTAGCCTACACAATCTATAAGTATCAGTATGAATGGGCTTGCGGCAAGTGCGGGATCTATGCCGAGCTTCTTAAATAGCAACGGTACAAATAGCCCAAATATTGATGCAGCTATGATGTTGGCACAAAGTGCGAGCCCAACAACTGCTGCAATGTTGATCCCTACCTGAAAGATTATGATGGCCTCAATGAACCCCGCGATCCCAACGAGTGCACCTAAGAGCCCTGCTATAGCGAATTGACGCCAAAATATTGCAAGAATATCGATAGCGGTGATCTCACCTAAACTTAATGAACGTACCACCACGGTGAGGGTTTGCATGCCAACGTTACCACCTATGGCTGCTACTATGGGCATGAACATGGTGAGTGCGATGGCTTTTTCGAGCGTGTGACGAAATAAACGTACGATGTTGGAGGATAACAATGTAGTCAATAGACTGAATAGTATCCAAGGTAACCTATTACGTACAGCAGATACGATGGGTGTAAAGACGGATTCCTCTTTCTCAAGTCCAGTAAGATGGAAGAGATCCTCTTCGGTCTCTTGCTCCAATACTTCCATCGCTTTATCAGCGGTTACTATGCCCAATAGCTTGCCGTCTTCATTAACTACAGGGAGGGCCAGTAGATCGTATTTCTGCATGAGTTTAGCGACAGTCTCTTGATCTTCCATTGGGTCAACAGCGAGTATCTCGGTATCCATAAGGTTACCCAACGTTTTGTTACTCTCACCAAGGATTAACCGTTTGAGTGGTAGAACACCACGTAGGCGGTTGTCCTCATCTACCACGTATATGTAACCTACATCTCGTAATTTGCTGGCCTTTTGACGTAGGGTTTGAATAGCTTCATCGATCTTCATCCAATACGGTAGTGCTATATATTCGGTGCTCATTATTCCGCCAGCTGAATGTTCGGGGTATTGGGATAGTGATTCGATTTTGCGGATACTGTCTAAAGGTAGGTGTGCCAATAACGTGGAACGATCTATATTGGATAGCTCTTGTAGGAGATCGATGGCTTGGTCGGTTTCCATCTTGGGGATCACTTCTGATAGTCGCTCTATATCTAAGTAATGCAGTATATCTACGAGGATGTCATCGCTTAGGTGTGGCAATACATCGGCAATAAGGTCTGTATCCATGATGGAGAGCAGGAAGCGACGTTCATGGGTATCAAGATGTTCCATGAGCTCAGCAATATCTGCTGGGTGTAAAGGGGTAAGTATCTGTAAAATGTTCTCACAGTGTTTGGCTTTTATCTCCTTACGTAAACGGCGGAGTAGGTCTTCTTGCATTAATCCTCAAACTTGAGTTCCCTTGCCATTAAGGTTTCTATGGCAGTAGCGGGTGATTTGTCTTCAAATAGTATGGCATACACTTCACGGGTTATGGGCATGGTGATCCCTAATTTATTCGCCATACTGAGAACTGAACGTGTTGTCCATACACCTTCGGCTACCATCACCATGTTGGAGAGTATCTCGGATAGCTTTTTACCTCTACCTATTTCAACCCCCACATAACGGTTGCGGGAGAATGAACTTATGGCAGTGGTGAGTAAGTCACCCATACCGGCGAGCCCACTGAAGGTTTCAGCACGTGCACCATGGGCGACACCGAACCGCCGTATTTCGGTAAGCCCACGTGTGAGTAGTGCACCGAGTGCGTTCGCTCCTAAGGAGAGACCCTGAACAATACCAGCTGCTATAGCGATTATATTTTTGAGTGCACTTGCAAGCTCAACCCCCACAACATCGGTGTGTCGGTATGCCCGTAAGTGGTGTGAATTGAGTAGCTGTTGTACAGCATAGGCGGATGATTCATCTTCTGAAGCGCATACTATTGCAGTAGGTAGGCCACGTACTATTTCGTTGGCTATGGTGGGACCACCCAACACTACAGGGTGTTCCACTGGTAAATACTCGCAGAGTATCTCGGAAGGCCTTTTGAAGGTGTGTTCCTCTATGCCCTTAATTGCTGAAACCACTATTGGAGGGCGCTTGTAGTGCCAGTGGAAATTTTTAACAACAGAACGAAGATATTGTGTTGGTATGACAAAAAATAGGAAGGATAGATCGAGTTCGGTAATATCGTCTAAGTTGCCGGTTACCTCGATGTTTTCGGGTAGCTTGATACCTGGTAAGTAGCGTACGTTCTCACGTTGTACGGAGATTTCGGATGCTCTACTATGTGACCATAAATAAACGGTTTCGGACTTGGGGGAGAGAATTATTGCAAGAGTAGTACCCCAGCTGCCAGCACCTAAGATGCCGATCTTCATTAGGAAAATAAATTCGCTATAATATTACTTTCGTCAACTTTATTGACCTTAGACTGTCCATTCCTTATATTACTTTTTGAGAGGGAAATATTTATTGTGGAAAACTGTCTATAGAAGTAGAAGGGAAATATTCTTATGGCTGTTTCACAAAGGAAGAAGAGAGGGTGGGTGATTGTGGAAAACTGTGTGGAAAATGGATGGTAATAAGGTGTGGGAAACTATAGTGAGTAAGGTGAGTGAAAGGATACCTGAACAGAGCTTTAACACATGGATAAGGCCGTTGAGGTTAAAAGCGTTTGAGAATGGAGAACTTGTGGTAGCTACCCCTAATAACTTTTATATAGATTGGATTGAGGAACATTATATGTCGATTTTTAAACAGGTATTGAAAGAGTTGGCATTAAATGGTGTGAAGATACGATTTGTTTCTGAGAGACGGCGCAAAAAATTGAAGGCGGTGGATGTACAGGTGCCTGCCAACACGTCTATGTTTCAACCTCATTATACTTTTGAGAATTTTGTGGTTGGTGCATGTAATAGCCTTGCATATGCAGGTAGCTTGGCGGTAGCCCAGAATCCTGGTAAGGTATATAATCCGCTCTTCATATATGGGAAGGTTGGACTGGGTAAGACGCATCTACTACATAGTATAGGGAATTATGTGTTTAAACATAGGCAGGGGTTAAAAGTATGTTACGTTTCTTGTGAGGTGATCCTTAATGAGATGATAGAATCGATAAAGGATGGCACTATGAGCCAGTTTAAACAGAAATATCGATCTTTTGATGTATTCCTACTGGATGATGTGCAATTCTTATCTCAGAAGGAGCGGTTACAAGAGGAGATTTTCCATATATTTAACTATCTGTATAATGCTAATAAACAGATAGTGCTTACAAGTGATTCATTGCCACAAGAGATACCATACTTAGAGGAACGGCTGGCATCAAGATTTGCATGGGGGTTGATAGCGGATTTGAAGCCACCGGATTTTGAAACGAGGGTAGCTATACTCAAGAAGAAGGCAGAATTATATAACGTAGTCATACCGGAGGATGCACTACTGTATATTGCAGAACATATTCGTGGTAATATAAGGAATTTGGAGTCCGCAATAGTTAGGGTGATGGCGGTGGCATCGCTCACGGGTACAAGGATAGACTTGGAATTGGTAAAGGAGTGTTTGAGTGAGATACTTAAAGTAAGTAAGAAGATAACGTTGCCTGATATACAAGAAAGGGTTGCCAAGGCTTTCGATATACCGTTATCTGTATTGCGTAGTAAGAAAAGAAGTGCACATATTGTACTTGCACGTCAGGTGGCAATGTACCTTGCACGTGAGATATTGCAGATGCCATTGAAAGAGATAGGTAAAGCATTTGGTGGTAAGGATCATACAACTGTTATGTATGCGTGTCAGAAGGTTGAACAGCTGATGGAAAAGGATGTGGAGCTTCGGGAGAAAGTTTTCCACATTAAGAAGTTGATAATAGAGGGATGATATTTTTAATGTGGAAATTTAACAGATTTTACACAAAGTTTTACACAGGGAAATTGGACGTAGAATTAGATAATTAAATGGTTCGTAATGTTATACGTGGATTACACAATTGACATAAA
>Ga0190316_1000020_pt1 | contig 37247 bp, 41 predicted proteins | sample 48701112_MG_FD_161663 | JGI IMG/M metagenome (GOLD analysis project Ga0190316, IMG submission 161663) | Hydrothermal vent sediment bacterial communities from Southern Trench, Guaymas Basin, Mexico - 4870-11-1-2_MG | ecosystem: Environmental > Aquatic > Marine > Hydrothermal vents > Sediment ... | reverse complement strand
ATAACCACAGCATTTTCAAGAGATCCACCCCTGGCAAAGCCATTCTCTCTCAGCAACTCCACTTCACTGAGAAAACCAAAAGTCCTCGCCTTGCTGATCTGGCTTGCAAATGTCTGTGGCGTGATCTTGCCGGCAAAACGTTGCTTGGCAATAAGGGGGTGCTCAAACTCTATTTCAAAAGATACGATAAAATTCCTGCTAGGCTCAATACTCAGAAGCTTGTCACCCATTTTCACCGTCACCGGCTCCAGGATCTTAATATATCGTACCGGCTCATACTGGGCCTTCAGACCTGCCTTTTGCAGAAGAGAAAGAAATGGTGCGGCGCTCCCATCCATTGCCGGAATTTCGGGCCCGTCAACCTCGATCAAGGCATTGTTCACACCCGCTCCCGACAGAGCCGCCATCAGATGCTCAATGGTTGAAACAGATACTTTTTCAACACCTATAGTAGTAGCAAAACTGGTATCTACTATGTACTCTGCCCGGGCCGGAATAACCTGTTCACGGCTTAAGTCACTGCGGACAAAACAAATTCCGGTGTTGGCCGGAGACGGATTTATCTTTAAAGAGACCTTTTCCCCTGAATGCAGTCCTATGCCGGATGCCTTTACGGACTTCATGAGTGTATGTTGAAGATTCACTATTATTTTTCCTTATCAAAATTAGGCAGTAAGTAAACCTGCACGTTTTTAAACAGGTCCATACATATCAAATGATATCAATATGAGCAAGAATAATGCCTAACATGATATAAGATTTTTAATTGTAATTTCAATTAGTTTTAAAATAAGGATGATTAATGATCATCTAAGTGAGACTATAAAGTCCGGAAAAGCAGGTGAAAGAGTGACAAAAAAGACACTCTGAAAAAGCCGGATGGAGTTGCTGTTCAGGCAGTAAGGCCCAGGCGACGCAGTGCCCGCTCATCCCTGGACCAGTCTTTAAGGACCTTGACATAAATATCCAAATGCACCTTTATGCCCCAAAGTGATTCAAGCTCCTCTCTGGCAAGTATCCCGATTTTTTTGAGAAAATGAGCGTCCTTGCCTATAATAATTCCTTTCTGAGACGGCTTTTCCACAAATATAATTGCCGAGATCCTTGTTATCTGCCGTTCCTTATTATCCTCAATCTCTTCAACATTTACTGCTGTTGAATAGGGGATCTCCTGTTCTGCAAGCAGGAATATTTTCTCCCTGATAAATTCAGCTGCAAGATCATATCTGGACTGGTCGGTAATAACTGCTCCGTCAAAAAATTGAGGCCCTTCGGAAAGCAGTCTTAATATCTCGTCAAGGACACGATCAACGCCGCTTCCGTACTTGGCAGATACAGGTATGATTGCTTCAAACGGATATACATCCTTCAACTCATCAATCACGGGGAGCAAGGTCTCTTTTGCTACCCTGTCGATCTTATTAAGGACCAGCACTACGGGCTGCATGAGCTTTCTTAAGAGGTCTAAAATGGCAAACTCCTGGCCTCTGCGCCTGCGAGTCACGTCAACCACAAACACTATCGCATCCACGTCTCCAAGTGCCTGGGTGGCCCAACGGACCAATATCTTATTAAGGGGCTTCTTGGATTCGTGAATCCCTGGTGTATCCACAAACACAACCTGAAATTTGTCTCCGGTGAGTATGCCTTTTACCTGGCGTCGGGTTGTCTGGGGCTTGGGGGTGGCAATTGCCACCTTTTTACCCAGAAGTTGATTGAGAAGGGTTGATTTTCCTACATTTGGCGCTCCGGCTATTGCAACAAAACCTGAACGAAAGCCTGTCTGTTTTCCAGATCGGTGCGAGTCCGTATCCATCTGAAATCTCAAATATCTAAAATCTCCAGCGCCTTACGGGCGGCATCCTGTTCCGCCTCTTTTTTACTGCGCCCGCTGCCCCTTTGTAACACTTCACCGTTAAATTGAATTGCAACATAAAATGTACGCTGATGATCAGGTCCGCTGATTTTTTCAATCTCATATACAGGTACACTGTGAAAACGGCCTTGAGTCAATTCCTGAAGTCTGCTCTTATAATCCTGACCGAACCCCGAGTCCACTGCCTGATCGAGCAAATCGCCAAAGCACCTTTCAATAAAAGAAAAGACCTCGTCTATACCGCTGTCCAGATAAATGGCCCCTACCACTGCCTCAAAGGCATCGGACAATATGGATGGTTTATCACGTCCTCCGCTCCTGTCTTCGCCCCTACCCAGCCTAAGATGTTTTCCCAGTCCAAGTTTTCGAGCCCGTGTGGCAAGCTGGCTCTCGTTTACAAGAAATGATCTCATTCGGGTTAATTCACCTTCTCTACACCTTTCTCCAAAGCGCTTAAAAAGAAGATGGCTGACTACAAGCTCCAGGACGGCATCACCGAGGAACTCAAAACGTTCATTATCCAAGGGACCCGTTCCATGCTCCGCTGCATATGATCGATGAGTAAGGGCCTGTTCCAGGATCTCGGGACGGATAAAATGATAACCCATGCTGGTTTCTAAATCAGGCACAGAATCTTGGTCGGATTTTAAGCTGTCGGATTCTTCCATTTATGTCTTCTGGAAATAAGATATGCCGGGAATAAAGCTTTGTATCATACATACTTATTGTGACAAGCATAATCTGGATTAATCATATTTTGTACCAGAATATGAACTAAACAACAAGATGCGGAATGCCCAATTGTGACATTAGTATTATACAAGATCCGTTTTCCCTTGATTTTCCTTTCCTGTTTTGGCATCCTGCGTTAAAAATCAATCAATTAAAAAATGAAAGGAAGATATCATGCGCAGTGATCGAATGAAAAAAGGTTTGGAGCGAGCACCCCACAGGGCCCTGTTTAAGGCTATAGGCTATACTGACGAGGAACTCCGAAGGCCTTTAATAGGCGTAGCGAACTCCTTTAACGAAATTATCCCGGGCCATGTCCATCTGCGTCAGATCACGGACGCTGTCAAGGCGGGAATCCGGATGGCAGGAGGAACTCCTGTTGAATTCGGCGGAATCGGTGTCTGTGACGGTATCGCCATGAACCACCAGGGGATGCGATACTCTCTGGCCAGCAGGGAATTGATAGCTGACTCGGTCGAGCTGATGGCACAGGCCCACCCCTTTGACGGCCTTGCACTTGTGACGAACTGCGACAAAATAACTCCGGGTATGCTGATGGCAATGCTCAGGCTCAATATTCCTGCCATAGCCGTAACCGGTGGTCCTATGCTGACAGGAGACTGGAAAGGCCAAAAGGTCAACCTGATTTCCGTATTTGAGGGGATAGGTCAGGTAAAGGCAGGAAACATGAGCGAGGCGGAACTCAAAGAAATCGAGAATGAATCTTGCCCTACATGCGGCTCGTGTTCCGGGATGTTCACGGCAAATTCAATGAACTGTCTTTCTGAGGCCCTGGGGCTGGCCCTTCCGGGAAGCGGTACTGTCCCGGCGATATCAGCCGCCAGGATTCGCCTCGCAAAAGAGGCCGGTGTCCAGGCGGTCCGGTTGGTGGAAATGGAGTTAAGGCCAAGGGACATAGCCACTCTGCCTGCCTTTAAAAATGCTATCGCTGTGGATATGGCACTTGGTTGTTCAACTAACACGGTACTTCACGTACCTGCAATCGCCAACGAGGCCCGGGTTGATCTGCCTCTGGACCTCTTTAATGAAATCAGCGTCAGGACGCCCCATCTTTGCAACATGATACCTGCAGGTCCGCACAGCCTTCAGGAGCTTGATCTGGCCGGAGGCATCCAGGCCATTATCAGGGAATTGGACAAGCTGGGGGGCATCGATACGGATATAATGACCGTTACCGGCTGCACAGTCGGAAAAAATATCGAGCACGCGGCAATAACCAATATCGATGTAATTCATCCTGTTACCAGCCCGTATCACAAAGAAGGCGGTATTGCCATACTCCACGGAAACCTCGCTACCGAAGGCGCTGTAGTCAAACAGTCCGCAGTGGCTCCGGAGATGCTTAAGCACAGCGGTCCGGCCAGGGTTTTTAACTCAGAGGACGAGGCATACAGCGCTATTTTGAATAATAAAATCAGGGCTGGAGACGTAATAGTGATCCGCTATGAAGGACCAAGAGGCGGACCGGGTATGCCGGAGATGCTCTCTCCTACGGCCGCTGTGGTCGGCATGGGGCTGGATAAAGACGTTGCCCTCATAACCGATGGCAGGTTCAGCGGGGGTACCAAAGGCGCAGCAATCGGTCATATATCACCCGAGGCTGCTGACGGAGGTACAATATGTCTGGTCGAAGAAGGCGACATTATAGAAATCGATATCCCGGCCAGAAAATTGGACCTCCTTGTCGCTAAAGAAGAACTGGATCAAAGGCGGAGCAACTGGAAGCCGCCGGAACCTCGAATCACACAGGGATACCTGGCACGATATGCAAGGCAGGTAAGCAGCGCCTCCAGGGGTGCAGTAGTGAAATAAGTTCAGGGATTGAGGTTAAATTGCTCCTGAAAATCCGTTCTCCGGCCGGATACATGATCGTGTCCCTTCTCGGGAAACCAGGTCATATGCCAGAACTTATAGATATCTGAGGCTGTAACATAATTTGAAGGGACACCAATCTTTTTACAAAAGCGAAGGAGGTCCTCTTTTTCACTGCATATAACATGATATGATCGGCGTCTGTGGGAATGATAGTTCTCATGTATAGCTATATTACCGCGTCCGGCCCAGGCTACCGCCTGTGGAATTTCATTAAAAACAAAAAAGCGGATGTTGAAGTCCTTTCGGAGTGATTCTATAATGCCTTCTATGTTGGGAAATAGTGGTGGTTTTTTCTGCATCGCCACAGTACTGTCCAGACCATTATCAAGATATAAATTCTCATCGTCTATTAATTCATCCGGCTTTAACATTAAAATGATTTTAGCAGGTGACCACCATGTCAAGAGAAGCAAAGATCAATAGAACTACAAAAGAAACCGACATAAATTTGAGTCTTACTGTAGACGGCCAGGGAAGAGCCTCCATAAACACGGGAGTAGGCTTTTTGGATCATATGCTGACACTTTTGACCGTACACGGCTTTTTTGATCTGGATATCGATGCCGCAGGAGATCTGGATGTCGATGCCCATCATACGACAGAGGATTTGGGGATATGCCTGGGAAAGGCTTTGACTCAGGCCTTAGGGGATTTGAGCGGTATAAGGCGTTTTGGAAATGCCTCCATACCTATGGAGGAGACCCTTGCCTGTGTAAACCTCGACATCTGCAGCAGGCCTTACTTGGTCTACAAGGTGGAATTCCTTACTTCCAAGGTAGGAAATTTTGATACAGAACTGGTTGAGGTATTCCTTCGCGCCCTGGCAGCAAATAGCGGCATGACCTTACACGTTCAGGTACCTTATGGAAAAAACAGCCATCATATTGCAGAGGCAATATTCAAGGCCTTGGGCAGGGCTATTGATAAAGCGACACAGTTTGATCCCAGATTAAGAGGCCCTCTATCCAGCAAAGGTGCACTATATTTTTGAGAAGCAGGAGCAGGAATGGTTACCTTAAGTTTATAAGGCCACAGACATGAAGAGTACAAATTTTAGAATCCCCTCGGCCATTTTCCTTTCTTTGCTGTTATTTTGCCAGATTACCTGTCTTTTGGTCTTCCCGGGATGCAACAGCTTTTTTCAAAAAAGAGCTGAAACAAGACAGACCCGGCTTCCAGCACTCAACCGGATTGCCGTCCTTCCAATGGACCGGACATCTGCCCAACCTCATGAGGAAAGGCCAACCTGTGTCTTGAACGGCACTCTATCCGGTATCCATAATATAACACCGGAGGCGGCCAGTAAAGTGACGCATCTTTTATTTCAAGCCCTTCAGGATAATCAAAGGTTCCTGATTGTATCTGAAGGCCGATGCACAGGTCTTATGAATTCCATGTTGGCCTCGGACATAAAGGCCTCCAGGCTCCGGTTGATCCAGGCATTTGGAAAGGAGCTTAAAGTGGATGCAGTATTGTACGGCAAGCTTTTCAGATTCGAAGATCGTATAGGCAGGGGGTATGCGGTGAAAAGTCCTGCCTCTGTCGGCTTCACCCTCCAAATAATCCGGGTTTCGGACGGAGCAATACTCTGGCGCAATACCTTTGATGAAACACAGCAGTCATTAATGGAAAATATCCTCAAGGCCGGGCTGTATAGGAAAACAGGCATGCGCTGGCTTACTGCCGCTGAATTGGCGAATTATGGCATTAACCAGGCCGTTGCCGAACTCAAGAATCTCCTTCCCTGATTCCCGGCAGGATGGTAATTATTCACTCTGACCGGGAGTGCAAACGGTTATGCCAGATGAAAATATCACCCAACCAGGTAGTTGAGTTCCTGGAAGGCCAGCGCTTTATGTGCGCACAGTGTATTGCGAAAAAGGGAGCCAGATATCACTTGCTTACCCATCTTGGAAGGGAAATCAATCTCGCCTCCAGCCGCTTTATCCATGTATCTACGCAGCAGATATCCGCCAAGGCAAGAGATATCCGTATCAAGGAACTGAACGAGATCTTTGTCCGCAGGGAGGCACTGAAAGGGAAAATCAACATTCCTGAAATCTGGGAACTGGTTCAAGACGAACAGTCGCTCTGGTCTCCGGGAAAACTGGCCGAACTGGCCTTTGAGAATACAGTCGAATCCGACCATGAGGCCGCTTTTATACGGGCAGTGATAGACGATCATACATACTTCAAATTCAGGGAAGGGATGATAAAAGTCCAATCTCCTGAGACTGTCAAACAAATCCTGGATCAACGTGCAAGAGAGGCAAGACGTTTTGCGCGACTTATCAAGGGAAGCCGGTGGCTTGAGAACCTGTGGTCAGACGATCCATTGAAAAAGGACAAGGCCATGAAAGATCTTGATGATCCGGATATTTCTTTCTGGATATCAAATATCAAAGACTTCTGTATACAGGGCGGCGAGTCAGGGCAAGCGGTTTCGGTCAGGGAACTGTTCAGGCAGGCGGGCATTACCGGCGCCGCCGCCCCTTTTTTCACCCTCATCAAGGCGGATATATGGGATGAAGAAGAAAATCTTGAGTTACTTCGATATGAAATAGACACAGGGTTTTCCGAAGCAGTAGTCCAGCAGGCGGAAGCACTGGCCGAACTTCAGGCAGATACAGAAAAAGAAGGCCGGGAGGATCTGACCGGTCTCCATACTTTTACCATAGATGGGCCGGAAAGCCTGGATCTTGATGACGCGTTGAGCTTCAGAGAGGTCGATAACGGATGGGAAATTGGTATACATATAACTGATATCGGGCTTCAAATAGGACGCGGCACCCCTATATTCAATGATGCAGTCCAGAGGGGAACAACCATTTATTTGCCAGACAGAAAAATTTCGATGCTTCCTGAAATACTTTCCCATGGGGCGTGGAGTCTCGAGACAGGAAAGGATCGCAGGGCACTGTCCTTCTTTATATATTTAGACCGGAAAGGAAATATCCTCTCGCGACGAATAGTCCGTAGCATAATCAATGTTCACGAACGCCTCACATATAAAGACGCCGAGTCAAGAATAGTAGAAGGACATCCGTTTCATACTCTCTATGAACTCTGTATTGCCCGCCAGGCCAGGAGAATTGAAGACGGTGCCCTTCCTCTGCCCATCCCTGAACTTGTAATACGGGTTGATGAGTCCGGAGATGTGGAAGTAGAGCTTTCTCAACCCGGGCCGGCACGTTTTCTCGTAGCAGAGTGCATGATTTTGGCAAATTTCATAGCAGCCCAATTTTTAAAGGATCATGCAATTCCAGCACTTTACCGAAGTCAACCCCCGCCAAGGGATCGCATTATCTCCGGAAATGAAACAGATATGTTGGCAAATTTCAGGCAGAGAAGACTCATCAGTAAAGGTAATCTCGGAACTGAGCCTGACATACATCACGGCCTTGGCCTGGATGTATACACAACGATAACATCGCCATTAAGACGCGGGCTCGATCTCCTTATGCAGCAGCAAATTACATCCGCGCTGGCAGAAAATAAACCTCTTCACTCAAAAGAAGATCTGGTAAAACTTGCCGTATACCTCCGGCAGGGCCTCGATGCTGCTGCTTCAGTATGCCAGGCAAGGACCCGTTACTGGCTGCTGAAGCACATGGAAAAAAGGAAAGACGCACCACTTGACGCATGGGTACTGGAAACAGGTCCGCACAAGATACTTGCTGTACTTTCGGATTACCTTCTGCCTGTGGAACTTCCGGTAATACCCGGACAGAGCTATTCCTGGGACGAAAAAATCAAGGTTTGCATCAAAAAAGTCAATGCCAGAGAAAACATCCTCAAAATGGATTGGTGCCATTAGACATTAACCATTCAAGGGTTCATGGTTCACAGGTTCAGAGGTTAAACGAAATTATGAAAAATGACAATCTTCACAGAAAGATACTTGCAAGTTCACTTTTGTGTTTTGGCAGTCTTACCGGTCTGGCGGGTGCAGCAGTCTATTTTGACCCGACTCTCATGAACAACTGGATCGGCCCCGCCATTCTGGGAGCCCCTCCGGCAGTTGGACTGATTTTCTATCTCATAGTGAAATCATGGCCGAAAGAAATCACTTCGTCTTTGGAAGCAGAAAAAGTTATCGAATCCAAAGCAAAAGAAGAAATCACAACAACTCCTGAAACAATGCCGCCTCTGAACAAATCAACGGTCGAGGACGATTTTGATCACCAGGTCACGGCGTCACCGGATCACCAATTTCCTCATGCCTCGGAGATCGCTATAGTCCAGATTCTGGGCCTGCTCCAACGGGAAGGCCGGCTCATTGACTTCCTGCAGGAGGACATAGAGCCGTATGACGACGCACAGATAGGTGCCGCGGCGAGAGAAGTCCATCGAGGATGCAGGGCCGCGCTGAAGGAGGTTTTTGGGCTTTCGCCAGTGCTTAATGCTGCAGAGGGAAGCCAGGTGGAAATAGAGGAGGATTTTGACCCCACCAGGATCAAACTCATAGGCAATGTCCACGGCAATCCCCCTTTTAAAGGAACACTCCGCCACTGCGGGTGGAGGTTTACTGAAGTCCAGTTGCCCGAATGGACCGCGAAGGAAGAGACCGACGTTCTGGCACCTGCGGAAGTGGAGATATTGTGATGGATGCGTCAGGGATTAAACCCTGAACCCTGAACATTGAACCGCTTAACCTTAGGCTATTATCTATGTCATCTATAGTCCCGTTTGACGTCCGTGAACGTCTTCTGAACCAGGCCAAGAGATATATGTCTGATCCAGGACTGGTGATTGCCGAAAAGGACCAGGCAATACCTTTACTGCTTCGGGCGCTGAAGCTTGGGGAGCTTAAACTCAGACGAGAAATTGTCTTATTATTGGGAAGTTTTGCCAAGGAAGATGTCTACTGGCCCTTGTATGAGATTATGTGCGATCCTGAAGAGCCGGACGAACTCAGAGATCAGGCAGCTTTACACCTCAGCGTAATAGGACCCTTTCTGGATGACCCTCAGGCCATAATCAGAAAATTGATTGCAGACCTGAAAAGCCCTGATAAAGATATCAGGGTCCGTGCCATATTGGCCCTTGGCTGGGAAGGTAATATGGGAGCGGTTCTGTCCCTGATTGAATGTCTCTATGACCCTGATGGAGAGATACAGGAAGTAGCGGTCTGTGCGCTGTGCAACCTGAAGGACAGCCGTGTGATCGGACTCCTGGTCGACAGGATGCAGCGATGCTCTCCGGACCAGAAGAGGGCCATCCTTTTTAATCTGTGGAGGTTTAGGGACAAGCAGAAGGAAGTTGCTGAAATTTACAGAAAAGAACTTGAGTGCGGTGAACCTTCTCTGAGACTGGATATACTCATACTCCTGGGGCAATTAGACAACCATACGAACCACGAGGGACTCTATCGTTCCTTCCTCAAAGATCCCAACTCAAAGATAAGGGCCCTTGCCCTTGAGCGCTTGGGTGTCATGAAGTCAATAGGGCTTGAGCAGGTCCTCCCTTTTTTGGACGATCCTGCCATGGAGGTTAAAAGGACGGCCATAAGTATTGTCCAGAACTATAAAAAGCAATGAAACCATAGGGACATTGCTCTTGGAACAATATTTACTCCAACCAAAGATGGAAATTTTGCATATGGAGCTAATGAGATACAAGTGGGATCTCAAGCACATAATCTTCAACGGCAGGAAACGCTCGAAGGTCCTTGGCAAGGGCCGCCTTTAAGAAATTATTTACCCACCAGAAAATGTCCCTGTGACGCACTATCTCCCTGAGTCTGTGCATCCTGTTATGTCTTTCCGCTTGATCCATGTGAAATGCCTGATGAATGGCGTTAGACATCCCTTCGACATCATAGGGATTGACCATGATAGCCCCTCTGTGCAGTTGGGCTGCAGCACCTGCAAACTCGCTGAGAATCAGCACGCCGTTTTCCTCCAGATTACAGGCGCAGTATTCTTTTGCGACCAGATTCATCCCGTCTTTCAGGGGAGTAATGATGGCGATTTCAGCCAGACGATAATAGGCCAAGAGCTCGTAGCGGTCCAGGCTCCTGTAGAGATAATGTATCGGCACCCAGCCTGACCGGGTAAACCGTCCATTTATTTCACCAACAAGACGGTATAGCTCTGTCTTAAGTGCCTGGTATTCAGGGACCTCTTCCCTGCTGGGGACCACGACCTGGACCAGGGTGACCTTTCCCTGAAGTTCAGGAAAGCGGGAAAGCGCGTCTTTAAAGGCCTCGAGCCTCTCCGGTATCCCCTTGGTATAATCAAGGCGATCCACACCCAGTATTACCTGGCGATCCGGTAAGGCCTCGTGGAGGTACCATGCCATATCGGCCACCTCTTTAGATTCTGCATCCCTGGCAAATGCATCGTAACTGATACTGATAGGGAAAGTACCTACTCTGACCCGTTTATCTCCTGCAATAACGGTAACAACAGGTCCCCTTCCCGAAATCCTGATACCTGAGCTGATATGACGGAGACACTGGATAAAATTCCTGCGGTCCCTGAGTGTTTGAAAACCGACCAGTTCATATTCAAGGAGTGCCCTGAGGATCTGGGCCCTCCATGGTAATTTCATGAAGATGTCCGCAGACGGAAATGGAATATGGAGAAAAAAGCCCGTGTTCCTCTCCGCACCAATCTTTTTGAGGAACTTGGCCATATGCATGAGATGGTAGTCATGGACCCATATATAATCGGTATCGCTGCTGTATTTTATTGTAATCTCAGCGAATTTACGGTTGACGTTGAGGTACTGGTACCAGTACCTGGGCCTGAAATTACAGCGGGTCTGTAAATCATGGAACAGGGGCCAGATGACCTCATTGGAGAATCCGTAGTAATAGTCGCCGACCTCATCGGCTGAAAGCGGTACCGGATGGAGGGTATATCCGGCCTCACGGGACGCCGGTTCCATGAGCCCGGCAAGATCGGCGTCATCAGTCCCTCCGGACCACCCAATCCAGATCCCTCCCTTGTTTCTGAAGATCGGAGCAAGGGCGGTTACAAGGCCACCTGCACCAGGCTTTATCTCTAATCCATCCGGTCCATTAACCAGTCGGATAGGCAAACGGTTTGAAACTGCTACTATCCTGGTACCCAGCCCTTCCACACCCCCTCCTTTTCTTGTCAGAATGATTTGCGGGTTTCATCCTCTCCCCCTTACGGCTCGAAAAAGACATCTTCATCAATTCTATTATAATTATATCACTTCTATCCGGTCTTCAAGGCCGTGAAGCACGCCGATCATCAATGCAAGGTATTCTTTCAACTGCCGTGTCAGGAGGAAATTCTCAAGAACAAGACGTCTTGCCCTGATGCCCATTTCCTCCAACCTATCCATACGGTGCAGGAGATAACGGATGCGCAGGGCAGCGCCTTCAGGGCTTTTTACCCTAAAACCGGTAAAGTGATCTATTACCTGCAGACGAATTCCACCCGTATCTCCTCCGATCACTGGTTTTCCTTTCCACATTGCCTCTGTAACAGTGAGCCCAAAGCCCTCCTTTACGGACTTCTGAAGCACAATATCAGAGGCCCGCTGCAAGGCATTGATAGTCCTGTGGGCATCCGGCGGAAGAAGCAGTACATGGACATCTTCTTCGTCTTCCGCAGCCTTTCTGACCTCCTCGAGCACCTTTTCGCCTTCAGGGTCATCGGTGGCACCGCCGCCTGCCAGGACCAATTGCAAAGGCACCATCTTTCTGGCATATCTGAATGCCTCTATCACGCCAAGGGGATCCTTAAACCGGTCAAAACGTGAGACCTGCAAAATAAAGGGTAAATCCGGCTTCAGGCCAAAGCGGTCAAAGACGCTCCTGATCTCTTCTTTGGGAAGGTCCATGTTTTTTTCGCTCAAGGGATCTATACTGGGGGCGATCAGGTACTGGGGGTGGGGCAGGAGCTGGGCAAACTGCGCCAGGGAGAATACGCTGGCGTCATAGCCCTCTACCCACTTCTTTAAATACTTCCATACCGGGCGATACGGACGGCTGCAGTCTATATGGCACCTCCATATCCACTTTCCGCGCCTGTTGGGGCAGAAGTTGAGGAACGGCGCTGGTTGAGGATCATGTATAAAGACAAAGTCAGCCTCTTCAAGGACGGGCCGGAGTCTCTCCGCATTCTCTGCATTAACGGTCTCATAGGTCTCCAGCAGGGCCTCTGAAATATCTGTTGGAGAGCCCTGGACGGCATTGTGAAACCCCTTGGTGCATTGATAAAAATCAGGACTGCCCTCCAATACTTCCCAGATCACATCAAGGCCAAGGGCCTCCATCATGGGGACGAGTTTTCTGAGGATCTCAGCCACTCCTCCTCCCTCCCTGGTGGAATTTATATGAACAACCTTCATGCCTTTAAGGGGGGCAGCCAGTTGATAAAGGTGATTTATTACGTCCCGGCCAGTAACTTCTGCGTATCTGTCAAGGAATTCGCTCACGAGTTCACTCCGCTGAAGTATTCCCCCAGCACCATGGTGACCATATGACGCAATTCTTTCAGAGAAGAAAAGAATGGATCAACGGCCATCAGCTTAAGCCTGAGATCATTATATTTATCGCCCCATCCTATTAACCACGCGCTGAAGTCGTCACTCCTGTCTTCTGTCCTCTTGCGGGCATCTATAAAGTGGTAAAATACGCTGCCGATGGTCATCTCTGCCACTGCGGCCGGCAGATCTGACGGCCTCTCCAGATAACGCCCGGTATCCAATACCACTATCTGGGAACGGATAAAATGAAATTGCTGATCGGCCCTTGTCCAGGGCACGAATTCATTCTCGTACAGCCTGTCTTCTACCCGCTCCACCAATTCCTTTCTGACTGATTCAATATCTTCATAGTCAGTTGGGTCAATAACACTCAGCTTCTCCGCCAAGGCCTTTTCGTTAAGACGATGATATACCCAGGCTGCAAAATCATTACTGTACTCAGGTTCATCAAACTGGGGCTCCAGAAAACGCCCCCAGAAGTGATGATATATGCTGCTCTCATGGACCCTCAGCAGCCCCTCTTTAAATTCTCTCAGGTTTTGGGCCCTGTAACCAGTGGCCATGGAGACAAGTGCGCAATCCCTTATATTAAAGGGTTGAGTAAGCGGGCTTTTGCCATCATCCTGTTCAGCCATGCCAAAACTCCTCTTTCATGATCCCTATACCTATGAATTTGTCTATTCAGGAGGAATCAGCCCCTGTATCATGTTTTACTTATCGTATAAAGCCAAAAAGTTTTTAAGGTTGCAGCGGAATCATATAATCCACCTCACAGCCGTGCATCCTGCTCGATTACAAGAACATCATTGCAGGTATTATATCTACTTCCTCTTGATCAGGCAAATAACGAGTCCCGCCGGAGTTATTTTCAGGTAAGCACATTCAAAAATATTTTCTGTCCATTGGAAATTTTCAGACAGAAACTTGCTTGACTCAAGGAACTCAGGACTTATATTTTTTACTGAATATTCGGCCGCATAATAAATATTTTAAAATACAAGGAGGTATGCACCATGTTTGAAGTCACACCATGGAGACCATTTCGTGAACTGAGCAATCTTAGAAGGGAGATGGAAGATCTTTGGGAAAATATTGCAGGTGAAAAGGAATTCCTGCCCATGAGAGGAGAATGGGTGCCTGCTTTAGATGTATCAGAGACAAAGGATTCCCTTATTGTAAAAGCGGAAATCCCGGGTATGGAACCAAAGGATATTGACATATCCATATCCGGCGATCTGCTGACAATAAAAGGGGAAAAGAAGCAAAAGACCGAGGAAAAGAAAGAGAGCTTCCATCGCATCGAGACACGCTACGGGGCCTTTTCCAGGACAATCAGAGTTCCTGTAGCAGTAAATTCTGACAAAATAGATGCATCCTACGATAAGGGTGTCTTAAAGATTGTCCTCCCCAAAAAGGAAGAGATAAAGGCAAAACAGATCGAAATCAAACAGGGTTAATCCTGTCCCGATCTGCTAAAAACTGAAGGGCAGCTTTTTAAAACGCTGCCTTTTTCTGACACGGATTGCACGGGTGTATGGTCTGATGAAGCAGGACGCATGGAGCAAGGGGAAAGAAAAGGGCGGCCGATGGTTGTTGCGTCCTCTAAATTCAGTTGCCTGAATTCCAAACAAATCACCAGCCGCGCAATCCGTGTCACAAAAATAAATATGGTTATCCGGTGAAACAACGTCATCGGAACTTGTCAATGAAAATGAGATCACCTGTATTTAAAATTAAAGTACAATAACTATGTGACTCTTCAATTTTTTCATCAAGTTTTTATAGAGCATAAGCATAAAGGTTAAAGGTGCCTCCTCAATCCCCCCGTCGTCGGGGGGACTCCCTACCTGGCTTCGGCCATGCATCCAGGTACACTTCATAATACGCCTCCTCGCTAATATTCAGCCTTGAAGCGGTTACCTTTTTCCGGGTTTCAAAGCTCACTCATTGCAGACCGGAGAGGCAGTGCAATACTGGCCCGCTACCCAAAACCCTTCATACAGCGGCCCACGGGTTCACCGAATATTTACATTGAGGGAAATGTTGGCGAATCTTTAAAAGGATGTTATTGACCATTGAATAGCTTTGATGTGAAGATTGGAAATGTCCATGGGGGTAGATTTTGATAATATTAAAAGACTTAAAAAACAACTTTAGTTTTCTCATGAAAAAAGGGGGATGCTATGTATAAGCTGTTTAAAATTATGGTCATTATTGCCTGCATCAATTTTCTGCCATTTCTTTCTTCTTCTTGCACCCATGCAAGGCCACCCAAACCAGGACCAAATTTTATTTGGGTAGCTCCTCACACACTGCCAAGCGGAATATTTGTGCCCGGTCATTGGAAGTACACCGGGCCGGTGCATCCAGGAAAGACGTGGGTGCCGGGACACTATAGGCCGGACGGGACCTGGAAGCCGGGTCATTGGAAAAAACTGGTTTCCCCAAAACCAGGTAAAATATGGGTACCAGGACATCACGGTCCACGGGGAAGGTGGATACCAGGGCACTGGAGATAAACATAAGACGTTTTCCCCGCCGGCATGGCGGGCAAAAAGTGGCTATCCGGCCATTTGCCGGTTTGGCAGATGGCCCGAGTCTGTGTGTCGAGCGGGCATAGCGATGGCACTTCAGGTGCTTGAAGGAGAGGGGAGGATACGCCAGATTCAATAGCATCAATATAATACCGATAAATGATGACTTGACAACTATAATATAGATGCTATGATGTTTTTATGAGAACAACGCTTACAATAGATGATGACCTTTTTCGTGAATTGCGACAAAAGGCCAATGATACCGGTTCTTCTTTTAAGGAGATAGTGAATAAGGTCCTTAGAGCAGGCCTGAAGGGTTTCAATAAACCGAAATCCTTCAGGCCCTATAAATGCAAAACGTATTCTCTAGGTTACCCTCCACGTGCAGATCTTGATCATGCCTTAGATCTTGCAGGGCACCTTGAGTCCGAAGAAATCGCCAGGAAGCTTTCACTTCGGAAATGAAAGTTGTCGATATCAATTTATTAATTTACGCTATCAATAAAGATACTCCCCATCATCTCAAGGCAAAGAAGTGGCTCGAAGCATCCCTGTCAAGCGATGAACCCTTCGGATTTGCATGGACCGTCATTTTAGGTTTTTTGAGGATTACTACCAACAGCAGAATTATGCCAACACCTCTTTCATCAGAGATTGCTTTGGAGATCATTGATGAATGGATCAGGCAGCCGCCGTCCAGGATCATTGTCGCAACAGAGCGGCATTGGTCTATCCTGAAGGAACTTCTCATGCCCCTCGGAACAGCCGCGAATTTAACTTCTGATGCGCATCTTGCCGCACTGGCTATTGAACATGGTGCGCGATTATTCTCCACGGATAATGACTTCAGCCGATTCGCAATGCTGCGGTGGACAAATCCCATTAATTAATCGAGGGTAAACTTCCGGACAAAAAATCTCAGGGCCTTTACCTAAACGCCTTTCTTAAACGCTCTTCTACCAATGGCGGGACAAGCCCCTCAAGACTGCCGCCGAAACGGGCGGCCTCCTTGACTATGGTGGAGCTTATATAAATCCAGCGGAACCCGGTCATCAGGAATACGGTCTCTATATTGCGGGACAGCTTGCGGTTCATCAGTGCCCGCTGGAGCTCGTAATCAAAATCCGAGACGGCTCTTAATCCCCGCAGTATGGCACAGGCCCCATACCTGGCGGCAAGATCCACCAAGAGCCCGTCAAAACTGGTTATTTTTACTCTTCCGTTTGTTCCCATTGTCTCACGAACCATCTCCAGACGCTCTTCCAGGGTAAACAGGCTCTCTTTAACAGGATTGATACCTATGGCGATCACTACCCTGTCAAAAAGCTTTAATGCCCGATCAATAAGATCCAAATGGCCGTTGGTCACCGGATCAAAGGTGCCCGGATATACTGCTATGCGAGATGTTGGATTTGGTGATTGCATTGTATTGACCTGTAAAACCAGAGTTCAGTCTGGCCGTATATCCGCCTGTCCATCAGTTGAATGGATGATCTTGTTTCATGCCCTTTCTTCTCAGTCTCACGGCTGGATATAACTTTGTGAGGAAGCTTTTCTCCTTTAGACTCTTCAGCAACCATCCATCCCCCGGGGGCCAAGGCGCCAGTCTCTGCTATCCATTCCAGGGCCTTTTTACCAAGGCCCTGGGAATATGGGGGATCGGCAAATATCAAATTAAAGGGCCCATGTTTGAGAACCAGACCAAGTGATTTCGAACCGGTCCTGATATCGGCCCGGACAACTTTCGCACGCTCGCTGAAGCCGCACAAACTGAGGTTTCGCCTGATGAGATCAAGGGACGATCTGTGGTGATCTACAAAGACGACCTCCCTTGCGGCCCTGGAAAGGGCTTCAATCCCCAATGCCCCGGTACCGGCAAAGAGATCGAGAACACTGCACGATTCCCAGGGATATTTCAGGCGGACGGCCAGGATCTGAAATAGCGCCTCACGTACAAGATCTGATGTAGGACGTAAGCAGCGGCCTTTGGGCCCTATCAAGCGCCGCCCCCGGGCCTGTCCTCCGGTGATTCGCATCAGACGTTAATCGTGAAAGCCGCCTATTTCCCATTATCGCTATTGATTAATCGTGACGGCCCGTTCAATGATCTTGCTCTCAGTCCAGTCTTCGGGATCCTCCTGTCGATGAGTCTTGGGACCGAGGTCATAGGACCCTGCGGTCAGTATGGCATCTATTGCCAATGGTGCGGTATCCTTGGCATTAAAGACATTAACCAGCATGTTATAGACAAAATCTTCCACACGTCCGGCCATCCTTTCCCTTATATCCCTGGATAGACCAAGTATCTTGTTCTCAAAGGGAAGATTCAATTTCTTAAAATTCCCTCCCTTTAGACCTTTGGACCGTGCATAGGCCGTCATCTCCGCCCACAGTTCCTCTGTCACCCCTTCTCCTGCAATCTTGATGAAATTGCCGTCTTCATCTGTTACGGCATTGCCGTAATCGTTCACTTCAAGACCCCAGGAGATCATCTGAAGGGCAGTGGCTACGTTGGCCTTGGTGGTATTGGTCTTTGAGGCGATCTCCCGCAGTCTGTCCGAGTTATTGCCGGACGTGCCGTGCTGTGCCCCGGAGACCTTGTATTTGGCCAATGCCTCGTGAATCTCTCTGGTCAATTCTACCTGTATCCCCAAGTCACTTGCCTCAATACCATGGGTGGAGCCATTATTAAGGGCTATCCAGTCAGGGAAGATATCATGGGCGTTAAGACCCTGTATCAGGAACAAGGCCTCATCAACTGTCGAAAGCCCTTCTTTTCCTTTGATTTCACCCACTTCGGTCTCAAGCCCGGCCCACTCGGGGATAAAGGGAGCAAGTTGCAGATTTGCAAGGAGGTTTTTGTCATCGGGGAGGTGTGATGCATCAATTGCTATGGAGGTCATGCCGGCTTCAAACAGGGTGGGGATCTCTGCCTTTGCCGGTTCGACATCTTCTTCTTTCTTGATGCCATAGTGGTCGGCATGAATTGCTACCGGTATAGTGATTCCCAGCTCATTGCAGACCTGATCCACCTGCCTGGCCATGTTCCAGTAATTGACCGCGCAATAGGCATTCGCACCGCCTTCCGACCTGGCTATCTCTATTAGTATGGCTGCATTGGCCCTCTGAGCGGCGGCCAAAACGCCGCGAATGATGAGATAATTTCTGCCGTTAGCCGCAATAGTCATGGCCTTGCCTTTGGTCCGCATCGCCCTGTCAATGGCCTTGCCGCTTACCAGCAGGGCCTTTGAGTTAGGGAAAAGCCTGACTACATTGGGCGGACGTCCTACCTGCAGTGCCCTCTCAAAATCCGCGGAATAGTGACCCGCTTTTTCCGTCATGACATACCTCCTTTCAGTTTTATTAGGTTCAATGGTTCCCGGTTCAAAGGTTCAGTTGGTTTTGAACCCGGTCTCTTGGCCGATATTCAGCGAATACAGCGGGACAAAGGTAACCCTGAACGCTGAACCCTTTTAACCCTGAACGGTTACAGATATTTCTCCAGCAGCAACTCTGCTATCTGAACGGCATTTGTGGCCGCCCCTTTCCTGATATTGTCAGCCACCACCCAGAAATCAAGTCCATTTGCCTGGGAGATATCTTCTCTTATCCTGCCTACAAGAGTCAGATCCTGTCCTTCAGCCTCCAGGGCGAGTGGATAGGCATTCCTGAAAGGATCATCGATTACCTTAACCCCGGGTGCATTGGTGAGGAGTTCTCTTGCCTTGGATGCGCTGATCTTCTGTTCGAACTCCACATTGACCGCCTCGGAGTGACTGTAGAATACAGGTACCCTTACGGCAGTTGCAGAGACCTGGATCTCGGGATCTTCCATGATCTTCCTGGTCTCATTCACCATCTTCATCTCTTCCCTGGTATAGCCATTGTCCATGAAGACATCTATGTGCGGAAGGCAGTTAAAGGCGATCTGGTGCGGATAGACCTTGGGCTCAAGAGTCCTGCCTTCGGCCCAGGACTTCACCTGATCCTCAAGCTCAACTATGGCCTTCTGCCCGGTGCCCGATACGGCCTGATAAGTAGATACGACAACGCGTTTTATCCGGGCATAGTCGTATAATGGCTTAAGGGCTACAACCATCTGGATGGTGGAACAGTTGGGATTGGCTATAATGCCTTTTGCCTTATAGCCTGAGATGGCATGGGGATTTACCTCCGGCACTACCAGAGGGACCTCCGGATCCATACGCCATGCGCTTGAGTTGTCCACGACTACAGCGCCGGCCTCTGCAGCCGAAGGAGCAAAGGTGAGGCTCCTGTCTCCGCCGGCAGAAAAAATTGCTATATCCACACCGTCAAAAGAATCGTGATCAAGCTTCCGGACCCGGACCTTTTCCGCCTTGAAGGAGAGCTCCTTTCCCTCGGAACGCTCGGAAGCCAAAAAACGGATCTCTCCTACAGGGAAATCCCGCTCCTCCAGCACCTTTATCATGGTCTGGCCGACCGCACCGGTGGCACCTGCTACTGCCACATTAAAAGTCTTTGCCATGACTCTTTCCTCAACCCATTAATCCCTCAACCACCAGATCCCCTACTTCGGTGGTGCTATAGCCCATCCTGCCTGCTGAAAGGCTCTTCAGGTCCTCGCTGACCACCTTCCTGACTGCATTTTCAACAGCCTTTGCGGCCTCAATCTCACCCAGGTAGTCCAGCATCATCTGGGCGGCGCAGATGGCGGCCAGGGGGTTAATGACATTTTTACCCGTATACTTGGGGGCCGAGCCGCCTATAGGTTCAAACATGGAGACACCCTCAGGATTGAGATTGCCTCCTGCGGCAATACCCATGCCTCCCTGTATCATGGCCCCAAGATCCGTGATGATGTCCCCGAACATATTATCAGTGACTATTACATCAAACCATTCGGGGTTTTTGACCATCCACATGCAGGTAGCGTCCACATGGGCATAGTCTGTTGCAATATCAGGGTACTCCCTGCCTACATCATAGAACGTACGTTCCCACAGGTCAAAGGCATAGGTAAGCACATTGGTCTTTCCACAGAGGGTGAGCTTCTTTGCCTTATTACGACGCCTGCAGTACTCAAAGGCAAAGCGGATGCATCGCTCCACACCCTTTCTTGTATTGATGGATTCCTGAACAGCGACCTCATCCGGAGTGCCTTTCTTGAGCACGCCACCGGCTCCGGTATAAAGGCCTTCCGTATTTTCCCTGACGACTACGAAATCTATATCCTCTGGCCCCTTATCCTTAAGGGGTGTATCCACGCCGGGATAGAGGATAACCGGTCGAAGATTTATATACTGGTCCAGTGCAAATCGCAGGGCAAGGAGTATCCCTTTTTCCAGAATACCCGGCTTTACATCCGGATGACCGATAGCCCCGAGATAAATGGCCTTGTTTTGCTTGAGATCTTCCACTGCCCCTTCCGGGAGGACCTCTCCTGTTCGCAGATATCTCTCTCCGCCGTAATCATACCAGGTAAAATCGAGATTAAATCCAAAACGATCAGATGCGGCCTTGAGGACCTTTACACCTTCGGCCACAACCTCAGGGCCTGTACCGTCTCCCGGAATAACAGCAATTTTGTAAGTATTCATTATCTAAACCCTTTATAAGCAGAAAATGTTGAATTTTGAATTAAGGTATAATTTTTTATATATATCTTAATTCACAACTCCAATCGTTCTACCGCAATTCAGCATTCAAAATTCAGCATTCAAAATTTACAAGCTTTTAAGCACATGCGGGATCAGTCCCCCATCTGAAATCAACTCCTGCATGAATAGAGGTATGGGCTGTGCTCTGAAGACATCTCCTGTAGTCAGGTCCCGGATTTCTCCTGTATCTGCATTCACCTCCACCTCGTCGCCTTCTTTGAGGGCTTCGGCTGCCTTATCACTCTCGAATATCGGAAGACCCATATTAAACGCATTGCGATAAAATATCCTGGCAAAGCTCGGGGCTATTACACAACCAATGCCTGCCGCCTTAAGGGCTATGGGAGCATGCTCTCTGGAAGAACCGCAACCGAAATTCTTTCCTGCAACTATTATGTCTCCCGGTTTTATTTTTTTGGAAAAATCAGGATCAGCATCCTCCATACAGTGTTTGGCAAGCTCTGCAGGGTCCGAGGTATTTAGATAGCGTGCCGGGATAATCACATCGGTATTTATATCTTCCCCGAATTTCCAGACCCTTCCCTTGATTTTCATGGTTCAGACCTCGTTAAGTGGTTAAGTCGTTAAATAGTTGAGTCGTTGAGTCGGAAAATAAATGTTAAATCAGTATATTAGACCTTCAACTACATCAAGTGTCCAATTTTTATGCAAACCATATAAGTTCATATAATAACCACTTAACTAATTAACTATTCAACCACTCAACGACTCAACTATTTGACGATCTCTGTGGTTATTTAATACTTCTTTTTTCCCTTACAGTTCGTCCGGACTTCCGATTCTACCCAATACCGCACTTGCAGCGGCAATGGCCGGATTTGCCAGATATACCTCACTCTCAGGATGTCCCATCCGGCCCACAAAATTCCTGTTTGTCGTTGCAAGGGCCCGTTCCCCCCTGGCAAGAACCCCCATGTGCCCTCCGAGACAGGGTCCGCAGGTGGGTGGCCCTATAACCGCGCCGGCATCCAGAAAGGTCTTGAGAAATCCCTTATCCAGGGCCTGGGTATACTCTGAGGGAGTAGTAGGAATGACTATCAGTCTCAGACCTTTTGACACATGCCGTCCGGATATGACCCCAGCGGCAAGGGCCAGGTCTTCCAGACGTCCATTGGTACAGGAACCTATCACCACCTGATCCAGAGGTATGTTTCCCACTTCTGAAATACCCTTGGTATTTTCAGGCAGATGGGGACAGGCCACCTGAGGTTCTATATCGCTGCAGTCATACTCAATAACCCTGGCGTATCGGCTGTCTTCATCACTGCGATAAACGGTAAAATCCCTGCCTGTCCGGCCAGTCAAATAGCTTAGGGTCGTATCATCAGGATTAATAAGCCCCACTTTGCCACCTGCCTCGATGGCCATATTGGACATGGTAAACCGGCCTGCCATGGACAGGGAATCAATCACCGTACCCGTAAATTCCATGGCCATATACAGGGCCCCGTCCACACCGATATCGCCTATGGTGTAGAGTATCAAATCCTTGCCGCCGACCCAGGGCCGGAGTTTTCCATTGTATATAAATTTTATGGACTCCGGCACCTTGAACCAGGTCTTTCCTGTCATCATAGTGGCGGCCAGATCAGTGCTCCCCACCCCTGTAGCAAAAGTCCCCAATGCACCGTATGTACAGGTATGACTGTCGGCTCCTATAACGACTTCACCTGGAAGCACCAGTCCTTTTTCCGGAAGCAGCACATGTTCTACTCCGGATTCACCACCGTCATAATGGTGAACAATACCCTGCTCGGCGGCAAACTCCCTGAGGAGCCTGGCCTGCTCGGCACTCATAATATCCTTGTTGGGAACAAAGTGGTCTGACACCAGGGCAATCTTTTCCCTGTCAAAAACAGCCCTTACGCCTGCCTGCCTGAAGGTCTTTATGGCAATGGGGGCTGTAATGTCGTTGCCCAGTGCAAAGTCCACATAGACTTCGACCAGTTGACCAGGCTCCACGCTATCCAGGCCGGCATGGGCAGCCAGGATCTTTTCGGCTATTGTCATCGGCCGGCTCATAACATGCTCTCGTAACCGTTTACGGGTTCAAAGGTTCAGGGTTCGATGCAGCAAATTCATCTAAAGGATTCAAAGATTCAAGGTATGGGGTTAATGCAAGTTACAAAAAGAAAAGCAATCCTTAACCTTTGAACCCTGAACCCCTGAACCTCGGAACCCTGATTCACAATTCAACATTTCTTTTGCAGCGCATTTTCCTTTATATATACAAGACGGTTCAGGGCGTTCAAATATGCCCTGACACTGGCAGTAATTATATCAGGATCGGCTCCATGGCCTGTGACCACATGGCTGTCTTCTTCAAGACGCACAGTGACCTCTCCCAAGGCATCCGTGCCTCCTGTAATGGAATTTACAGTAAAACGGAGCAGATGGCTTTTAGTATTCACGATCTCGGCCACTGCCTTGTAGGCCGCATCTATGGGACCGGCCCCCGTGCTCACTCCGTCAACCTCTTTGCCGTCTATTTCTATTATCACGGTTGCGGTCGGTTTTATGCCGCTGCCACCGGCAACATGGAGATAAACAAGACGATAACGATCCGGAATCCTGAGTACCTCCTCTGCCACGAGGGCCTCAATATCCTCCGGATAAACCTCCTTTTTTTTGTCTGCAAGCGACTTGAACCTCGTAAATACCCTATCGACCTCTTCATCACTGAGCTTGTAGCCTGATTCCTCAAGCTTTGCCTTAAGGGCATGTCTCCCGGAGTGTTTTCCAAGGACCAGGATCCCTTTGCTAAGACCTATGTCCTTGGGATCGATAATCTCATAGGTCGTACGTTCCTTTAAGACCCCGTCCTGGTGGATTCCGGACTCGTGTGCAAAGGCATTGGCCCCTACTATGGCCTTGTTTGCCTGGACCACCATTCCGGTAAGCATGCTTACCAGCCGGCTGGTAGCCATAATATGTTGAGCGGATATCGCAGTGTCATAGGGAAGGACGTCTCGCCTGGTACGGATGGCCATGACCACCTCTTCCATGGCGGCATTTCCACACCTTTCACCTATGCCGTTTACAGTGCACTCCACCTGTCTTGCACCTTGTTCCAAAGCCGTCAGCACATTCGCTGTGGCCAGTCCCAGATCATTGTGACAGTGTACGCTCAGGACCGCTTTGTGGATGTTGGGCGTGTGCTCGATTACATACCTGATCATCCTGCCAAAGTCATGAGGTACAGCATACCCCACTGTGTCGGGAAAATTGACCGTTGTGGCACCGGCATCTATCACTGCCTCAAAGACCCTGCACAGAAAATCCAGATCGCTCCGGCTTGCGTCTTCAGCGGAAAACTCCACATTGCTTGTGTATTTTGCAGCATACCCTACCGCAGTCCTGGCCATATCCAATACCTGTTCCCTGGTCTTTCTCAGTTTATATTGGAGGTGGATATCAGAAGTGGCAATAAAGGTATGTATTCGAGGATTTTCTCCCTCCTTTATCGCCTCCCAGGCCGTATCGATGTCTTTCTCATTGGCACGGGCCAGGGCAGCGATCTGCAGCCCCCTGATTTCCTGTGAAAGGCGCTGAACACTCTCAAAGTCACCCTGGGAGGCAACAGGAAATCCGGCCTCGATTACATCGACGTTCAGCTTTCTCAACTGCCTTCCGATCTGGAGTTTTTCTTCAGCGTTCAGGGATACACCCGGGGACTGCTCACCGTCCCTTAATGTAGTATCAAATATTATTATCCTTTCACCGCTGCTCATTTTCTTTACTTCCCAGTAATTGTTCACTTCCCGCACTGTTGCCAAGGAGTATGAACAGGCCCCTAAGTCCCCTTGTCCCTGCCATGGAAAACATCTTTACTTTGATGTCTTATACCGGACCTCAACGACCTGGGTCTCAGAACTCTGAGGGACATCAACACAGGCCCGGATATCACATAGGTAACCATAAGGACAAACAGGGTCACCTTTGGCTCCGTAGCAACTACCATTATGCTCAGAATCAACACCACCATACCGGAAAAAGGATGCTGTTGAAGCCAGCGAACTTCCTTAAAACTGTGGTAACGCACATTGCTGACCATCAGAAAAGAGAGGCCGTAGACCGTGATCAGCACTGTCACATGGCGCACCGGCCCAAATATTCCGAGATGCTGGCATAAAAGCACTGATGTAGCCAGTACGGCCGCTGCAGAGGGACATGGCAGGCCAAGGAAGTAACTCCTTTCGCGACTATTGCCGCCTTGGCTCAGGGTATTGAATCTGGCCAGCCTGAGAGCAGTGGTTGCCACATACAGAAAGGCGGCAAGCCATCCCAGCCGGCCGTAGTCCTGCAGCCCCCACATAAAGGCCAGTATGCCCGGGGCTACCCCAAAGGCCACCAGGTCTGAAAGGGAATCATACTCCAGACCGAATCTGGTGGTAGTACGGGTCCAGCGGGCCACCCTTCCGTCCAGACCGTCCAGGATACCGGCTATCAAAATGGCCACGGCAGCAGCCTGATAATTACCCTTGATAGCGGCAATAATGGCATAGAACCCGCTGAATAAACTTGCCGAGGTCAGTAGGTTTGGAAGGAGATATATTCTGCGTCTTGAAACCCTGTCTGCTGAATCACTGCTTTGTTTTTCTGCCATGGGAGCCCCCTGTTAGAAATAAGGAACTGGAAACTGCTAGTTGCTGCCGTTTAGGGCAAGAACCGTCTGCCCGGCCCTTGTCCGGTCCCCCTTTTTTACCAACACTGAGACGGTTTTCGGGACATACACGTCAAGACGGGACCCAAAACGAATAAGTCCAAAGCGTTCACCGATTTTAACATTATCACCGGCCTTAACCCAACAGGAAATCCTTCTGGCTATTATACCCGCTACCTGTACAACGGTCAGCTCTATTCCGTCCTCGCCGCAGATCAAGATGGCATTCCGCTCGTTTTCGAGCAAGGCCCTTTTACGGTCAGCAGGCCAGAAAGATCCGGGCCGGTATGAAATCTGTCGAACCTGACCTGTAATTGGAACCCTGTTTACGTGCACATTAAAAATACTCATAAATATACTGATTCGCCTTACATCTTTTTCGCCAAGGGAATCCCTGTCATCTTCGGCCACATCTATGACCCGGCCGTCAGCCGGCGATACCACCAGGCCTGGACCTGATGGAATTATACGTTCCGGATCCCGAAAGAAGAACAGGACAAAGCCTGCAATCACAAAAAAGACTATGGCCGTAACAGACCAGTTGAGTGAAGCAAATACCACAGCGGCCAGGACAGCACCACCTATAAAAGGAGTTCCTTCCCTGGCAATAGGAATGCGATGAGAATGCATTAAGGGCTTATTAGAGATTATTTACTCCATATCTGGCGGTCGGACACGGGGCCTTTTGCAGGATTTCAAAGCATAATCCGGTGCAGATCTCAATTGGGTGTGCTATCCGCCCGCGGTTGAAATCCTGCAAAAGGCCCCGTGTCCGACCGCCATGAAGCGTAAATGTTTAAAGGGCCAAGAAAAAACCAAGGCTACTTCTTAAGCCAGCCCATCATATCCCTCAGGCGGGAGCCGACCTCCTCAATGGGATGTTCCTTTTCACGCTGCCTGAGGGCGTTGAATACAGGACGATTGACCATGTTTTCCAGCATCCACTCCCTGGCAAAACTTCCACTCTGAACCTCCTCGAGGATCCTGCGCATTTCCTTTCTCGTTTCTTCTGTTATTATGCGTTTCCCCCTGGTAAGATCGCCATATTCCGCGGTATCGCTGATTGAGTAACGCATCTGTGCCAGACCGCCTTCGTAAATCAGGTCAACTATGAGCTTGAGTTCGTGGCAGCACTCGAAATACGCTATTTCCGGTTGATAACCCGCTTCAACCAGGGTCTCAAAACCGGCCTTTATGAGCTCAGTGACCCCGCCACAGAGCACACACTGCTCGCCAAAGAGATCGGTTTCGGTCTCTTCTTTATACGTGGTTTCAATGACGCCCGCACGGGCGGCTCCTATGCCGTTTGCATAGGCAAGTGCCCTTTTAAGGGCTTTTCCGGTGTGATCCTGATGTACGGCTACCAGGCTGGGCACCCCGGCTCCCCTTTCGTATTCCCTGCGCACCAGGTGTCCCGGACCTTTGGGTGCCACCATTGTGACGTCTACGTCAGCCGGAGGAATTATCTGGCCAAAGTGAATGTTGAAGCCATGGGCAAAAAGGAGCATGTCCCCGGTCTTCAGATTTGGCTCGATATCACTTTTGTATAGCTGTGCCTGGACATGGTCAGGTACCAGGACCATGACAAGATCTCCCTCGGCTGCAGCCTCTCCGGCACTTACTGGTTCAAACCCGTGTTTGATTGCAAGATCGTAATTTGATGTTCCTGGAAGTTCCCCCACAACAACGGACAGCCCGCTGTCTCTCAAATTCTGGGCATGGGCATGCCCTTGGCTGCCATAGCCGATTATAGCTATGGTCTTCCCTTGAAGTATGTCCAAGGGGGCGTCCTGTTCGTAGTAAATCCTCATCCTCTTATAGCTCCTTCCTGGTAACCGTTAAAACTCCTTGTCAGCCGGGAAATGATTAATTACCTTTCCTGATCGGTGCAAGACCGTTCGAAATTCACAAAACAACTGCTCAGACTTTCGGTGAACCCTGAACCCTGAACCCGTGAACGGTTACATAGTCTTTTTCTCTCTTATCATAGCTATGGTGCCAGTTCTCGAAATTTCTTTGATTCCGATGGGACGCAGGAGCTCTATTACCGCCTTCAGCTTAGACTCAGGTCCTGTAACCTCTATAGTGTAAGATTTGGGGCTTACGTCAACGACCTTGCAGCGGAATATATCGCACATGCGTAGTATCTCGGCCCTGGATTCTTCCTCGGCCCGGACCTTTATCAGGGCCATCTCGCGCTCAACAAATTCGCCCCCACTCACATCCACGACCTTGAAGACATCCACTATGCGCCTGAGCTGTTTGATTATCTGCTCAATTATGAATTCATCGCCCATGGTCACCAGAGTGAGATGAGACAGGGTCGGGTCCAGGGTTGCAGCCACATTAAGGCTCTCGATATTAAATGCCCGCCCGCTGAAAAGCCCTGTTATGCGGGACAGGGCACCAGGAGTATTTTCAACCAGTACGGAGAGAGTATGCTTCATTGGGCCAAGCTCCTTATCATCAATATCAAACGAGCAACATCTCAGTTGTAGCCTTTCCTGCCGGGACCATTGGGAATACCCCTTCTTCGCGGGCTATGGCAAATTCCATAATCGCCAGGCCTTCCACTTCAAGACCTTTGCTGAGCACATCATCGACCTCTTCCGGCCTGGTTGCCCTGAAACCCTTTGCTCCGTATGCCTCGGCCAGCTTCACGAAATCCGGGGTCATTTCAAACTCGGTAGCTGCATACCGGCGATCATAGAACAGCTCCTGCCATTGTCTGACCATGCCGAGGAACTGGTTATTCAGGATGACTATTTTCACAGGCAGGCGTTGCTCCATGGCGGTCGCCATCTCCTGGATATTCATCTGTATGCTGCCATCACCGGCTACATCCACCACCAGCCTGTCGGGGAAGGCCATCTGGGCCCCGATAGCAGCAGGGAATCCGTAACCCATGGTTCCAAGGCCACCGGAAGTCAGCAGGGTCCGTGGCTCGTCGAATTTATAGAACTGGGCAGTCCACATCTGGTTCTGGCCGACCTCTGTAGTAATGATGGCCCGCCCCTTTGTCATCTCATACAGCCTTTCAATAACATGCTGGGGCTTGATGACACCGGGCTCCTCTTTATATGTGAGGGGATGGCGTTTTCCCCATGCATCAAGCTGCTCCAACCACGCCTGGTGCTGGTCCCTCCAGGCTTCAGCAGGGCGGCCGGCATCCTTTACGGCGTCCAACAGCTTCTTCAGTATCCTCCTGCAATCACCCACTATAGGTACATCCACCCTGACGTTTTTCTGAATGGATGTCGGGTCTATGTCCAGGTGAATTATCTTGGCCATTGGCGCAAATGCCTCGATTTTTCCGGTAACCCTGTCGTCAAAGCGGGCGCCGATAGCAATGATCAGATCACTGTTTGCCATGGCCATGTTGGCACAATATGTACCGTGCATGCCCAGCATACCCAGACTCAGCTCGTGGGTGCCTGGGAATGCGCCAAGCCCCATCAAGGTCATGGTTACAGGGATATAAGCCGCTTTAGCAAATGTCCTGAGTTCTTTATAGGCATCAGATATGATTACTCCGCCACCTGCGTAAATAACCGGCCGCTTTGCCTTCTCTATCAATCTGTAGGCCCGTTCGATCTGTTTGCCGTGAGGCTCGGTAACCGGATTATAGGAACGCAGCTTTATCTCCTGCGGATAATCAAACTCGGCCTTGGCGTTCTGCACATCCTTGGGAAGATCTACAAGGACCGGACCCGGCCTGCCCGACCTGGCGATATAAAAGGCCTCTTTAAGAACTCGAGGAAGGTCTCTGACGTCTTTAACAAGGTAATTGTGCTTTGTGCAGGGACGTGTAATGCCGACGATATCTACTTCCTGGAAGGCATCATTACCGATCAGCGCGGTGGGTACCTGACCAGTGAATACAACTATGGGAACCGAGTCCATATTTGCTGTTGCTATTCCAGTTACGGTATTGGTGGCTCCCGGACCTGATGTGGCAATGCACACCCCCACCTTTCCGGAAGCCCTGGCATAACCATCGGCGGCATGGGCTGCTCCCTGTTCATGCCGTACCAGGACGTGCTTTATGGTGCCGTCTTTTTCCAAGGTGTCGTAGACATCAATAATGGCCCCGCCGGGAAAGCCAAAGACAACATCGACACCTTCCTGCTTGAGGGCCTCTATGACCATCTGTTTTCCGGCCATCTTAGCCATGTACTTTACCCCTTTCCCCGGCAGGTCCTTCCTCTTTCATGCTCTCCGGTTCATCCACAGACGGCTCCGGAACAGCCTGCGGGATCACAGATTCAGTAGATGCCGTCTCTTGGGCGGTCCTGCGTTTAGGCCTTGGCTTTTCCAGGGAGGTGGTGGCAAGTTCCACAATAGACATCATGGCGCAGTCTCCCCTTCGCGGGCCTTTCCTTATTATCCTGGTATAACCGCCATTTCTGCCAGCAAACTCTTTCCCCAACTCATCAAAAAGCTTCGTAACGACCTTGCGATCACGTATGACTGAAAACGCCTGACGCCTTGCATGGAGATCCGATCTTTTTGCCAGGGTAACCATCTTGTCAGCCACACGCCTGACCTCTTTGGCCCTTGGAATTGTTGTAACAATTCGACCATGCCTTAACAGCGATGTAACCATATTTCCGAGCATTGCCTTGCGATGAGGGGTCTTACACCCCAATCTGTCTGTCCGTCTTCGGTGTCTCATTACCGACCACCTTTTTTTTCTTTATTATTTTCTTCTACGTCTGTTTTCTCAGGCGGGCTCCATCCCTGAAGCTTCATGCCCAAATGCAATCCCATGCCATCGAGGCTTTCCTGGATCTCCTGCAGAGATTTCCGTCCAAAATTTTTGGTCTTGAGCATCTCCTGCTCTGACTTTTGGACCAGCTCACCAATGTAATGAATATTTGCATTTTTAAGGCAATTGGCCGAGCGTACAGAAAACTCCAGCTCATCAATTTTCCGGTTCAGATATTCGATCTTACCTTCAAAATCAAAAGAGAGTTGATCTCCTTCAGATTCCTCCTTCTCGTCAAAGTTAATAAATACCGTAAGTTGATCTTTCAAAATCTTTGCGGCATAGGCGATTGCATCCTCAGGAAGGATGGTGCCGTCGGTTAATACCTCCATGATCAACTTGTCATAGTCCGTCATCTGACCGACACGGGCTTTCGTGACAACAAAATTGACCTTCTGAATCGGAGAAAACAGGGCATCTATAGCTATAGTGCCTATAGGCTGCTCTGGATCCTTATTGCTTTCAGCAGATACGTATCCCTTGCCCCATTTGACCATCATTTCCATCCGCAGCTCTCCATCTTCTGTCAATGTGGCAATATGATGATCTGGATTCAGTATCTCAACCCCACCCTGCGGAGCAATTAAATCTTCACCACGTACTTCTCCCGGGCCCTGTTTTTCCAATATCAAGGTCTTTTCTTCTTCTCCGAAAATCTTCGGATGTATGCCCTTCAGATTAAGTATAATATTGGTTACATCTTCTATCACTCCTGGTATGGTTCCCAATTCGTGCAGCACTCCGTCTATTTTTACAGAAACGATCGCAGCTCCCTGCAGAGAAGACAAGAGTACACGGCGCAAGGCATTTCCCAGCGTGATACCATAGCCTCTCTCCAGAGGCTCACAACTGAATTTGCCATATGAATTCGTGTGTGTTGCACTATTAACTTCCAGCCTCTTGGGATAAATTAATTCCCGCCAATTGCGATAGTATGGAGTCTGTTCAGCAGTCATATTGTCTATCTAAGCCCCTTCTACTCCGGATATAATTTAATTCTTTTGCCATATAAGGCCGATCAGCACTGAATCACAAGTTATTACTTAGAGTAGAATTCAACTATCAACTGCTCCTGAATGGGCGTAGTTATGTGTCCTCGTTCAGGCATTGTCTTAACTGTACCCTGTAACTTATCTTCATCCAGTTCAAGCCATTCAGGCACACCCTTGCGGGCAATTGTCCCCAGCGCCTGCTTGATAGGAACTATAGATTTGCTCTTCTCCATTATCTTGATCTCATCTCCCTGTTTTACCAGGAAAGACGGTATGTCCGTTTTTTTTCCATTTATGGTGAAATGTCCATGACGAACCAGTTGGCGGGCCTGTGATCTGGATTCAGCAAAGCCAAGGCGGTAAACTACATTGTCAAGACGCCTTTCCAGGAGTAATAGGAGGTTAGTACCCGTGACCCCCTTTTGACGATCAGCTTTATTAAAATAACTCTTGAATTGTGCCTCCTGCAATCCATATATACGCCGAACCCGCTGCTTCTCTCTCAAACGAATTCCATAGTCAGAGACCTTTATCCGGCCCTGTCCATGTTCTCCCGGCACATAACTGCGTTTTTCAAAGGAACATTTATCTGAATAACATCTGTCTCCTTTAAGAAAAAGCTTGCAACCTTCCCTGCGACACAAACGACATCGTGGACCTGTATATCTAGCCAAAGAATTTCCTCCAATAAATTGGGAATATAAGAATCTTGTTTGACACCCTTTCCGGCACAGTTCTATACTCGACGTCTTTTTGGAGGCCTGCAGCCGTTATGAGGTATTGATGTAACGTCTCGAATAATTGAAACCTTAAATCCTGCTATTTGGAGGGCCCGCAATGCTGCCTCTCTTCCGGACCCTGGCCCCTTGACATGGACCTCAACACTTCTCATGCCATGTTCTGCTGCCTTTCGTACGGCGTTTTCTGCCGCTACCTGGGCGGCGAAGGGCGTGCCTTTTCTGGAACCCTTAAAGCCCTGGGTCCCTGCACTTGACCAGGAAATCGCATTGCCCTGTTTATCAGTTATGGTAATTATGGTATTATTAAAAGTAGATTGTATGTGCACAATACCTTCCGGCACATTCTTCCTTTCTTTTCGACCACCTCTTCTCGGTGATGCCATATTTTTCTGCCCTCCGCAACTATGATCTTCTCTTCTTTTTGACCACTGAACGTCTGGGACCCTTTCGCGTACGGGCATTTGTTTTAGTGCGCTGCCCATTAACAGGGAGTCCTCTACGATGCCTGAGTCCCCGATAGCTTCCGAAATCCATCAATCGCTTGATGTTCAATGACACCTCTCTACGAAGATCTCCCTCTACTTTATAGCCGGCATCGATAGTCTTCCGCAGCGACGTGATATCTTGATCAGTCAAATCATCGGATTTTTTGTTTCTGTCAATTTCTGCCTTATCCAGAATTTGTTGGGCGGTTGTGCGTCCAATTCCATAAATATACGTGAGCGCAATCTCCAACCTCTTGTTTTTTGGCAGCTCAACACCTGCAATTCTTGCCACGGATCAACCCCCTAGCTATCCTTGTCGCTGTTTGTGCCTTGGATTTTTGCAAATCACGCGCAGTATGCCTCTGCGTCGGATTATTTTGCATTCCTTACAGCGACGTCTGATTGATGCTTTAACCTTCATGACATATACCTTTCCGTACCAGGTTTAATCTTACCTGTAACGAAGATTACCTGGCCCTATATATAACCCGGCCTCTGGACAAGTCGTAGGGCGACAGCTCTATGGTTACTGTATCACCAGGCAATATTTTTATATAGTGCATACGCATCTTACCTGAAATATGCGCGAGTACTTTGTGACCATTTTCAAGTTCAACGCGAAACATGGCGTTAGGTAAGGTTTCAAGCACCTTTCCCTCAACCTGTATGGCATCATCTTTGGACATCAAATTTACCTTGGTTCCTTTTGTAAGTTCAAGACTTAGAATTCCAAATTATGTATGAACGGCTCTCCGTTTATACACCACAGACTACCTTCTTCCCTTCAGCCTGGCTCCTTTCATAAATCCTTCGTAGCTTCTGGTGATAAGATGGGACTCAATTTGAGCCATGGTATCCATGCCCACACCCACGACAATCAGAAGGGCGGTTCCACCGAAATAAAAAGGAACATTTAACTTTGAAATCAATATGCTCGGCAAAACGCAAATCACAGAAACATAAATGGCACCTATCAGGGTAATCCTGGTCAGCACCCTGTCAATATATTCAGAAGTGCGCCTTCCTGGTCTGAGGCCCGGGACATAACCGCCATGTTTCTTCATGTTGTCTGCGATATCAACCGGGTTGAAGATGATGGCTGTATAAAAATAACAGAAAAAGATAATGGCTGCTACAAAGATCGTCTCATAGACAAAACTTCCAGGTCTCAGACTCTGAGTTATACTCTGTATCCAAGGCACCTGGATAAAATTTACCATGGTTGCAGGAAACATCATAATAGACGATGCAAAAATCGGTGGTATTACTCCTGCAGTATTTACTTTCAGGGGCAGATGGGTGCTTTGTCCTCCATATACCTTTCGTCCCACCACTCTTCTGGCATATTGGACCGGAATACGCCTGTGCGACCGCTCCATAAAACATATGAATCCGATTACGGCCGCCATCATCACCAGGAGAAATATGACCAGTGCCAGATGTATATCCCCGGTACGCATCAGGCTGAATGTATCTATAATGGCTGAAGGCATCCTGGCTACAATACCTGCAAAGATAATCAGAGAAATACCATTACCTACCCCTCTTTCCGTGATTTGCTCTCCAAGCCACATCAGAAATACAGTTCCTGACATAAAAGTCAGGGCACTTAAAAGTCGAAAAGGCCAGCCGGGCTCTGTTACTACCGGAGCACCACCTGGTGCTCTCATGCTCTCAAGAGCAATTGCTATTCCAAGCCCCTGGATAAGGCTCAGGCCCACCGTACCATACCTGGTATACTGGCTGATCTTCTTTCTTCCCGCCTCACCTTCCTTTTTTAAGGCCTCAAGATGCGGAATTGCTACTGTAAGGAGCTGGATAATGATGGAAGCACTGATATAAGGCATTATGCCCAAGGCCAAAATGGACATTTTCCTGAGAGCTCCCCCGGAGAACATGTTGAACATACCAAATAGCGTCCCCTGGGCGCGATCGAAGAAGGACGCCATGGCCGCAACATCAATACCGGGAGTAGGAATTTGGACTCCGACCCGATACACAGCCAGCATAAGCAGGGTAAAACCGATGCGTTTGCGCAGCTCCGGGACCTGACCTATGCCTCCTAATCCCCTAAGCAATATTTGCCTCCCGGCCCCGTTCCTTGATGATCTCTATCCGTCCGCCAGTAGTCTCTATTTTATTTCTGGCTGTTTTACTGACTGCATGAGCACGAACAGTCAGCGGTTGCCGTATCTCTCCATCACCTAATATTTTCAGGAGATGATAACGTTTACGTATAAGTCCCCGTGCTTTCAGAAAGGCAATATCCACCACTCCTTCATGCCCGATCTTTGCCAGATCACCAATATTCAATACGCCGTAGACCTTTCTGAAACGGTTCTTGAAACCTCGTTTCGGAAGTTTCCTGTACAACGGCATCTGACCTCCCTCAAACCCTGGGCGAATACCGGCGCCAGATCTGGATCGTTGGCCCTTCTGACCTCTGCAGGCCGTTTTTCCATGTCCAGAACCCGGTCCCCTTCCAATGCGCTTTTTCCCGCATTTGGATCCGGGATGAGGCCCTAATGAATCCAGTGTAATCATACAGGCTCCTTATCAGTGAATTAATTTATATACCGTGATTCCATTGAAAATACCCAAGGGGTTAATTACGATAATTTTTTGAGCTGATCTCAGCACCTTGCGTGTGAGGCATTTTGAGCGGGAATCATATTTCAGGACTCTCTGCACTGTAATCATACTGCGATTTTTCGACGCTTCTGCCCCGGCATTTTGCCCTGGATACGGAAACACGCAAGGTTTCCAGACCATCAAATGTGGCATGCATTACATTGTGTGGATTATTGGAGCCGAGGCACTTGGTCAGTATATCATGAATTCCCGCCGCCTCCATGATTGCTCTTACTACCGCCCCGGCTATGACCCCGGTACCTGGTGATGCAGGTTTCAACAAAACCCTGCCCGCACCAAAATGACCTGTTACTTCGTGAGGTATGGTTTTGCTTACCATTGGTATCTGAATCATAGACTTAATGGCCTTCTCGCGAGCCTTTCTGAGTGCCTCAGGAACTTCTCTGGCCTTTCCCATGGCGAAACCGACTCTTCCCGCCCCATCACCTACCACCGAAAGAGCACTGAAGCTGAAGCGCCTTCCGCCCTTGACTACCTTGGCCACCCTGTTAATATAAACTATCTTTTCTATCAGCTCTTGTTCGTTTTTTATATATTCTTCCTGCAACGACACCTCCTTAAGGCCAGCAACTACCACCCATTACACCTGACCCTTCATGCTTCCTGACAGATGTCAGGCTTTCGCAGGATTCACCCGCTGGCAAATCGAGCCCGAATCAGAAATCAAGGCCGGCTTCCCTGGCCGCCTCTGCTAGGGCCTTTACTCGGCCGTGATATAGATATCCGCCACGGTCAAACGCCACCGCGTTTATACCTTTTCCTTTGGCCCTTTGGGCAACAATCCGGCCGACTTCTTTAGCAACTGCCGTTTTGTCTCCAAGATCCCCTGCCTTGTTTCTGATCTCAGGGGTCAAGGAGGAAGCAGACGCGATTGTAATGCCTCGTTCATCATCAATAATCTGAGCATATATGTGTTTACTGCTCCGGAAAATTGCCATCCGTGGACGATTTCCCGTCCCTGATATGCGCTTACGTATGTGCTGTTTGCGCCTTAAACGCGCCTTCAGCTTAGGGCTTGTCTTTGCCATAATTACTTAACCATACACACTGTTCCAGATGGTTCCGAAATCCATAGCTACTGTGCAGCAGCCTTTCCGGCTTTGCGGATTACACGTTCATCAGCATAACTGATTCCCTTGCCTTTATATGGCTCCAGCGGCCTGAGAGATCGGATTTTCGAAGCAGTGAGCCCCAAAAGCTCCTTATCATATCCCTCCAGGATCAGACTGATTTGTTTTTGCCGTTCTACCCGGGCCTTGATTCCTTCAGGAAGAGGAAATTCTATCGGATGAGAATAGCCCAAGTGAAATACCAGCTTGTTGTCCTTTTCTTCAATTTTGTAGCCGACTCCTGTTAATAGAAGCTCCCGTGTAAATCCTTTTGTGACCCCGATTACCATGTTATTTATAAGTGTCCGGCACAACCCATGTATTGAACGGCCCAGCCTTGTATCCTCGGCTCTCCTGACTATCAGCTGTTCCCTATCTCTTTCAACGATTGCCAGGGGATGTACTTCCAGGCTCAAGGTGCCCTTGGGGCCCCGGACAGTAATGATACGTCCATCTATGGTAATTTTGGCCTCCGAAGGCACATTTATTGGTTTTTTACCTATTCGAGACATAAGAAAATTCCAGACTACCAAATGGCGCAGACAACTTCTCCGCCAACATTATTTTTCCTGGCCTGGGCATCGGTCATGATACCCTTTGATGTAGAAATCACCGCAGTACCGAGCCCAGCTCTTATCCTTGGAATTGCGTCCTTCTTACAATATACC
>Ga0190316_1000019_pt1 | contig 37544 bp, 44 predicted proteins | sample 48701112_MG_FD_161663 | JGI IMG/M metagenome (GOLD analysis project Ga0190316, IMG submission 161663) | Hydrothermal vent sediment bacterial communities from Southern Trench, Guaymas Basin, Mexico - 4870-11-1-2_MG | ecosystem: Environmental > Aquatic > Marine > Hydrothermal vents > Sediment ... | reverse complement strand
ATTATTTCCCCTACTTCTTTCACACTTTTCTCCAAAATATGTCCTGTTCCTACCAAAATTATCTCTACATCGTCCAATAATATCCTGCTTTCGCTCATGATTTGAATCTCAAAATCGCTGCGATGCCTTTGAATGCACGCTCAAGTTGAGAGCCTTCTTCAAAGTCCGCAGAGATGAGTGCGACTTCAGCATTCGTTTTCTCTGCAAGCTCGGCAAGCTCTCGCATCTTCTCCGCAGGCACACTCTCAGAAAGTAATAAGGTCTCAACGGAACCCTCTTCCAACTTTTTACGCACCTCTTCCTCGCCGTAAGCCACTAATTCAGGCTCATTAACAAGCAATTTCATGAATCTTGACATCAACCGCTTCTCCTTCACAAGCTCTAAACCCTCTAAAACATCCTCTGCCTTGTCTACTAACTCGTATAATCCTGATTCATCCGTGTAAGCGACATCAAAAACGCCTATAATTTTGTCTCTCAGCTCATAATGCAAGTAATTTCCCTTCAGAAATTCTTCCTTCGTTGGGCTTGGACCTCCGATAAGAACGCCTTTCAAGTCATTCACCGCAAGCAAAATCTCTGATGCATGCCTGCCGATGCGTTGGTAGAAATCCTCAATCGCAATCTCTCGCAGTCGCTGGAAGCGAGGAGCAGACTGCCCTCCCTTTCTGTGCTTCCCAGGAACTGAAGATGTGAGATGCTTCAGCGGTTGAATCAGTTTTCCCCGCAGTATTCCTATCGTGGCTTCTCGCTTGTCAAGGACGATTAGCCCATAAGTTTCATTAGAAGCGAGCATCCTCTCCAAAGGTTCAAGCAGAAACGATGAATCGCAGCGGTAAATATATGAAGTTATCTTCTCCGGAGGCTCAACAACATAAAATTCAATATCTGTCTTGTCGCCACCTTGCGAAACCGCTCCGCAAAATATCGCAACTCCATTCTCTCCTATGTGCAAATATCGCAGTTTTGAGAGAATTGCTTCCAAAGCAGCGTGAACATTCTTTCGTGTGGATTTGCTTTTTATGTTCATCGCTTGTCCTTGCTCCGCTCGCAGGTGAGACATCACATCAGAAATGTCCCTGTCTGGCGGAATGTAGACTGAAATGAGCTCTGTGCCTCTGCCACTCTTCTTTCGCAGTTCCTCAAGCAGACGCTGAAACTCCCGCTTCTCTAAATCCATGCGAATCTCCCCTCTTTTCCCCCTCTTCCTTCTCTTTCTCTTCTCTCCTTTTTTCCTCTTCCTCTTCTCCTCCCTTCCTCTTCTTTGAGAGAGGCGAAGTGCGGCAACCGGGATTCGAACCCGGGCTACGGGCTTGGGGGGCCCGTGTCATACCACTAGACCATTGCCGCACCTTTCCGCTCCCTTTATTTTTCTCGCATTTAACTCATGCGATACTTCCGCTCAAACGCTTCGTAATCCTCATTTAACGAGGATGCAACATCTTTCAGAACTTCAAATGCATCAGCACCCTCCTGAATTTTCACATACAAAACGGGCTCGCTTAAAATAGGATGCCTCTTCTCGTAGTTTGCGAATTCCACTCGCCTGTCCTTGTTCAGCCTCTCCACTAAAGGCACTAAAAATGTGTGGTCTTCCCCCGCCACTTCCAGTTTCACAAACCTTTCCTTCCGCTCTAACACTCGCACTCTCATCTCAACTTCACCCTCATCTCTCCTCTAACCACTGCTCTCCAACCACCGCTCCGCCACCACTTCACTACACCGCACAGCACACACACCAAGCGCACACTCACAGACGAAAAATCAAGCAACCCGCATGTAATCAGATGCGATTTTCCGCAGTTCTATTCGGTTGCAGTTCTCGCAGACAAGCACATTTCCTCTGCGTAGCATGTCTCCTCTGCATGCGGAGCAGCATGCCTTTATCACGCCGAGCTCGGGTTCTGCGGTGCTTAAGCGTAGAGCCTTCGCATCTATCACCCTCGCCTTCACCAAATCCAAGATGCCGAACTCATGCCTCAAATCCTTGACGAAGCCTCGCTTTATGTTAGAGATGTGAATGACGCCCGGCAGTGAAACAGCAACACTCCTGTCTTCCCTACCCCAGAGGCAAGCAATGCTCACAACGACAAGCGAGTCCTTCAGGTCTTCAACACGACAGATAACAATGTCGCCTTCTCTCGGCAGCGGTGGCGTCTCCACCACAGGAACTACTTCAATCTCACGACGCCTGCTCACTCGCACTTCTCCCGTTAGCGCTGCGTATATGTTGCCCTTCTCGTCGTAAACACCTGCTCCGAGCGTGAATTCTTCCGTCGTGCCGAGGAAATCCCCCGGAACTACTATTTTCTTGTTCTCAACTGCCATCCCTTTCACCTGCTTCTCTTTCCTTTCCCATTTTCTTATTCCTCTTTCCCTTTTCATTTTATTTTTCCCTTCAAAAATATTTTTCGTGAGCGTGTTTCGTCGTGAGTGAGGGGGAAGGAAGAAGAGAGGAATGCGAGTTCTCGGCATAGACCCTGGGACTGCAACAACGGGATGGGGTGTTGTTGAGTTCAGAGATGGGAAGATTTCGTGCATAGATTTCGGATGCATAAGAACGCATGCGAAGGATGCGAAAGCAGAACGCTTAAGAATCATTTATCGCAGTTTATTGCGCATAATAAGGCGATTCAGACCTGAAGATATGGCGATTGAGAAGCTTTTCTTCAACGCAAATGCGAAAACTGCAATGAGTGTATCACAGTGCAGGGGTGTTTGCCTCCTCGCTTCAGCAGTAACAGGATTAAATACATACGAATACAATTCCTCTGCGGTGAAGCGTGCTGTCGCTGGACACGGAAAGGCAACGAAGAGAGAAGTTGCGATGCGTGTGAGGGAAATTTTAAGATTGAATGACATTCCGAAGCCCGATGATGCCTCTGATGCTCTTGCCGTCGCCATCGCACACATCCTACGCACTTACCGCTCTCCTGCCGCCTCGCTCAACAAAAACAACAAAAACAAAAGGAAATCGCAGCAATGAGGGGAAAATCAAGCATTCAGCAGCAAAGTGAATGCAATAAACCAACTGAAGACTGTAATGAATGAAATGTAGAGGAAATCTTTCGCACTTATATTCAAATGAATGAGCGGATACACATATCTTTGCACAATAATAAGAATCATGGCGATGAGTAAGCCGTCTCCAGATGCGGGTTCGGTCAATAAAAAAGATAAGATGCCCGCTACAACGCCGAAAATTGCAGGAAACAACACCTTTTTCACTCCTTCCACATACTCCTCAGATTCTCTTGCCATCGCTTCCGCCATCGCTCCCACCGGCCCTCACTCTCTCTTCACGCACTCTCCTCACTCACTCCTCATGGGGATTGTCTCACATTCACTTGACTTTTAGCGTCATGCATCCACTTGACTTTCAGCGCCATGTTTTCACCATAGACACGATTATCGCACCTTCTCCCGTGCTTTTAACGGCTTCTTCAAGAGCTTCTTGCAAACTTTTCAAAATAATGACATTTTCGTAGGGAAAAACGCCCGAGAAATTATCCGCTACCACAATTATTTTTGTGAATTCCGCATGCTTTTCTTCAATAATGCCATGCAATTCATCAAAATCAATGCCTTCGCACACATACCTCGCTTCTTCTCCCACAATTAACACTTTCTCACGCCTCCTCTTCTCCTTATTCTCCTGCTTCTGTTTTTCTGCTATTGATTCAGCGAGGGCAAGGGCTTCGCCGAGAAAACGCAATTTCGTGCCTGAATTTGAGTTGTCAACGAGAACTCTTCGCCGCCATTCAACGACGGAAAGCCTCGCAGGAACGGCTTGAAGCGAAGTGTTCAGCTCTTCAGGCGGGACGCCGAGAGAGAGTGCTGCGGTCAGAGCAATCTCAACACATTTCCGGTAAAACGCACAATCACAGAAATTCAGACGAAGGCGAACCTGCCCCTCAATCTTACACTTTGCTGACGACGGTGCGATGTCAGAGGCATGCTTATTTAGCGTGTTCAAGCGGAAAAATGCGACATCTCCACGCAAATACAAGTCTTTTGACACTATATTAACCGCTCTTGCAGCTGTAGCGGGGACATCACAAGACGAAGGAACAACTAAAATGCCTTTAAAATTTCGCAAAGATGCCTTTTTCGCATTTGAAGCGCTGGAAGTTCCGCCTGCAATCGCATAATCCTCGCTTAAACTCGTCAAAACGCCGACAGAACCTACGCCTGTGAGTCCGAGAGAGACTTCAAAAACCGCAAATTCCGCATCTAACCCGTTTTCAGATGCGAGACGGAGCGCCTTCAGAATTGACGCTGGCGTAATGCTCAAGCGAGTGAACGAAACCTCTTTCTTACCGTCGGAGAAGCGAGTTCCAGCACTTGTGAGTGAAAGCACGCTCTTCCCTCGCAGCATTTGACAAAGCAACTCGCACACCGTCGTTTTTGCTGTCGTTCCCGTGACTTCTACCGCACGCACACCTTCAAGGAGGCTCGCCGCCTGAACAATTTCACGAACCGCATCGTGGTGCGAGATGACTTCAGGCGAGCCTCGCAGCTCCCTTAAAACAGCTTCTCGCAGCGCAGGACTCAAATGCACGGGCGAAATCACGAGGTCAAAGTCGTGAGCGGGGGGAGATGTTGTCCTGTAAGGGTTTAAACCGAAGGCATCCTTGCCGAGCAGACGCAACTCCTCGACTAAAATAGAACCGCCGTGAATCGTGTCCAAAACTAAAATGCGCTCCGCTGATTCAATTGACGAGCCCGCTTCAACTGCTTGAACCGCTTGAACCTCGTGACCCTTCAACTCCCGACCCTCCCGTTCCTGTGCCTGTTCCTCCTGTGCTGCCTGCACCTGTCGTTGCGCCGCCACCTTTCTGATATATTTCTGTTGAAATTTCGTGCATTATGCTTGTGAGTTCGTCCATCTTCGCCTTTATTTTTGAGATTTCAGCCTTCTGCTTGAGCAAATCACGCAGTTCATTTATCTTTCGCTGCGCATTCTCACGCTTATCCGCAGATATTTTATCGTGGAACTGCTTCAATGTCTTTTCTGAGCTGTAAGCGAGTGCGTCAGCCTTGTTCCTCAATTCAGCCTCCTCCGCTCTTCGCTTGTCCTCTTCCGCATATTTCTCCGCTTCTTTCACCATTCGCTCTATTTCCTCTTGCGAGAGGCGGGTTGAGCCCGTTATTTTTATTGATGCTTCCTTGCCTGTGCCCAAGTCCTTCGCACTCACATGCAGAATGCCATCCGCATCAATGTCAAAAGTGACTTCTATTTGAGGCACTCCCCTTGGAGCAGGAGGAATGCCATCCAAGATGAATCTTCCAAGAGAAATATTGTCCGCTGCCATTTTTCGCTCTCCCTGAACAATATGAATCTCAACACTTGTCTGATTGTCCTCTGCGGTTGTGAAAATTTTTGAGCGGCGCACTGGAATCGTTGTGTTGCGTTCAATTATGGGCGTTGCAATGCCTCCGAGCGTCTCAACTGAAAGCGTCAGTGGCGTGACATCAAGAAGCACAATATCCTTTTTTATCTTTCCCGAAAGTATTCCTGCCTGAATCGCAGCACCTATCGCAACACTCTGGAGCGGGTCCACGCCTCCTTCCACCTTCTTACCGAGAATCTCCTCAAATCTTCGGCGAACTGCGGGCATTCTTGTTGAGCCACCGACCAAAATAATCTTGTCAATGTCCTCAGGCTCCTTCTTCGCATCCTTCAACGCCTGCCAGATGGGTGGCTCAAGACGCTTCAGCACAGGCTCCGCCAATTCCTCAAGCTTCGCTCTCGTGAGCTCAACCTCAAGATGCTTCGGCTCGCCATTCACAACCGCAATGAAAGGCAGATTTATCGTCGTTGAGTTCGTCGAGGAAAGCATTATCTTTGCTCGCTCAGCCTCGTCCTTCAATCGCTGCATCGCAGCAGGGTCAGAACGCAAATCAACACCTTCCTGCTCCTTGAAAGTTTCCAAAAGATAATTCACAATCGCATCATCTATGTCCTTTCCTCCTAAATAAGAATCGCCTGCGGTTGAAAGCACCTCAAAAACGCCCTCTCCTATGTCCATAATTGTGACATCAAAAGTGCCTCCGCCGAAGTCAAGGACCGCGACGGTTCCCTCAAAGCCACTGCCGAGACCGTAAGCCATCGCAGCCGCAGTAGGCTCATTTATGATGCGTTTCACTTCTAATCCCGCAATCTTACCCGCCTCTTTCGTCGCTTGCCTCTGATTGTCGTTGAAATATGCCGGAACTGTAATGACAGCAGCGTCTACTTTCTCCCCTAAATACGCCTCCGCATCCTGTTTTATCTTCTGAAGAATCATAGCGGATATTTCTTGCGGCGTGAACCACTTGTCTATGGTCTTAACATATACTTTTTTGTCTGTTCCCATCAGTCTTTTGACTTCCATTACTGTCCCTTCGGGGTTGAGAACCGCTTGTCGCTTCGCTGCAATTCCAACGAGGCGCTGCCCGTCCTTCGTGAATGCTACCACTGATGGAAAGTTTTTGCCGCCGTAGGGGTTGCCCTCTGCGCTCGGTATGATTTTAGGCGTCCCGCTCTCGTCAACATAAGCAGCCTCGCTGTTCGTCGTTCCTAAGTCAATGCCTATTATCACGGCACGCTCACCTCCTTGTCAAAAACGAAAAGCGAAAAAAGAAAATGAGGGGAAGCGATGAGGTAGCAGTGGAATGGTGAGGAGGAGAAAAAATAAAATAATTAGAACTCTTCGCCTGTGCCGCCCTCTTCTGGCGTAGACGGTGGCTTCTTCTCCTCCTTCTCCTTTGATGCTGCGATCACATCGTCTATGCGAAGAATCATCGTTGCTGCCTCAACTGCGGATGAAATCGCCTGCTTCTTCACACGCAGCGGCTCAATCACATTCGCCTTGACCATGTCAACAGCCTCGCCGTTGAACACATCCAAGCCTGCGTTCTTGTCGCCAGCCTCGTGGGCAGCCCGCAGGGAGACGAGCATGTCTATGGGGTCTAAACCTGCGTTCTCCGCAAGCGACCTCGGGATGATTTCAAGGGCATCTGCGAATGACTGAATTGCGAGCTGCTCCCTTCCACCGACCTTTGATGCGTAGTCACGCAGCTTCAACGCAACCTCAATCTCGGGAGCACCACCGCCAGGCACATACTTACCGTCTTCAAGCGTGCATGCGACCACACGAATGGCATCGTTCATCGCTCGCTCCGCCTCGTCAACGACATGCTCAGTGCCTCCTCTGATGAGAATCGTCACTGCCTTCGGATTCGGGCAGTCCTCAACAAATATCATCTCCTCGTTTGCGACCTTCCGCTCCTCCACGAGACCCGCCTTGCCGAGATCCTCCTCACGAATTTCTTCCAAACTTGTGAGTATTTTTCCGCCTGTCGCCTGTGCGAGCTTCTTCATATCTGACTCTTTCACCCTGCGAACCGCAAGAATGCCCGCCTTCGCCAAGTAGTATTGAGCGAGGTCATCTATGCCCTTCTGACAGAAGACAACATTCGCACCACTCGCCTTTATTTTATCAACCATCTCACGAAGCATCCGCTCTTCTTCGTCCAAGAACGCCTTCATCTGCTCTGGCGAAGTGATTTCAATCTTCGCATCTATCTCCGTCTTCTCAATCTCAAGCGGCGCATTAATCAGCGCAATCTTCGCATTCTCAACCCTCTTCGGCATCCCTGGGTGAACTCGCTCCTTGTCTATGACCATTCCCCGTATCAATTGCGTGTCCGCAGTGCTACCGCCTATCTTCTTCTCCAATTTAATCATGTCTGTGTCTATGCGCTCGCCTTTTCGCCTGCCACGAGCGATTGTCCTCACGGCTTCAACAGCAAGCTCGGAAAGATGCTCCTTCGCAATCTCCGCTCCTTTTCCAGTCATCGCAGTCATCGCAATCTTCTTCAGCGTCTCAGAATCCTCAGGCGAGACATCCGATGCGATACCGTCCAAAATCTTGTGAGCCTCCTCCGCAGCCATTCGGTAGCCGTTCGCAATCACTGTCGGATGAACATCCTGCTCAAGCAGCTCCTGCGCCTTCTTAAGCAGTTCGCCTGCGAGAACAACCGCTGTCGTCGTGCCGTCGCCGACCTCTTCGTCTATGGTCTTCGCAACCTCCACCATCATTTTCGCCGCTGGATGCTCTATGTCCATCTCCTTCAGAATCGTCGCACCGTCGTTTGTTATGACGACATCGCCCATTGAGTCAACGAGCATCTTGTCCATCCCTCTTGGCCCTAGGGTTGTGCGAACTGCCTCCGCAATCGCCTTCGCCGCAAGGATGTTCCTCGACTGTGCGTCCTTGCCCGTCGTGCGCTCCGTTCCCTCCTTAAGCAACAACACCGGAACTCCTCCTAACTGCGCCATCTCCCCCTTCACCTCTACATTCATGGATTTCCCCTTCTATATAAATATTTCGCAACGAAGGACAGCAAGGAGCAGAGACGCACCACACAGAGGCACCACACAGAAATCTCAAAATCCCTTCTTCAGAAGCAACCGCCGACGGCTGCTGAAAGCTGCTTTTCGAGCCTTTTCACGCTCAAATCAGCGACGAGGGAGAGTTTCCGCCTTGCCTCTCTCTCCTTCTCAGTTCTCGGAGGGCGAAGATTTTGCAGATGCTCGCATGCAGCATGCAGGAAGCGCTCAGAAATGCGGAATGCATACTCAACCGAGCCTCGCTCAATCATTATGCGTTGCACTCGCTTAATGTCTGCCTCGCTAATCTCCTTTCCTCTCAAACTCGCCAAGAATGCCCGCTCCTCCGCATTTGCGTGCCTCATTGCGTGCATCAGAAGGATTGTCCGCTCCCCGTTCATAATATCAAGACAGAGAGGCTTCCCCGTCTCTGCGGGGTCGCCGAAGATGTCAAGAATGTCGTCTTGAATCTGGTAAGCAATGCCGAGATTCAGCCCGAATGCACGCAGATGCTGAATTGAAGCGTCGTCGCCACCGCCGAGAATCGCTCCTGCCTCCGCACTCGCCCTGAAAACGGATGCGGTCTTTAGCGAGACGACCTCAAAATATGAATGCTCATCGCTCTCCTCTGATTCACGCCGAAGAAACTCAATGCACTCGCCCGCAGAAGTCTCTGCAACCGCCTCAGAGACCTTCTCAACGACTGAAGGGACACCACACGCAGCAAGAAACATGCAAGAGAGACCGAAGAGGAAATCCCCCACAATTATCGCCTTCTTCTCACCGAACATCGCAGGATTTGAAGGCTTCCTCCGCCTCATTACATTATTATCAAGAATATCATCGTGAATTAAGGATGCATTATGCAAAAGTTCTATCGCAATCGCAACATCTATTGCATCTTCTCTGTCTCCACCAACCGCTTCCGCAGATAATATACATATAATAGGGCGGATTCTTTTCCCCCCTCCATCCTTAATTTGCTCCAAACTCTCGCTTAAAATTCCTTGCAACTTCAAACCCCACCCTTTAACGCTCTCTGGGACTCGCACACACTCCCCGTTACTGCCTCTCTCACCGCCCTCGCAGAGCTCGCAGGAACTCAATCTATTCAATGCTTCAGCGAATTTTCGGTTGAAATACTGCGTCTCCTCTGCGAGCACACTCACCATTTCCTTCTCTTCCGAAGATTTGTATTTAAAATGCGGTGCTTCTTCTCGCCTCTCTTCTTCACACTTCTCCTCTTCACGCTTCTTCACCGCCTTCACGAGTTTGCAGAATTCGCAGGCTTCGGCGTGGCGAGAGCTATGCATACTTTGAAGGACATTTCGTCAGCAATTTCTCCGCATTCACACGATTAGGCTCTGTTAATTTCCCTACTACAACAACTCTCTGCCCCTCTCTTATGTTTTGTGGTGGTATTCCAGCATAAAATACTTCTAACGACGCCTTTTTCTCACCCTCTAACTCAACCAGTTCAAAGCTCAAAGAGCCGTTCTCGTGAAATTTCAACCCATGTATTCTGCCAAGAATCTGCACATTCTTGTTCAAATATCTCTCAGGGTGCAACGAAACTTCAGAGACGCTTTGGTAGGGGTTAATATATGAGGAGAAAGCGTCAAACAGCAGGAACGCACAGAGGACTACAAGAAGCACCACGAGAAACCACTTCAGCTTGCCCATTTCTTCACCTCCTCTCATCCGACCATGCCTGCTCTCCGAGCTTCCTTTCACGCTCCAACTCCGACACTCGCTCCCGCAGTGCGTAGAGACGCCTTTCAAGCCAAAGGAGCAGAAAAAGGACGAGAAGCCAGTAAATTGCGGCGGCAACGAAAATAAACACACCTGCACCTTCAGCGGGCATTTCAGTTCTCACCTCCCGTAACGCTCTCAAAATCCTCTACATCCTTAACATTCTCCGCATTCGCAGCATTCACAGCACTTGCCTCCGACGCTTGCGAAGAGGCAACAAGAATCATATCTATTCGCCTCTCTAATATACGCATTTCATTCAACATTAAGAGCAGTAGTGCGAAAAGAAGCGTCGCAGATAAAAGATTTATAAGCAGAGCAGATATAACAGGGAGCGACATTGAAACTGCTGATGTTTTCGGGTGCAGGGAGAACCACAAATTCACTGAAAGATAGCTTAGTGGGATTGTAGAGAAAGCGAAGATGTTGTAGACGGCGCCGACAAGCGCCCGCTTCTCCTCGTTTTCAATTGAGAGTTTGAGAGAGAGGTAGCCTGCGTAAGCGAGCCAAAGGATGAGCGTCGTCGTCTCTCTCGGGTCCCAGTTCCAGTAAGCGTTCCAAGCGACCTTCGCCCATAGCGAGCCGACAATTAGGGCGATTGCACCGAAGAGCAGACCCAGGATTGCGGAATTTTCAGCAATAATGTCTGAACGAATGGAGCGCTTTGCGATGAATGCAACGCTTCCTGCGAGGGAGATGGAGAATGCGAGGTAGCAGACCCACGCAGCAGGCACATGCAAATACAAGAAGTATATGTCGGAGCGCTCCGCCTTGACAAAAACGAATGAGAAGAAATATGCGAGAATGCTCGTAAGAATCGCTGCATAGATTAATAAATGCTGCTTCCACCTGACGCCGCCCACTTTCTCCTTCGCCCCCCTTATTTGCTTCCGCCTCTTCGCTCCATTTCACGCTCCCTTTCCTTAAAACTTCGCATCTGTTTCTCCTTCCCGCACACAAGCGTGAGGGCGCAAAGAGCAAAATTTACTCGTGGCGTAGTGCCTCTATCGGATTGAGCGTTGAGGCTCGCCAAGCGGGGTAAAGCCCCGACAGGACGCTTGTTGCGATGCCGAATGCGATGCCAAAGAAGATGCAAAGAATGGACGAAGGGGCGAGCAAGTAGGAAGTCTGCTGCATCCAGAAGGAGAGGATGAGGAAGCCGCCGCCGAAGCTGAGGACGCCGCCGATTGCGCTGCCTGCGAAGCCAAGTAGAAGGGACTCGTAGAGGAACATGCGTAGGACGCCTGCCCTTGAAGTTCCGATTGCACGCATGATTCCAATCTCTTTTGTTCGCTCAACAACAGACATCATCATCACATTCAGAATGCTCACGCCTGCCACGAGCAAAGAAACTGCCCCAATACCAAGCAAGAATGTTGAGATTTTTGCGAATGCCTCATTAAAAGACTCCATCAGACGCTTCAAGTCAAGCACAGAAACTCGCTTCTCTCGCTTGTTCAGGCGACTTTCTATCGCTGATTTCACTCGTTCAACATCCTTCAAGCGATTCACACGCACAATCAGGAAGTTGTAGCCCTCCGCCGAATGTGAGGCGTTGAAAAGTCTTACGAATGCCTCCGCCTCAACGACGACCGCATAGTCGGGATTTATGTCAAAGCCGAGACCTCGCTCCTTCAGTATGCCTGCGATTCTCAACTCTTGCGTTCCGACACGCAAACGCTCACCCACATTCAAATCGTGCTCTTCAGCAATTTCGGAGCCGAGCAGGCAATTTGAAGAGCCTCGCTTCAGTAGGCGACCTTCCTCCAGTTCCAAGAGTAGCGGGATGTCCTCGCTCCTCAATCCGTAAACGACGACAGGCTTTTTCTCCGCACCGAAATCCACAAGCTCAGTTCGCTGCCTCACAGGAATGACCTCGCTTCCCGCTCCCGATGCCCGCTCAACCTCCCGCAAAACTTTCTCTGAAATCGTGCTTTCGCTTTTCGGATGCACAACTAACTCGTTTCCCACCGCTGAAAATGCCTCCGAGAACGAGAGTTTTATGCTGTTTCCGAGGATGCCGAGCGAAGAAATGGCAATAACGCCAATTACAATACCTACGACTGCGAGAGTAGAGCGGAATTTGTGCCTCGCAAGGTTGCGAAGAGCAAAACGCAGAAAAACAGCCCTCATTTCTCTCTATGCATTCTATGTTCAGAATGTCTGTGTTTTCCGCTCGGTCGCTCCGCTGTCAGTTTCACCGCCGTCAGTTGTTGCACCGCCGTCAGAAAGAATTCTGCCGTCGAGCATTCGCAGCGTCTTTCTCGTGAGGCTCGCCACAAGCGGGTCATGCGTCACCACAACAATTGTTTTACCTCGTTCGTTCAGTGCTTTGAGCAGTCCCATGATTTCCCTGCTCGTTTTCGTGTCAAGGTTGCCCGTAGGCTCATCTGCGAGGATGATTTCAGGGTCGTTCGCCAAGGCACGAGCGATTGCAACCCTTTGCTGCTCTCCTCCGCTCAACTCCGCAGGTTTATGCTCGCCTAATTCTTCGCTCAGTCCGACCGCTCGCAGCAACGCCCTGCTCTTCTCCTCGTGCCTCCGCTCGCCTCGCAAAAGCATCGGAAATGCAATATTTTCAAGTGCGGTGAGTGTCGGAATGAGATTGAATTGCTGGAACACAAAGCCTATTTTTTCCCTTCTTATCCTTGTTCGCCCGCTCTCGCTCAACTTACTGACATTTTTACCCGCAATGAAAACTTCTCCACTCGTAGGCACATCCAAACAGCCGATAATATTCAGCAGAGTGGATTTTCCAGAACCTGAAGGTCCCATTATTGATATAAAATCGCCTGCGGAAATGCTCAAATTCACCCTGTCTAACGCTTTCACACTCCCCCTCGGCATTCTGTAAATTTTCGTCACTTCCACTAAACGCACCGCCTCTTGAGGTTGAGCGGAATTCATCCCGTTTTCACCGCTTTTTCCACGAATAAATAATGAATAGCGAGATGAGAGTGGCGATAATTACAAGAATTGCAATCAAAAGAGGAGATATTTCCGCTGAAGTTTCCCACTCTTCTTGCTCTGAAAGCTTCACTTTCACATATTCAGTCTTTTTGAAGAGGTTTCCATCCTCGTCTTTGAACTCAATTACGATTGGAATGCTCACTTCACCCTTCTCGGTGTTTTCAGCGGTTGTGGAGGATGCCTTGGAGGGGACATTGGAGGAGGCGTTGGAGGAGGTGTTGGAGAAGATGCGGACATCAAGTTCAAAGCTGCTGAAGTCGTCAGGGTTGAGCGAGCCGACGAAGTAGGATGGGTAGGGATATGCGGCGGAAAAGCCCTCGCCCTCGCCAATTCGCATAACAACGCCCTTCGCTGCTGAAAGTCCTGCGTTGCTGATGTCGCCTGTGATTTTGTATGCGTTAATTTCCGCATCAAACTCGCATTCAATCCCAGAAATGACGAGTTCAGGGCGCTTCTTCGCAGTGGAAACCAAATGCACGCTCAATTCTGAAGTGTGGGCGTTAACGCCATTTTTGAACGAGAGAAAGAGTGAGAGCGTGTGCATTCCCTCGGCATACGGCGTGAAATTCAACGCAACAATCTTCTTCTCGTCAGGTGAGAGCGAGCCGATGAAAATTTCAGAAGGGACGACTTCACCGCTGCCGTTTGCGACCTCTGCTATGATTTTCACGCCAGCGACTTCGTTTGGACGGGCATTCCCCACCGCAATTTTCAGCAATGCTCGCTCACCACTTATAACTTCTTCAGGAATGCTTGCGACGCTCACGCTCACTCCCGAACTGTCAACACGGAGCGGAAAAGAATATCTGACGGTCTCGCCACTCCCCGTCTCAATAATCAGCTTCGGATAATAAATGCCGTCGCTGAACGGTGCTCTCACAGTAAAAGTGAGGTTAAGGCTCTCGCTGGGGGCGAGGCTGCCGATGTTGTAGTAGGGTTTGCTCAGCACCTCCACTTCTCTTCCGAGCAGATGCGCAGATTTGATGCGAACATTACCTTCCGCAGCACCGTTTTTAAGCGTGACTGTGACCGTTCCAACATCATGAGGCATGAAAACCGCAGGTCGCATATCGCATGCAGAGACAGAAATGGGTATCCGCTCACTTCTCTCCGCTCCAGCAACGGCTGCCTGCTGACCTCCCACTAAAGCACTACTGAAAACTGCAACGAAAAGGAATGCAAACAGAAAAGCAAATTTCACGCTCATTCACGCATCCTCTCCCCTCGTTTCCTCAATTTCCTGAATTTCCTTAATTTCCTCCCTTCAATTCATTAAACAACACCAAATCAATCTCCATCCGCTAACGTTTCCATCCGCTAACGCTCACGCAAGCAGCAACTGACATAGCGAGTAAGCGATGTAAGCACCGACAGGAATTCCGACGGTGAGCAGAGCATTTCTTGTTGTCAAGCCTCTTGCGTGCTTCACGGCGAATATCCAGATGTTTGCGCTCCAAAGCGTGAATAGGATGCCTACGGCAGAGGAGAGCATAGAAAGCGGATGCCTTTTCAGACCTTGCGCCCATGCTTGAACGATGCGTGAAACCTCCATCGGCTCCGCACCCGCAGGAATGTGAGGAAGCGTAAGGGTGGAAACGAGATGGTAAGTGAGCGCTGCTCCGATGATTCCAGCGAAGATTGTAGGGATGTAGCCGTAGCCGACGAATTCAAGAGTGCGTTTGAAAGAGCCTTCGCCACCGAAAATAGCGGAGATGCCATAGAAAATCGCAGTAATGATTAGCCAAAAAAGCAATGAGAAGACAACCGCACCGATGACACTGACAAATGCCATCACAGAAGTGAATACACCGCCCGCTCCTGCAGGCATCCGCATCATCTCGCCCAAAATTTCCATCGTTTTACTTGTCATTAAAAACGCACTAACGCCGCCTACCGCACCACTGAGAACGACAATAAGGGCGGGAATGCCCAAACGCTCCTCATTCTTCATTCGCTCCTCAAAAAACTTGCCCGGATTTGCCAGCACACTCAACACTTTTCACACCACACTCGTGTTAGAAAGCCTCCTTTAAAAAAGTTCTCTTGAAAAGGAGAGGGGATGAAACGAGGAAGATGTGGGCAAATTGAGCGACTGCCTCTACGACGAAACGCTGACGCTGCTGCTCTGACGCTGCTGCTAATTGTGTAATGCTCACGGAATCCCTATCAGCCTCGTCAGCCTCATCAGCAAAAGTCCTTCAGAACCGCAGGAATCTTCTCAATCACATCCGTCGCTAAGAGGCAGTTTCCTTTCTCTGCGAAAGCAAGGTCGCCAGCAGCACCACTAACATAAGCAGATGCGACAGCAACATTAAAAGCATCATTATTCACTGCAAGAAATGCCGAAGTTATGCCCGCAAGAACATCTCCAGTGCCTCCAACTGTCATTCCTGCGTTCCCTTTCTTGTTTATTTTCAAGCGATAGCCGTCGGAAATGATGTCAATATGCCCCTTAAGCAGCGTAACTACGCCGTTTTTCAGCGAGAATTCACGCACAAACGCCTCTTTCTCCTCAAGTGTGCTTGCTTTGAACGCAACGCCCATCTTTGAGAACTCGCCTGCGTGGGGCGTCAGAATCACCTTCTTCTTTTTCGCATCAAAAGGAAGCGGAACACCATAAAAACCATCAGCATCCACAACTGCTTTCTCGCATTCCTCCCCCTCTAAAATCATTCTTACCGCATTTTTCGTCTCTTCAGCGTCGCCAAGACCCGTTCCAATCAGCAAAACATCATGCTTCTTCGCTAAATTCCTCACAATTTGCACATCTTCCTCAACTAAAATGTCCGCTGACAGCGGTTTTACAATCAAATTTGGGGAGAATTTTGCGATTGTGCTTGCGACGCTCTTCGGTGCTGCGACGGTCACCCAGTCGGCGCCTGCTCTGAGTGCTGCGAGTGCGGTGAGTGCGGGAGCACCTGCGAAAGGACCACCGCCAACGACCAAGATGCGACCATGCTCGCCCTTGTGGCTCTCTCTTCTTCGCTTTTTGACCGCCAAGCGCAAATCCCCGGGACCTGCAAGTTTCTCAAACAAAGGAGGAATTCCAATAGGAGCGACGACAACCTCGCCGACAAAATCCTTCTTCGCTTTTAATGCTGGCTTCGCCTTGTGGAATGTCACCGTGAGGTTCGCATGCGCCGCCTTCTCCGCCTTCTCCGCCTTCTCCGCTTCGCCCGTGTCAGCGTCCAAGCCTGAAGGGATGTCAACAGCGACAACGATGCGTTTGAGGTGGCGAGCCTCGTTCAATATCTCAATTGCGGTGGCTTCAGGCTCACGAGGCACTCCTTTGAAGCCTGTGCCGAATATCGCATCAACAACGATGTCTGCATCTGCCAGTAATTCCTCGCAACGCCGTCTCAACACTGAAGCGTCTGAAATTTCCTCGCAGGGACAACCGCATTCCTTCAAAATCTCGTAGTTGCGTCTCGCCTCTTCCGTTCGTATGTCTCGCTCACGACCCACGAGGACAACACGCACACGAAAGCCGAGAGAGAGCAGATGCCTCGCAGCGACGAAGCCATCGCCACCATTATTACCTTTACCTGCGAGGACAAGCACGCTCCCCGTTTTGAACCTTCTTGCGATTTCTTTGGCGACGGCAGAGCCAGCGTTCTCCATCAGTTGAAGCGTAGAAAGCCCGAATGCTTTGCAATTTTCATCCAAAGCAGACATTTCCGCAGCGGTGATTTCACCCGACGACATCGCTTAAGTTTTGTCTTCTCCTTTTCTTCTTGTTAGTGACGGGACAGGTGGCAAGTTCGCCGAGCCTCTGGGAGATGCAAAGGAGGGTGAAAATGAAAGTTGCGATTGTAGGACCTTCAACGAGATTTCTCTCAGGAATAAGTTACTTCACGATAAGACTTTCAAATGCGTTAGCAGGATTTGCGGAAGTAAAGGCGATACTTTTCAGGGAGATGCTACCTAAAATTTTATTTCCGGGATGGAAGCGTGTCGGAAAGGGTCTTTCATCGCTGAAATTCGGTGAAAATGTGGAAGTTCATGAGATTCTTGACTGGTATAATCCGCTCACATGGCTGAAAGCAGTGGAGATTGCGAGGAAAGCGGATGCGGTAATCCTTGAATGGTGGACTTCAAGCGTTGCACACATGTATCTTGCGATTGAACTATTAATGGGAAAAAAGCCAATAATAATAGAATTTCACGAGGTTGTAGACCCTTTTGAGCATTCAATTCTGCCAATAAGGGCATACTCAAGGGTGATGGGATGGGCAATAAGAGAGTTTGCGGCGCATTTTGTCGTTCATTCGGAGGCAGATAGGGAGATTATAAGCAGGATTTACGGAATAAAGCGTGAGAAGATAGCGGTAATTCCGCATGGCATCTACGACCATTACGAGAAGCTTCCGAAAGAGGAGGCGAGGGCTACTCTCGGCATAAAAGAGGATTTCGTGATTCTTTTCTTCGGCTTGCTCCGACCATACAAGGGTGTGAAGTATTTGTTGAGTGCGTTTGAGCGTCTTCCTGAGGAGATTGCGGAGCGTTCTCGCCTTTTAATTGTTGGAGAAACATGGGAAGACAAGGAGGTTGTGCAACTCGCAAGGCGTTCAGAGCGGAGGGAGCGAATTAGCGTGGTTGCGAGATATGTGAGCGATGCGGAAGCAGCACTTTTCTTCTCTGCTGCGGATGTGCTTGTAGTGCCTTACACAAGGGCTTCGCAGAGCGGTGTCGCACACATCGGAATGTCATTCGGCATGCCGATAATCGCATCAGATGTAGGGGGTCTGCGTGAGAGCCTTCGGAAATATGCAGGGACAAGATTCGTGCAGCCGAGAAGCGTTCCTTCGCTGAGAGATGCATTAGTTGAAGTCTTTGAGCATAGAAGAGAATACGAGCCGCCGGAGGATTTAAGGTGGGAATCTGTTGCGAGGAAGTGGTGCGAACTGCTCACAGAGCTAAAAGGGGAAAGAGAAAAGAGGAACTGAAGCAAAGAAAGAAGGTTAGTGGAAGGGAAAAAGCGGGAGGGGAAGCAGAGTAAGGAAGAGATAGCAGTTGAAGAAAAATGAGAATGCAACAGAGGAATTAGAGGGAGAGGAAGTGGGAGAGAGAAGTGGCGAAATGGGACCGAAATTTTCAATAATCATAGCGAATTGGAACGGTAAAGAGAAGCTTGGTGAATTACTTGATAGATGTTTAGCATCTGTTTTAAACACCAAATATGATAATTTTGAGATAATTTTCCTTGATAATGGTTCAACAGATGGCAGTTACGAATACATTTGCTCAAAATATCCTGTGAAAGCTGTGAGGAATCCGAGAAATCTTGGAGGTGTTGGGAAGAACAAGGGTCTGAAGGCTTGCGATGGTGAAATAGTAGTGCTACTTGACAACGACACGGTGGTAGATGCTCGCTGGTTAGAAGAGCCTGCGAAGTTATTTGAGAATCCCGAAATTGGGATTGTGCAGGCGAATTTGAGGCTTCTCGCAGAGCCGAGCGTTGCGGACAGCACGGGGCATTGCATAAGCGTTCTTGGGCTTCCCGTTGAGAATTCCTTCTTCATGGAAGAGCCGAAAGAGCCGACGCCGATTTTCGCAGGTAAAGGAGCAGCGCTTTTTGTCCGCAAGGAACTCTTTGAACGCCTTAACGGCTTTGACGAGGACTACTTTTTCTACTTTGAAGAGACGGATTTGTGCTGGCGTGCTCGTCTTTTGGGCTATGAGGTCTATTTCTCGCCTCGCTCCGTCGTGCTTCACAAGGGAAGTGGCACATTTAAAAATGGTAAATTGCTCTTTCACAGACAGAAAAACACAATCGCTTCAATGATAAAGTGCTATGAATTCAGGAATCTGATTTTATATTTGCCATTAAGACTCCTTTTTGAATTCGCATCCATCTTTTTCTTGCTGTTCAAGAATCCTCCACTCGCTTTGAGCGATGTTAAGGCATTAGTATGGGTTTTGAGAAATATGAGAAATCTCGTAAGGAAGAGGAGAGAGATACAAAAGCAGAGGGTTGTGAGCGATAAAGAGTTGTTTGAGCGGGGTTTCATTGTGAAATCGTTGGGTCTCACGGTTAAATACTTGAGAAGCAGGTTCAAAAGGTTTGAAGCAGTAGTAGTTGCATAGTCAAATGAAGATTGCAATCGTCGCACCTTACTTTGGTGTGCGAGGCGGGAGGGAGCAGACAGTTTACGAGTTGGCGAGGGGTTTAGCGAAGCGAGGTCATTTCGTTAAAGTTTTCACGACGGACAGAACGCCGAGCGGTGAGCGAATAAATCATATAAAAAAGGAGGAGGGGTTTGAAGTTGAGCGAATAAAGTCTGCATTTGTTGCATTCAGAGTTGAAATTCCCCTGAAATTTCCGAAACTTTCGCATTTTGACATTGTTCATGTGATTTCAACGGATGATATATTCACCTTCTTATTCACAATCGCTGCAAAAATTTCAAAAAAGCCGGTTGTTGCGACAGTATTCACGCCTCTCGCACTTTTAAAGCATCCAAGGAGAGTTTTAAGACCCTTTATGGCGTTTATAGAGTTCATATCCCTCATTTCCACTGCAATTTCCGATTTCGTTCAGGTGAAGAATGAAATAGATTTTGAGTTAGTGAGGAAAATAAAGCGTAATGTTGTTGTCATTCCAGACGGAATACCGAAATATTACTTTGATTTAAAGCCCAAGATAGATTTTAGAAGGAAGTATGGGTTAGTTGGGAAGAAGATAATCCTGTTTGTGAATAGGATTCATCCTTTAAAAGGTCCGCAATTGTTAGTGGAGGCGATGCCTGAGATATTAAGGGCGTATCGGGATGCTTTTGCCGTTTTTATAGGTCCTGATGCGGGTTATGTTGAAGAATTGAAGGGGCTTGCGATGAAAAAAGGCGTTCAAGACAGCGTTCTTTTCTTGGGATTTGTGAGCGAGGAGGTGAAGATTGCTGCCTATGATGCTGCGGATGTGGTTGTGATACCGAGCATTGGAGAATTTACGGAGGCTTTCTCAATCGTTCTTTCGGAGGCATGGGCTCGTGGCAAAACGGTTGTTGTTTCGGAAAGCAGGGCTTTGAGGAGCAGAGTTAAGGGTCATGGATACATTTTCAGGGATTATGATGCAAAGAACCTTGCGGAAGCGGTGAAGAAGGCGTTGAGAAGTCCGAAAGATGCACCAAAAGCTCATTCTTGGGATGAAGTAGTTGAGATGATGGAGAAAGTTTATGCGAATCTCAATAGATAGAAGAATTGCAGAAAGGACGATATTGAGGATGAGGCACACTGAGGGGAGAGATGCATACGAGGGATGGGAGGTTTTATTTCACAATTAATCCCCTATATGAAAGGTGGTGGTAGGAATGAATGTTGAGGGGATGGATAGGATAAGAGAAGGGGGATTAATGATTGTAGAGGCGAGGCTTAGGGACAGAAGCAGAATAGAAAAGGCGATCTCAACCCAAGACAGATTAAGAGAGAAGTCAAAAAAGTGGAATGGTGCAAAAGAGGTAAGGAAATGGCGTGATTTGAGATGATAGTTTTAGATGCTTCAGTTATTGTAAAGTTTTCTGAGGAGGAGTATACGGAGAAGACATTGGAAATAAGGGAGAAAGTGAGAAAAAGGGGGATTTTATTTATTATAAATGATAATATGGTATCACAGGAGGTAAGATAATGGAGGAGATGAAGGAAATAAACTGGCAGGAGGAGATAAGGAGGGTGGTGGAGGAGTTAGTGAGGAATAAAAGGAGAGAGAAACTACTGGCTGAGGCAAAGGAGATAAGAAAAGAAATGAAGATTAGTGTGAGTTCAGCGGAATTAATGAGAGAGGATAGGGATGCGAGATAGTGTAATTCTTGATTCGAGCGTAATAGCGGCGATATTTTTTAAGGAAGAGGCTTCTGAGAGGGCAGAAGAGGCGTTGAGGGATTATAAGTTGATAACTGTTAGTATTGCGATTGAAGAAGTAGCAAATGTTGCTTGGAAAAGAGTGGTGTTTTTTTAACGAGCAAAAGGAAATTGCATTAAAAGCATTGAATAAGAGTATAGATTTTATTATGGGGGTATGTGAGGTTATTGCTTCGCAGAAGTTGCTGAAAGATGCTTTTGAAATTGCAATAGAAGATGCGATCACAATATATGATGCTCTCTTTATAGCTGCTTCGAAGAAGGAGAAGGTGCCCCTTCTAACTCTGGATAGAAAGTTATATGAGAGGGTAAAACAAAAGAGGAATGTAAAGTTAATTTAAGGAGGGGTGCACGTGAGAAAAGTCCTTTACATTGCGCCTGATGTTCCTGTTCCGCACACTGGCGAGTTCTTGGGAGGTCCGACGCATGTCTTGAAGGTGGCGGAGAGCGGAAAAAGGCTGCGATGTATTTATTGTTTCAAGGAGGATGCGAGGTCAGCGAAAATGTGAGAAATATTCAGAAGAATTGCAGAAAGGATGATATTGAGGAAATTGTGAGGCTTACTTGTAAGGGGGAGAGATGCCTACGAAGGATGGGAAGGAGTATTGTCTCGGAGAATAAGCGGAGAATAAGTATTTTTATATTTTCATTTAATTTTACAAATATGTCGGAAGTAATCTCGACTCGCATACCTAAGGAGCTAAAAGAAGAGATGAAGAGGGTGAATGTGAATTGGGAGGATTTTGTGAGGAGAGCGATAGAGGAGAAAGTGAAGGAGGAAAAAAGGAAAATGGCGGTGAAAATGATGGATGAATCTCGGAAGAAAACAGAAGGTATAAAATTTGATTCGGTAGAAGTGATAAGAGGGTTGAGAGAAAAGAGATGAAAATTGTTTTAGATGCGAGTGTAGTTGCGAAGTGGTTTATAGAAGAGGAAGATACGGAGAAAGCTATTGAGATAAGAGATAAGTTCGTTCGGGGGGAAATTGAGGTTTTAGTGCCTTCACTGCTTATTTATGAGATAGGGAATGTTTTTTTGAAGCATCCCGCAAAGAATAGTAAAGATGTGGAGAACGATTTTAAAGCACTCTTTGATATCGGTATGGAAATTGTGGAAATCAATAAACCTGAAATTTTAAGAGATATTCACAAAAATGCGAAGCATTTTGGAATTACTTTCTATGACGCTGTATATGTTACATTGGCACTTAAAGAGGGGTGCAAGCTGATAACTGCTGATAAAAAGCTTAAAAGAAAAGTTAACATGGTTGAGTTGTTATGAAAATCCTTTACATTGCGCCTGATGTTCCTGTTCCGCACACTGGCGAATTTTTAGGGGGTTCAACGCATGCGTTGAAAGTGGCAGAGAGCTTGGCGAGGAGAGGCTGTGAAGTTTTCATAATTTCAAGAAGGATGCGAGGGCAACGCAAATATGAACGAATTTCAGAGCGAATAGAGACAAGGAGAATCTATCGGGGATTGGTTTTTCCAATAGAGACTGGAAAGAGGGGAAGTAGAAATATTGGAAAGAAAAAGTAGTCTAAAATAAGAGACAAAGAAGGGTTGGAATATGAGGATTCAAATAATTGCACATAACACCGAAAAGGAGCCGGTAGTCAAAATGAGATGGCACTGGCTTCCGCTTTACTTTGAGGGGAAAGGACATGAAGTCGACCACATACTAAAACAGGAGTGGAAATATTTTTACTTCAGATACTTGAAATTCAAACCAGATGTATTGATCTCCGTAGGACCGATAGCATTTATACCTTCTGTATTGAAGAAATTGAGATTTGTAAGGGCGATACATGTTCACGATTGGACGGATGACAACGTTGACATAAACGGGAAAGAGCATGGAATAACAAAAATGGCGTTATATGAATACTTCACGGTTGAAAATGCAGATTATATAACGACACCGAGCATATTTAAGTATGAAAGATGCAAGTTATGGGATAAAAAAGTATTTTATATACCTCATGGCGTCCCAGAGGACTTTGATGAGAAACATCCTGTTGAGCTTGAAGGCGAGATAAAGGTATTTTACGCTGGTGAAATATCAAGGAGGAAGAGAGTTGACATGCTAATTGAAGCTGTTAAGGGGCTTGATTGCGATTTGTATTTAGCGGGTAAGGTGAGCGAGGAGTTGAAGGGAAAATGGGAAGGCATGAAAAATGTTCATTTTCTCGGATTGATTCCTCAGAATGAGTTGCCTCGCTATTTGAAGGCTGCGGACATTTTAGTTTTAACTGCGGATGATGACTGCACGCTCAAGATGTTTGAATACATTAAAGCAGGGAAAGCGATACTTGGCATAAGGGGGCGATTAAATTATGTTCTGACGCATCTTGAGAATGCTTATCTTACTGATAACTTAAAAAAGGGTCTCAAAGTTCTTGTAGAAAATGATGGATTGCGTAAAAGGCTTGCTGATGGCGTTAAGAGAGTGAGGGTTTACACATGGAGGGAGGTTGCCGACATGTATTTAAGAGTGCTTGAGGAGGTATTGAGAGATGCTTAGGGTTGGCGTGATAGGAGCGGGGAAATGGGGGAGCAACCACATAAGAGTGCTTCAGGAGCTTCAGAGCGAAGGAATGTGCGAGCTTGTTGGATATTCAGATAGAGATAAAAACAAGGCATTTGGCTGTCAATACTATGAATCATATAAAGAGCTGTTAAGATTTGTTGATGCAATTTCAATAGCAGTGCCAACAGACATGCATTACGAAGTTGCAAAGGATTGTTTGCTTGCAGGAAAGCATGTTTTGGTGGAAAAACCCATCACATTGAACTCAAAAGAGGCGGAAGAACTCATTAAAATATCTGAGAGGGAGAATCTAATATTGGCATCGGGATACATCTACAGATTCAATCCTGCGATTTTGAAGTTAAAGGAAAGAATGCGGGAGTTTGGCATTATTCATAACATAACAATGAGGTATATCCATTCGCACAAACCGCCGAGAAAGGATAGCGGTGTGATATTCAACCTTGCATCTCATCTCTTTGACATCCTTCTATTCTTAATAGGCATTCCAAAAAAGCTGGTTTGCATGAAAACAAATTACATATCGGAGGAAAGGGAGGATAGTGCTGTAATTCTTGCCGATTACGGTGATTTTTACGCATCACTTGAAGTATCTTGGCTTCATCCTTTGAAGCGAAGGGATGCATGGATAATAGCTTCAGAAAGGAAGGTTTATGTGGATTTCCTTGAGCAAAGGATGGTGGAACACTTCATAGAAGTGAGGCAGGACGAGACGATAAATAGGGGTTTCGCTGAGGTAAAAATTGAGAAAAAAGAGCCGTTGAAGGAGGAATTAAAACATTTTATTGAGTGTGTTGAGCGTGGTAAAGAACCCGTCAATGATGCATTCTCTGCTTACATCGTCACTAAATTATGTGAAATTGCGTTAAAGTCCGTGAATGGTATGATGGAGGTGAGGATATGATACAACTGTCAAAGCCCGTGATAACGGAAGAGATGAAAAGAGCGGTTTTGGAAGTGCTTGAGAGCGGTAGATTCGTTAAGGGTCCGAAAGTTGAAGAATTTGAGAGGGATTTTGCTGATTACTGTGGCGTTAAATATGCAACTGCGGTAAGCAGCGGAACAGCAGCCATATATCTTGCGTTGAGAGCTTTGGGAATAGGAGAGGGAGATGAGGTAATTCTTCCGTCGCACACATTCATAGCAACCGCCGAGCCCATTCCGATGGTGGGAGCAAAGCCAGTTTTCGTTGATGTGGGCGAGGATTACAACATTGATGTTCGTGATGTGGAAAGAAAGATAAGTGAGAGGACGAAAGCCGTTATTTGCGTTCATTTGTATGGGCAGATGTGCGACATGGATGCTCTCGCTGAGTTAAAGGAGAAATACGATTTTTATTTAATAGAGGATGCTGCACAAGCACATGGAGCAGAATTCAATGGCAAGAAAGCAGGTTCTTTTGGAGATTTAGCATGTTTCTCCTTCTTTCCTTCAAAGAACATTACAGTTGCGGGGGAGGGAGGAATGGTTGTAACGAACGATGATGAGTTGGATGCAAGGCTTAAGGCGTTGAGAGACCACGGCAGGGATTACAGAAGAAAAGAGAAGTATTCAAGCACGATGCTCGGCTTCAACTTCAGGATGCCCGAGATATTGGCTGCGGTAGGGATTGAACAGCTCAAGCATCTTGATGAATGGAATGAGAAGAGGAGGAAAATAGCGAGAATATACGATGAGATGCTGAGAGAAGAGGTTAAGAAGCCAGAAGAATTTGATTGCAGAAAGCATGTTTATCATCTCTATGTGATAAGGACGAAAAATAGAGATGGATTGGCGGAATTTTTAAGGGCAAATGGGATAGAAACTGGAATTCATTACCCAATTCCTGTTCATAAACAGGCTGTTTTCTCAGGTTATGGAAGCAGATTGCCGAAAACTGAAAGAATATGCAGTGAGATTCTCTCAATTCCTATGCATCCGCTGCTAAGTGAGGAAGAAGCGATGTATGTATGTGAGAAAATAAACGAGTTTGTGGCGAGATGAATGGTGAGATGTATAGAGTAATAAGGTTTGAGGATGTTGAATGGAAGAGGGGGCACTGCGGAGCGTTAAAGAGGCTATTATCTGAAGATATTTCATTTGATTTTGTGAGAATTGAGAATGCAAAGAAGCATTTCCATAAGAAAACGAAGGAATACTATTTCATTGTGAGGGGAGAAGGAGAGATAGAGCTAAACGATGATGTGATAAAGGTAAAGGAGGGAGATTTGGTTGTGATTGAACCTGGAACTCTGCACAGAGCGAGAGGGAAAATGGAAGTGCTTGTCATAGGTTTGCCTGCTTTAAATGAATCAGACCATTTTTGAAGTATGCATGATGAATCTTTGCTGAAGGTGGCGAAAGGAGCAGGAATTGTTTTCATCGGGACAGCAGTGGGAATGCTCTTAGCATACATTTCAGTGCTCATAATTGCGAGATTTCTCGGTCCGGAAGACTACGGTTTGATTTCTCTGGCTTCTGCTGTTACTACAATCGCCTCTACTGTTGTTTTAGTAGGGATGCCTGAGGGAATAGTCAGGTTTGTCTCTTTTTATAAGGGAAGAGGAGAGAGGGGAAAGATAAAGGGAGTGATAGTTTCAGCAATTCAAATAGTTTTACCGCTCAGCATACTTGCATCTTCCATTATATTCTTATTTGCAGATTCCATATCTTCAATCTTCAAAGAGCAAGAGTTAGCACCAATACTAAGAATATTCTCAATCGGCATTCCATTCTACGGTCTGTATTACATCTTCAATTCTGCCGTAGGGGGATTTCAGGAGATGAAGTATGTTGTTCTTGCGAGAGACATATTCCAGAATGCTTTCAGGCTTTTAATCCTCGTCTCTCTTCTTATATTAGGCTACGGTATCTATGGGGCTGTATTTGCCTACACATTTGCCATAATTGGCGCACCTTTCGTCGCTTTTTTTTGCTTGAACAAAATTTTTCCTTTTTGGAGAGAAAAGGCGGTCTTCACGAGGAAGGAACTGCTCTCTTTTTCATGGCCTTTGATGTTCGCAGGGATGCTCGGCTTAGTTATGGGATGGATTGACACATTAATGCTCGGCTATTTTCTCACTGCAAAGGATGTTGGAATTTACAGAGCATCTCTTTCAACGGCAAGCCTGCTAAAAATTGTTCCAAGCTCCTTTACTTCCATATTCTTCCCTGTTGTAACCGAACTGTATTCAAAAGGAATGCATGAGGAGATAAAAGACACAAATTATGCGGTTACAAAATGGATATTTATGATTGTTTTGCCTTTAGTTATGCTTATGGTTCTTTTTTCCGATGATGTTTTGAATATTTTGTATGGTTCTGCATACATAACAGGGGCTTATGCATTTTGCATTCTCACTCTCTCATATTTCTTTATATCAATAATGTTTCCAACGGGACAAATAATAAAGACGGTGGGGAGAACGAAATTAATAATGCTGAACACATCAGTCGGAGCGTTTCTGGACGCAATTCTAAATTATCTGCTCATCCCCCGCTATGGAATAGAGGGAGCAGCACTTGCAACAGGCATTTCTGTTCTCACCGTGAGCTTACTTTCATTCGCAGAGGTTTTCAAAATCACACACATTCAGCCAGTAAGAATAAATTATGCAAAGATTTTTACTGCCTCACTCATCTCTCTCTCCATGATTTATCTGCTAACGAGGCAAATTAAAACTTCAATTTATATTTTAATTGCAATGTTCGTCCTCTACATTTCCATTTACTTCTTGCTTCTTTTAATAATGAGAACATTTGAGCGTGAAGATGTCATTGTTATGAAGGCAATAGAGGCAAGAACAGGAATAAAATCCGAATGGATAAGGAATGTGATTGGGAAATTTGTTTAAGACTCTAAAACTTGTTTAACAATGCCAACAAGTTCTTTCTCCCTTCTCTCAATTGAGAAATATTTCTTAATCCTTTCTCTTGCCATCTTCCCTTTACTCTGATCCGATTCTAATGCCTTTTTTACTGCTTCAGCAGTAGCTTTTGGGTCTCCATACGGAACATAGTATCCAACATCTCCCACTACTTCCGGAATTGCACCACGATTTGTTACTACTGGAATGCATTCACACGCCATTGCTTCTGCCAAAGCAACTCCAAAGCCTTCATGAGCTGAGACTTGAACGTAAACCTTTGCTTTTTGATAGTAATCCAAAAGTTTTTCATCACCCACAAACTCCACATTTCCGCTTGCTAACTTTTTTAGATACTCTATTGAATCGTCTAAAACTTTCCCTACCAAAACAAACTTCACTTCTGGCAGGTATTTTGCACATTCTACAAATGTTTTCAATCCCTTTCTAAGCACATTTGACCATGTAACCTTTGCAACAGTAATAACCAACTTATCATCTTTTTTGGTATAGCATGAAAACTTTTTCAAATCAATACCTCCCAAATAAACAGTTTTTGTTCTCGCATTTCTTATCCATTTTTTCAAATCTTCTTCGCTTGATTTTGAAAATGCCAAGCAAATATCGGCATTTTTAAGTGCAAAACTTGCGTAATGCCTGTTCCATCTTAGCCTGATACCATAATTTATTTCGGGCATTTTCAAAACATCATATCCTCCTGTCACGATAATAGATTTCTTACGAAAGATTTTGGACAGTAATACAGTGAATGCAGCATGAAAATCTGCAAACCATATAAAGCACAAATCTGAGGTCAGTATAGCTCTTATTAGCGAGAGAATCATCTTGAAATCCCAAAATGTCGTCCATTTAACTGGTTTTACATTAAAGTGTTTCCTCAATATTTCTAAATCTCTTTCGACAAATGTAGATAAATCAACATAAACAAAACAGATATTCATCTTTCCCTCACCTTTATTGGTTTTGCGGGAACTCCAACAGCCACCGTGTAAGGCGGAATATCCTCTATAACTACTGCTCCAGCACCTACTATTGCACCATCTGAGATAGTAACACCCGGCAAAACTATCGCTCCTGCTCCTATAAAAGCGTCGTATCCTACAATTACATCCCCATTCTTGATAACATTTCTGATTATTTTACCTTTAGTATAATAATTAGTAGTGGTAAATATCATCGCTCTTGGTGCGATGATAGCGTTATCCTTTAACACAAGTTTGGTGTTTTTATTCGTATGAATGTATACACCATGTTCTATAACGCAATTATTTCCTATTTCTATTTTTCCATTTCCCCTCAAAACTGCAAACGGGTATATTATGGAATTGTTGCCTATAAACACATTTTTGGGATTATCTATTTTAGCTTTCCAGTGTATAAGTGTATCCTTACCAAATTTACCTAACCTCCAACCAAAAATTAACTTAGAAATAAAACAACCTATTTTGTATTTAAGGTTCATTTTTTCACGACCTCCTCAAACACTTTTTCATATTTCCTCGCTACGACATCTGCCAAAAAGTTCTTTTTCGCATATTCTCTTGCATTCCTGCTTATTTTCTTATACAATGCCTCATCTTCAAACAACCTTTTTATTTGTTCTGCATATGCTTCAACATTAAAATCTGAAATCAAAGCATTATATTCGTGGATGAGATAATCTGTTGCGCCTCTACCATTATTAAATGCCACAACAGGCTTACCACACATCATCGCTTCGCTAAAAACTCTTGCGTAGCCCTCAAACCAAATGCTTGGAAATAAACCTACATGAGCAGAATAGTAGTAATTTTTCATTTTCTCGGCAGGAACAACGCCAACAAATATTGCTCTATCTCCAAGAAAATCTTGGATTTGCCTCTTCATTTTTTCAGTTACACCACCAACGAAAATAATCTTTATGTCGTTTAATTTTGAAATCGCCTCTGCTGCAAGATGTGCGCCTTTAATCCACGAAATACCTCCAGCAAATAAGCATACTTTTTCATTAAATAATCTGACATTTGGGTCTTCAAGGAAAGAAGCATCAACTGGCTGAGGAATGACAATCATTTTCTCTTCTTCTACACCTGCTATTTGGAGCATTTTTTTCATCGTTGGAGAAATACAAATCACTTTGTCTGCTTTATTAAGCGCTTTAATGCGTGCATTTCTAATGATATATTTAAACATTGGCGTAATTAGTTGGTTAATTCTCAATTTCTTGCTATATGCTTTATTACTTTTGTCCCTTATTGAGCAGGATATACAACCGATAAAACTGCATTTTTCGCATGTTTTCCCATATTTTTTGTCATCGTTTGTTATATGCGTCCCTTCGCAGCAAGAAATAAAAGAATTAACTGTTACAACTAGAGGAATATTATTCTTTTCGCAAATTCTCTGCGTTCGCACCAGATATCTTATATTTTGGTGTAAAACAACATCTGTGCTTATTTTTTTAAAATTTCCATTTCCAATGTAAACATCATGTCCTATTTTTTTTAGAGCTGAAGCTAATATTTCTGTGCTGACAAATCCACCTCCTACTTGTTCAGATTCAACAGATACTATGAAAATTTTCATTTTCTCTCACACCATGCGAATAAGTTTTTGGATATTGGAAATTCTTTACTCGGAACGATTTTAATTTGATCGTCATATACCTCCCCTTAAGATTTTCCACCTAATGAATCCAGTAAATAACCCCAAAAATCTCATAAAAAGGATTAATAACTGAAAACAATAACTTAAAAAGAAAATCCAAGGGGAAACTATGGAGTCCTTGCCATACATTTTATGTATTCTTGGACAATAGTAAGCTTCCACGAATGCTATTTTTAATTGATTCCTATAAGTTCTTCTCGTCCTGTTATGTATGACAATACCTTTGTTATTCGTGAAAATTATTTTCTTCTTAAGATGTTTTAGATGTGAATACCACTCAGTATCATTTTCAATATACAAATTTCTCTGAGGCACATAATCTGATTTATACATAGCTACTGAGGACATATTCATATAAGATGCGGATGTTGACCCTAGAACGACATTACCCTTTCCATATTTTTTAAGTTCTTCTATTAGCTCTTCTAACCAATTTTCTTTAGGAATGCAGTCTGTTTCTGTAAAAACAATAATTTCCCCTCTTGAATATCTTACGCCTGTGTTGTATCCTTCTGCAATATTTTTACCTCTATGCGTTACAATAAATTCAAAATCTTTGAAGGTCTGTTTCAGCAAAGCAGATTTCAAATTCTCTAAATCAGGCTCACCTTTTTTACATGTAGTTATAACGCTAATAAGAGGCTCTTTTTCATTAAAGTAGTAAATTTCTACATTTCCGTCTTCAAGTTCTTTCTTACTCCAGTTCATTTTCTTTTCACCCCCATACCATCTCATTCACCTTCCTCCAGTCTCTTACAGTTCCAACATCAACATGAAAATCTATCTCCCTAAAAATAACTTTTCTCCCTGTCTCAACAAGCATTTTAATCGCATCCGTCAGCTGATACTCGTTTCCAACGCCCGGCTTGATTCTTGAGATTGCATCAAATATAACAGGCTCAAAAACATGTATTCCTGCATCTCCAAGTTTGCTCGGAGCTTCTTCAGGTTTCGGCTTCTCCACAATATCAATAACCCTGTTCCCTTCAGCCACAATAATTCCATGTCTCGTGACATCTTCAGCCTCAAACGCAGCTATTGTTGCATCCGCTTCCTGCTCAAAGTGGAATGAAATCAAATCTCTTATGGCATCTTTCGGATAGAAGAAGTTATCTGCATTCACGACAACAAAAGTATCGTTGATTAAATGTTTAGCACATTCAACAGCCTTTGCGAGCCCCTCTCTTTTCTCCTGAATCACATAAGTTAATTGAACGCCAAGCGAACTTCCAGAACCCAAATAATCAATAATTGCATACTTGCCTCTGCTTATGACCACTATAATATCCTTTATACCTGCGATTTTCAAACCTTCAATCACATGCTCTATTATCGGCTTATCTCCAACAAGCAACAACTCCTTCGGAACAGCATTCGTGTATGGCTTCATTCTCTTCCCCTCCCCAGCAGCAGGAATCACTCCCTTCATTTTAGAACATCTTTATTTGCATTAATCCAACTTAAAAGCTTCTTCACACCTTCTCTTGGATTCATCTTCGGCATCCATTTCAGTTTCTCTCTCGCCTTTGAAATGTCTGAAATGTAAACTTTCTGGTCGGAAGGACGCCAGTTATCGTATCTTATCCTTGTTCGCTTTCCCGTAAGCTCTTCAAGCATGTCAAGCAATTCAATAAGAGAAAGCGTGTTCTCCACTCCACCTCCTATGTTGAACACTTCTTGCCTCAGATTTGATTCAATGAAAGCATCAAATGCTTCAATCAAATCCTTCACATACAAAACATCCCTCACCTGCTTTCCATCTCCATAAATTGTAATTGGTTTGTCCAAAAGAGTGGCAATAGCAAACCACGCAACCCAGCCCTGATCCTCAACACCGAACTGCCTCTCGCCATAAATGCAACTCATCCTGAACACGCCTGTTTTCAATCCGTAGGTGTGGGCATAGTCCTGCACATAGACATCGCCTGCAAATTTTGAACAGCCATAGGGCGTATGCTCACATAAATCAGTCGGGAAGTCTTCTGGTATCCCATTCTTATATCTTTCGTCTGCAAATTCATACCTCTTCTCCTTTTCAATAACTGCAATTTTGTTCACATTGTTCCCGTAAACTTTGTTTGTGGAGCAGTAGACCACACAAGGATTATTTTCGCTCAATCGTGCTGCCTCCAACACATTAAAAGTTCCGACTGCATTTATCTCAAAGTCTGTCCTTGGATTTCTCAAAGAAGTTGTCACCGCCGTCTGTGCTGCAGTGTGTATGATAGCATCTGCATTTTTAGCGGCATCCTTCAGCTTCTCAAAATCTCTAACATCGCCCTTTATCCGTTCAACGTTCTCATATCTCTTTAGATAGTTCCAATTATACACCATATTCGTTTCATGACCCAGCAGTTCGGCACGGGAAAGATTATCAAATACAACAACTTCGTAGCCTTTCCTCGCATAATACTCTGCAACATGACTCCCTACAAAGCCCGCCCCTCCCGTCACGAGCACCTTCATTTTTCCCACACCCTCTTTAGTTCATAAGCTTTTTAAACTTATCTTCCGCTTCTATTTTTCACTCCATTCAACAATTTTATCCTCTCTCAAAGAATTAATTTTCTGCCATTACTACCTCCTAATCCTCTCCCCTCTAATCGTTTCAACGCAACAAACTTCTTCGGAGTGCTTTTTGGAGCAAAGGAAAAGCCTGAGTACAACACGGCAATTTCAATAGCTTCAATGGTGATGAATGTTTTGCTGAACTGCATTCTAATACTGAAATTTGGAATGATTGGAGCTGCGATTGCTACAACAACTTCAAGATTTTTTAATATAATAGCAGCAGGAATAATTGCAAAGAAGATTTTTGAAGTTAGTCCTCACGCAAGCTCAATCTACAAACCAGCTTTTGCTTCTATTGCAATGTTCCTCTTACTAAAAACGCTTCCAAATCCAGAAACACTGCTTTTTAGCTTCTCCGAGCTCTGCTTTGCAATCGCATTCTATTTTGCCGTTTTGTTTTTGATAAAGGGAATAGAATTTGAGGTATGCGAAGGCAATTTTCGGTATTGAGAGTTTTACTTTTTTAAACAGAGGTAAATAGACAGATAGACGAAGAAAGATGTTGTCTTTCAAGTCCTTCCTTTAAATTTATTCCACACGCTTCCACTTCCTAATAAACCTTTTATACCATTCAAACTCCTTTCTTGTCACAAGATGAATTGGGAATGGATGGAATTCCCCAAAACTTTATTTATTTTCAAAATACTCTTTCCTCCTCTTCGCCATTTTTATCAGCTCATTAAAATACTTCTCAATCATTTTCAAGCAACCTCCTGACCTTGTATGCAAATTCTCAATTTTAACTTCATCTTCAATGTAAATGATGCGATAATCTCAACTCTTAATTTATTTTCACTTTCTCCCAAGGCATGAACTCTTCCATTCTCCTCGCTTCCCATGCATCATCCGCAGCTTTTATATGCTCCATCGTCTCTTCGTCCCTAAGAACTTCAAGCGTCGCCTCCTTTTCCCCCTCAAGATATTCAATAAAGTCAAGCATTACTCTCAATCTTTCAAGCGTCTTTATCTTCTCCTCCTGCTTGCATTAAGGACGGTAATCCCTATAATCTCTCCTTTCTCATATCCGATTATGATGTCATCATCAGTGAGTTCGGAATCATCCGCTTGTGGCGCACCCAGCTTTTAACCCCCTCTTTCTAGTTCATGCTTTTGGGGCAGGAAACGATGAGAGGATAAAAGATAGAAGAGGTTGTTTGGGAGGAGGAGGCAAAAGATAGGGCAGAAGCGGAGGTAAAAAAAGGTATTAGCTCCTGTGCCCGAATTATGCAATATCCAAGAATTTTGACCTCGTATGATAAGGAGGCAGATGTCTTATACATCAACTTCAAGAAGCCAAGCCATGCGGACATTTTCCTTTGAATTTTTAGAAGTATTTTTATATAAGCAAATTAAATTAAATATTATGCCAGCAGAAGGTATTTGTGTGTTTCTTAACAGAAGAACTGCAAGCGAGCATCTGGCTTCTTCGCTACTGCAATCTGGCGTCAAGCGTCAAAATGCCCACACCGTTCATTCAGATGCCCGCAAAATTAAAAGCAGGAGGGAATATGCATAAGAGAAGTCACTTAGTTGGTCACATAGCATATATAGGTTTATATGGGATGTTGATAATCTCTACCATTATTCATTACAATTCTGCCGATTTAGCGGAATTATATGCGGGATGGATAATCATGGCATTTGGAATAATTTTTCTGTTGTGTTCGAGCAAATCACGAGAGAAGGAGCATGCAGAAGGTATAGGACTTGTTGAAAGAGGGATGTATGCTTTTGTTCGCCATCCTGAATTCTTAGGTCATATCCTCATAATTTTTGCTTTGGTTATTATTTCACAACACTGGATCAACTTTATTGTTGGCGCAATATTGATTGTTCTGCTGTGTCTCGCAATGATAGAAGAAGAAAAAAGAAACATAGAAAAGTTTGGCAATGCATACAGAGATTATATGAAAAAAGTTCCGAGAATAAATTTAATAGCGGGAATTATCAAGCAAATTAACAGGAGAAAATAAAGATGGAAATAAGATGTGAAGGTTGCTCTGCAGAGCTTCGCACATTGCCTTTCATCTTAAATGACTTATGCTCCGCATCAGAAAAAGCGGCGTGCTCACGCAACAATGCGAGGATTGCCAATTCAATTGATATTTTTTATTGTTGTCGTTGTGAGGAGTGAGGGGAATCTTGCTATATTTATTTCCCGTTTCTTTCATTTACAAGAGCGGGAGCGAGGTGAGAAAAGAGCGAAAAATTTAACAAAAGAGATGAAGGAGGCGTGGAGATGGGCGGAGAGGCGAAGGCGATGGAACTGCGAGAGATAGAGCGGAAGTGGCAACAAAAATGGGCATCTGCGAGGATTTTTGAGGCTGATGCCTCCGCTGCGGAGAAGAAATTCTACTTGAATGTCGCATATCCTTACCCTTCAGGAGCGATGCATGTCGGTCATGGTCGCACATACACCGTTCCGGATGTGATTGCCCGCTACAAAAGGATGCAAGGCTTCAATGTCCTGTTCCCGATGGCTTTCCATGTCACAGGCACGCCAGTCATCGGCATCTCACGAAGAATTGCGAGAGGCGACGAGAGTGCAATTCACATTTACAGAGACATTTACAAGGTTCCAGAGGAGGAATTGAGGCATTTCACCGAGCCTGAACGCATCGTCTCATATTTTACGGCGGAATACCGCAGAATCATGGACGAGATGGGCTTCTCAATTGACTGGCGCAGATGCTTCACAACCGTTGACGCTCACTACCAAAAGTTCATCCATTGGCAATACATGCGTCTTAAAGAAGGCGGTTTTATCGCAAAAGGCGAACATCCAGTGAAGTTTTGCCCCTCTTGTGGAAATCCTGTGGGCGACCACGACCTTCTTTCAGGTGAAGGAGCATCAATTTTGGAATTCACACTGCTGAAATTCAAGTTGAAAGGCGAAGAGGATGTTTTTCTGCCTGTTGCAACGCTCCGCCCTGAAACGATTTTTGGCGTGACGAACTTATGGGTGAATCCGAGCAGCGAATACATTTATGCGAAAGTCTCTCGTAATGGCGAAAGTGGCGAAGAGACTTGGATAATAAGCAAAGAATGCGCATTTAAAATCAAATATCAGGGTTATAAGGTTGAAGTTATTGAGGGAAGTGAGATAAAGGGGGAGGATTTAGTGGGTAAATTTGCAGTAAATCCCATGAATGGTGAAGAAGTGGAGATATTGCCTGCGAGTTTTGTTGATGTTTCTTTCGGAACAGGTGTTGTGATGAGCGTTCCCGCCCATGCACCTTACGATTTTGTCGCCCTTCGTGACTTGCACGCTCAAGGTAAGTATCTGAATATTAAGCCACGAAAAATTATTCGCTGCGAGGCGTTGTTGCGAGGGTTGCGAGGAGAAGCGGAAGCGACGGCGGAAGCGGCAGAAGCGGATGCAGCGGTGCCTGCTGAGATTGTTGTCAAGCGTTTGGGCATCAAGAATCAGGAGGACAGCAGGCTTGAGAAAGCGACTGAAGAGCTCTACGCAATGGAGTTCAACAAGGGCGAGATGCTTGTTCAGGGCTACGAGGGCATGCCTGTTCGTGAGGCTCGTGAGCGAGTGAAAGAAGCTCTCACAGAGAAAGGCTTTGCGTCGCCGATGTATGAGTTCAGTGAGCGTCCTGTTGTTTGCAGGTGCAACACGCCCGTTGTCGTTTCGCTGCTGAGCGACCAGTGGTTCTTGCGCTACGACGACGAATCTTGGAAGGAGCGTGTGCGAGAGCTGCTCAATCGTGTGAATTTCGTTCCGCAAGAGATAAGAGTAGAGTTTGAGGAGACGGTTGACTGGCTTCGTGCATGGGCATGCGCACGCAGGCTCGGCTTGGGGACGAAGTTGCCCTGGGATGAGCGTTGGATTGTTGAGCCTCTCAGCGATTCAACGATTTACATGGCTTACTACACGATTTCTCACATCTTGCGAGAAATTGATGCTGAAATTTTAGACGAAAATGCATTCAATTACATATTTCTGGGCGAAGGCTCTCCCGCTCATGCATTTGAGCATGCATTTGAACGCATGAGGAGAGAATTTTTATATTGGTATCCGTATGATTGCAGATTTTCAGCGAGGGATTTAGTGCGAAACCATCTTACATTCCAACTATTCCACCATGTTGCGATATTTCCTGCTGAGTTTCATCCTCGTTGCATTGTTGTTTTCGGCATGGCAACAAAGGACGGAAAGAAAATGAGCAGTTCAAAGGGTAATATTGTGCTTTTGAGCGATGCGATTGAGAAATACGGTGCTGATGCGGTTCGCCTCTTCCTTTTGAGTGCTGCTGAGCCTTGGCAGGACTTTGATTGGAATGAAGAGGGCGCATTCGCAGCGAAAAAGCATGTTGAACGCTTCCTTAACACTGCGAGCGAGATTGCTGAATGGACAAAGGACGCAAAGCTTCTCAGCGCTGCAGGTGGTGCAGAGCAGGGGGAGCAGAGAGAGCAGGGAGAACTGGAGAGAGAAGTCAGAAAAAGAGAGTGGGAAGAGGAGCAAGAGCAGGAAAGGGTGGGAGAGCTTCGTTTTGAGAATTTAAGCAGTGTGGAGCGTTGGCTTTTGAGCAGGGTGCAGCAGCACATTCGTGCCACGACGGATGCTTTGGAGCATTTTCAGTGCAGGCGAGCATTACAGCACGCATTCTTTGAATTTGAGAGCGACTTGCGGTGGTTCAGGCGCAGGACTCGCTGGGAGCAGACGCAGGGAGCGGAGAGGGAGAGGCTTCGTAGCGTTTTGAGGTTCGTTTTGGATGTCTGGGTCAGGCTTCTCGCTCCGTTCATTCCGCATGCTTGCGAGGAGATTTGGAGCAGGATGGGAAAGAACCCCGACGGAAAGCAGTTCGTTTCGCTTGCACCTTTTCCGAAAGCGAGCGCTGCGCTTGAAGACAGGAAAGCACTTCTGGAGGAGCAGTTCCTCTCGCTTGTCGTTGAGGATGTGAATGAGATTTTGAAGGTCACGGGCATCTCACCGCAGAAAATCGTGC
>Ga0190316_1000018_pt1 | contig 38272 bp, 38 predicted proteins | sample 48701112_MG_FD_161663 | JGI IMG/M metagenome (GOLD analysis project Ga0190316, IMG submission 161663) | Hydrothermal vent sediment bacterial communities from Southern Trench, Guaymas Basin, Mexico - 4870-11-1-2_MG | ecosystem: Environmental > Aquatic > Marine > Hydrothermal vents > Sediment ... | reverse complement strand
CGGCCCTCCAAATCCGCCTCTTCATCTAAGGATTGACGGAAGAGAACTCCGAAATGTTAGAACTGATGAGCGAACATGGGAGAGAATCCTAAGAAAGGTTCTCTCCGGAGGTTCTCATCCGGGGATCGAAATTGAAAGAAGAAGCTTTCAAGATCTGGTCCGCTCGCTTAGCAATAGAGAAATATTCATTCTCGAGGAGAAAGGTCAGGATGTGATGAATATGGATTTTGGCTCTAATCCAGTCTTTATTCTTGGCGATCAGATCGGTCTTCCTAAAAAGGATGAGATGTTCGCCTTGAGATTTGGGATTAAAGTATCCTTGGGTAAAAGGCCATATCTGGCCGCAACATGCATAGATATCATAAATTATCTGCTCGATTTAAAGGTTGAGCGGGATGAACCAAAAGACATAAAATAAACTGGATTCCCTCTTAGGAAAGATGATTTATTGTTTGAGGTAGCGTGCGAAGATTGTCGGGGAAATATAAAATTGCGGTTCTACCCGGAGACGGGATCGGACCTGAAGTTGTAAGCGCCGCACTTAAAGTTTTAGAGGCGGTTCAGGAAGCAATGAAGGGATTAGAGCTTAAATTCATTTTTGGAGAGGCGGGATATAACTGCATCAAAAAATATGGAACTAATGTGCCGAAAGAGACTATTGAGATGCTGAGTGAGACTGATGCCTGTTTAAAGGGGCCCATGACGACTCCTGAAGAGCCAGGTTCGCCTCCAAGCGCCGCCGTAACTATAAGAAAGGCCTTCAACTTATACGCGAATGTCAGGCCATGCGAGGCTTTCCCAAATGTTCCGGCGCTAAATCCAAACATCGACTTGATTATCGTAAGGGAGAATACTGAGGGATTATATTTTGGGGAGGAATTTGAGATCTCTCCGGGAAAGGGAATAGCGGTTCGTCTCGTAACAGAAAGTGCATCTGAAAAGGTTGCCCGTCTAGCTTTTGAATTGGCCATGAAGAGAAATTGTCATGTAACATGTGTACATAAGAGGAATATCCTGCGGATCACTGACGGCATATTCCGAGAGGCCGTCTTCAGGGTTGGAAAGGAGTATCCATCGGTTCGCCTAGATGAGGTTCATGTTGATGCCATGGCGATGAGGTTGATTAAAGAACCTGAAAGGTTCGATGTGATCGTTGTGACTAATATGTTCGGTGATATCCTCTCGGATGAGGCTGCACAGATAGTTGGGGGGTTGGGGTTGGCAGCAGGGGGTAATATCGGCGATGACTATGCGATGTTCGAGCCTGTTCACGGGTCTGCACCAAAATATGCCGGAAAGAATAAGGTTAATCCAATAGCGACTATTCTCGCCGCCAAGATGATGATGGAGTATTTAGGGGAGAAGGAAGCCGCAGATCTAATTCAAAATGCGGTGATCAAGGTCTTAAAGGAAGGCAAGGTCAGAACCTATGATCTAGGAGGAAGTTCATCAACATTTGAAGTAGCAGAAGAGATAGCCTCAAAAGTCAAGGAGATCTAAGAGATCAAGACGATGCCAATTGCCTAATGCGTTTTTGATAACAGAGGTATGTAGGCCCGTCAGATCTTATTCTTCAAAGAGATTCTATAGCCTTCAGGGTTTTTTCTGTAACTTCTGAGATGCTTCTACCTAAGATCCTTATCATAGGCTCCTTTCCCACATCTCCCTCATCATATATGACGTCTGGAATGTATCCGAATCGGCGAACTACATCCTCAACTCCCCAGCGAAGAGATCTGCCCTCCATCCTCTTCACTTCTTCAGGCTCAAGCCTCCTATCAAAACATGCAACTTTACATCCAATCCTCCTAAATGCCTCAACCAGTCTCGGATCATAATGAAGATTCATCGCAGCGCGGATCCTCGGATTATATCTCATTGCTGTTAAAATTATGTCAGCGATGTGTCTCGAAGCTCCAAATCTCGCGGGGCCAACGGCTTTTAATCCACTCTTAACCTTAACTATTCTACCATCAATAGCTGCTACATCTTCTCTTCCACGAGGATACAGTGAAGCCATGGCCAATTGTATGCCGACCTCAGCAGCGAACGGAATGATACGCGGGTCCCCCTCGATCATCGATGCAGCTGCCTCTAATTCCTCTAAGATCCTAGCCTTCTCAGCCTCATTATATATGTATGCCATGGGGTTTACCGGCATATTTCCAGATCCGATCTTAAATGCTCCTATGAAGCTTGTCTCAATGAACCTCTCCGCGTTCTCCACGGCAATTTCCAGATCATATCCCATCGCCATAAACGATGCTATTGCAGCTGAAAATACGCAGCCCCCGCCGTGAGGTTTAATTTTTATGCGTGGCTTCTCAAAGATTCTAAATGCTCCCTTATGGTAGAGGAGATCTCGAACCTTCCCATCTTCCCTTAGATGACCGCCCTTAATAATGACCGATTTAGCTCCAAGATCCGTTATCCTTTGAGCTGCTTCCTTCATATCATCCAAGTTCTCTATGTCAATGCCACTTATGATCTTAGCCTCAAAGATGTTTGGCGTTATGATCTCGGCTCTGGGCAGAATGACATCTGTCAGGAAGTCTATATCATTTTTAATGATTAGTGATTCGCCCGTTCCAGCCTTAAAAACAGGGTCGGCAACCATCCGAATGTCATATTTATCTATAAACTCAGCTATTATTCTCATGGTCTCGCGGGAGTGAAGCATACCGGTCTTCACGATCTCCACGGGAATATCCTCCAAGATGGCTTGTATCTGCGATCTTACAATCCCGGGCGGAACTGGAAAAATGTCCCTTATACCCCTAGTATTCTGGGCAGTTATGGCCGTAATTACGCATGTTCCAAACACTCCTAGGGCCGAAAATGTCTTAAGATCAGCCTCGACCCCCGCCCCTCCGCCACTGTCTGACCCTGCAATCGTCATTACACACGGAACTTCTCCATCTTGCCTTGAAAACGAAGTTTTCATGATAATCCTCTCCGAAGAATCAGCCTCAACATTCATAAATGAATCAAGATTCTTAAATATAAGAGGTATTTTTATGATTGTATCCATAATTGATGAATGTGAAACTTCATGTCTCTAAGAGAGATCCTTGAAAGGATACGTGAAGAACTATTAGAGAGGGATAAGCGCAGGCAGGAGATCCAGCTGGCGACGCGTAGGGTTACTAGACTTTCTAAGCAAGCCATCTTTCAGATTCACGGAGATGATATTGGAAAGGCAGAGGAGACGCTTAGTGAGGCGGCGGGGATCCTACAGGAGATCGAGAGGCTCACGAAGGATTATCCCGCTCTATTCTATACGAGCTCCGTAGATCTGGCATTTCAAGAGTATGCAGAAGCCATGATCTTCTTGAATTTGGTTAGGGGATCATCTTTTCCAAGCTTTGAGGACATTAATGTCCCAATGATCCCTTATGTTCTCGGACTCGCAGATGTCATAGGGGAGCTTAGAAGAAGATCACTTGATTTTTTAAGAAGAGATAGAATTGATGAGGCTGAAGAATGTCTAAATCTAATGGAGATGATATTCGAGGGAATAACCGACCTTGAGGAAATACAGATCTTAATTTCCGGGCTTAGAAGGAAATGCGATACTGCTAGGAGGGTGATCGAGGCTACAAGAGCCGACATAATGATCGAATCTGGAAGGGTATCGCTTGAACGATGCATCTCGAAATTGATGAAGAAGATGAGCGGAGATGAAGAGCATGGCTCGTCTAAGGCCAGACGAGATTCTGGAGAGGGTTAAGAAAGAAGGCTTTGAGAGGGTCTGGAAGGAGAGCTCAAATCTCATTCCAAGATCATCAAGAAGACTTGATCTCTCTGGATGCGGATCTCCACACCCAATATATGAGCTCATACAGAAGATCAGAGAGAGATTCCTTAGCTTAGGCTTCGACGAAATTTTCAACCCAATAATAATCGAGGAGAATGAGATATACCGCCAATACGGGCCTGAAGCTCCGATAATACTCGATCGCTGCTATTACTTAGCCGGACTACCTCGTCCCGATATAGGTCTAAGCAAGGCTAAATGCGAAGAGATCAGGAAATTCGGAGTTGAACTGACCGATTCAAGGATCAAAGCTCTAAAAAGGGTCTTCAGGGAATATAAGAAGGGGAAAATAGAACCTGACGACTTGATTGAGAAGATTTCAGAGGCACTTGAGATCCCTGATCACCTTGCAATGAACATTACATCACAAGTCTTTCCGGAATTCTCGATGCTTAAACCAGAGCCTTCAAAGCTAACTTTAAGGTCTCACATGACAAGTGCATGGTTCCTTACACTTCAATCTCTTCAGCATAAGAGGGAATTACCGCTGAAATTGTTCTCCGTTGATGTGAGATTCAGAAGGGAACAGAGGGAAGACGCTACGCATCTTCGAGTTCACCATTCAGCCAGCTGCGTCGTAATGGACGAGGAATTAAATGTTGAAGAGGGGGAAAGGATTACGAGGGCGCTGCTTGAACCTTTCAGCCTGAAGAAACTTCGCTTCATCAGAAAGAAAGTTTCCTCTAAATATTACGCTCCGGGAATGGAGTATGAAGGCTTCATTTACGATCCGGCTTCAAAAAGATGGATAGAGATCGTTGACTATGGTATTTATAATCCAATATCGCTGGCAAGATACGGTTTGGAATATCCAGTTTTAAATGTCGGCTTGGGCGTGGAACGCCTTGCAATGATACTATATAATGAGAGCGATGTTAGAAGATTAGTTTATCCACAGTTCCATGCCGAATTATTCCTTACAGATCGGGAGCTGGCCGACGCGATTAGATTCGAAGTTGAACCAGTAACAGATAGTGGTAGGGAGATAATGAAGAGCATAATCTCCGAGTCGCTTAGGCATAAGAATGCGATCGGCCCATGTCAATTCCTAGTTTACAAGGGCGAAGTTTTAGGTAAAAGCGTGAAGGTCTATGTTTACGAGAATGAGAAAGGAGCAATGCTACTAGGAGCAGCGGCTGAAAATTACATCTTCGTATATGACGGAAACATCATCGGAGCCCCTAAAAAAGGTATGGATGATATTCAAATGATCAAGGATGCTAGAGAAAGGGGGATCTGCACGGACATCCGATATATCGATGGAGTAGCCTCCCTCGCAGCCGCGAAGATAGAGGAAGCCGCAAAATCAGGAGTTAAAACTGTTAATGTAAGGGTGAGGATGGCTAGGAGACTAAGCGATATAAACCTTGGACTCAGCGGAATAGCACGTAGATTCATAACTAACTGGAAAAAGAAGATCATTATTGCTGGCCCAGTCTTCATGGGTGTGTGCGCCAGGATATCCGATTAGATCACCCGAAAAATTGCCCGCCGGGGCTTTATCGATGCTAGATCCCCTAAACTTAATGGATAAATTCTCCGTGGAGAAGGCTGAGAGGATGCAGAGGGCTCTATCAAAGATGGTTATTACGCATGATTGCTTACCAAGCAAGATAAGATACATAGCGGGAGTGGATGTCTCCTACTCTAATGAGAAATCATATGGGGCCGCAGTTGTTCTGGATTACGTAGTGATGAAAGTCATCGAAGAGAAAACAGCGGTAAAGAAGACTCCTCTCCCCTACATTCCTACATTCCTAGCATTCAGAGAGCTCCCGGCAGCTATCTCAGCGGTGCAAAAATTGGAGGTGAAACCGGATGTATTCATGATTGATGGTCATGGACAGGCCCACCCGAGACGTCTCGGTCTCGCCTCACATTTTGGCCTAATAGTAGACGCTCCCACAATAGGAGTTGCTAAAAATCTATTGTGCGGGAAGATAATGGACATTGGGGATGAGTGGAGGCCCATAGTGGATGGAGATGAGATAATTGGGGCGGCGGTTTTTTCAGGAAGAAGTAAGAGGCCGATATATGTGAGTGTAGGGCATAAGATCTCCCTTGAATCGGCCATCAAGATAGTTCTTAATTGCGTCAAATATAGAATTCCAGAGCCGATCAGGTTTGCTCATGTAGCCGCTGAAAATGCAAAGCGAAAAAATCGGATCTCTAAAAACTCTCTATCGTCATAAGATTTTATGAAGCCAGAATCTTCTCTTAATTATCTCTAATCCCCAAAGACTGGTAATGAAGAGATTCAGAATGAAAATTTTTACGGATATCTTTGGTATGACAGTCTCGATCAGGAATAGTTTGTCTATGAAAAAGCGTGAAAGCATACTGAGCATCATGTAAGCCGATGATATGCAACTGCATAAGTGTAAAGTTTCAAGTTTACTCTTAAATTTAAGGGCTCTTCTCCATAGAAGATTAAGGCTCCTCCTAATCCTCACGGATAAATCTTGGATATCATCAATCACTAATGTTATTCCTCCGTAAGTCAGAAGAAAAGCCATAGATATCGGTATGGATGTTGGATTATAAACGCTCGGAAGAAGTATTGGCATTAATAATATGGATAAATATGCTGGTGCAATCATTATTATCAAGGCCAGAGAGACGATCACCGTTATAAAACCGTAGAAGTAGTGATGGAATCTAACCCTCCTTAGATTTACGTTGCCAATTATTTTAGCTGTGACAATGTTTAGAAATGAACCCGCCATGATTAATAGAAGGGAAGAATAATTTAGAATGTGTAATGGCTCCGTACGCCACTTCAATCTGTGAATATAAAGGGCATAGAGCAAATCTCCCGAAAAGAGTATCGTTAATATAGAATTGAAAATAATGCATAGACACAGGATTTTCCTTCCAAGAGCCTCTTGAATACTCAATGCAATCTAAAGGATGTTAGCTCTTCAATTTAAGGATTGCCTAAATCCCCGATTTTAACCCATCTAGATCTGGATAATCTCTACTTCCATTGAATGCGTATCTAATAATGCAATTGTCGCTTTTCCGCTTAGATACCCGCAGACCTCCCCTGGATTCACAAATAAAACTTCATTCCTTCTTTCGACTTTTGCTTGGTGCGTATGTCCATAGACTATGACATCAAAGGATCCCGTATCCATAAGAGATCTTAAAAGTTCCTGCTCTTCCCCGTGGAGAAGTGCTATTCTTAGATTTCCAGCTCGTATATCCGCGAATCTACCTCGGATCTCAACGCCTATCTCATTAAAGTTTCTCTTTAAGAGTTCTCTCTCAGCATCATTATTGCCGAAGACCCCGATCATCTTCGCTCTCAATGGCTTAAACTTGGATGCCACAAAAGGAGCGCAGTAGTCGCCTGCATGAAGCACTAACTCGACACTTTTCTCATTTAACTCCTTTACGGCTTTTTCAATAAATGGTAGTCTATCGTGTGTATCCGAGATTATTCCTATCCTCATTCTCTCACCAAAAAGATTATTACTTAAAAAATGATTTTTACTTTTTCTAAAAATCAAGTTTTTTCAGAAATAGTTAATAGTCTGCTCCTCCATAAATACTATTTAAACTCATAAAAGTGTGTAAAAGAATGGCCAAGTTCAAGATTAACATCTTTTATGTAATTGCTTCGATCTGCTCTCTGCTCCTTGTAATGTATATCTGGCTTATTTTCCTCCCCTTTTATGAGGAAACAGCAGCATACGAATACGTGAAGAATATAGCCTTCATATTGACTATCCTGCTATTAGCCTCTGCTGGGATCCAAATTTTTCTCTCAGTGAAGAAGATATCAAAAGATGAAGAGATACGCGCTTAGCTTAAGGAGTTCCTTGTCATTCTTCGAGGGCTGACTTATATTTTGTGAGTCCGCAATGACCACAAGAATATCTATCTCCGTGATCAGCCATGAAGTATCCCGGGCCGCATCTATCACAGAAGGGCAGAAGCCTCTTTATCTTCCCATCCTCAATCTTATAGTAAGTATATATTTTCTTCTCTGATTTTTTCTTTTTCGGCTTCTTTTCCTTCTTTGCCAATTAGATCATTCCTCCCCTTCCTTTTTGGGTCTATTCCTAAGTATTATATGTTCTGGTTCAATATATTCTGCTTGGCTAACCGAGTCATAAACATTAGCCCTACCGATCGATGTAGTTACGCCAGTTTTAGTCTCAATCTTCTTAATGTATATCCTTTCCTCATCAACATCTAATATGCTGGCGAGGCTCCTTCTAACCTGCATACGGGTAGGCGTTCCCTCTTTTTCATGATCTATTCGGAATTTTACTTCTAACCTTTTGAGCAGCTCATTTCTCTTCTGTTCGATGATCTCGATCTTCATGCCGCTCACCATTTAATTGCTATGTGTCGCTGATCAGCACTTATTTTTGGAATTGCAAATCCCATTTATATCTTTTATATTTTTCTATTGGTGCATCAATGAGCATCCAATGTGGAGTATCCCATCTCCCATCTTTTCATTTCACTAATTATCTCATGGAATCGTTGTTTTATCTTCTCATTTACCTCTATAACTACTACTCCCCTTTTCGGCTGTCCATAAATAACGATGGATCCATCCGGGGCAGATAATACCGCAACTAGAGTTAAAAGATCCTCCTCTCCATCAACAATAACCTTCGTTTTTCCAGAGCAATTAATCGCTCTTTCAATGGTTTTCCATGATTCACCAGTAATGGTGCCAGCTGGATTTCTCGTTCGAAAGATATTCTCGGCTTTAAAGTTGACTGGAGAGGTTACCTTCCGCATTATTTTATGGTCAATTATCGAAACATCGAGGGGGATTCCATGCTTCAGCATATTCTTCGAAACTTGATCCCCCACGGCAATAAGTTTCACAGGTCTTTTCCTACGCACTATTCTAGAGATCTCTCTTGAGGTCTCCTCGAATGATCCCTCAATAAGGATGCCAAGTGGCTCCTTAAGCTTCCTACGTAACTCAGGAGTAAGTATGAGTATCTCGATCACCTTATGCGGACGGCGTATCTCCCCTTTCTGCTGATATTCATAAGTTTTGCTATCTCAGAATTCTCTGGATCAAGAATTATAACTATGCCGCTGAAGTCATCACTTAAATCTGTAGATTTGCATTGGGGGCAGACGCTCTTATCCGTGATCAAATGGCATCTCCTACAGGCTTTTTCAACCATCTATTGGGCACCTCCCTTCCTCTCCTCTGCGCCTTTACTTTCTTCATGTATTTTCTTCACTTCTTCCTCAATCCACTCTAAGACTCCGAGGAATGGCTGTCTTGCGGTGACTCCTATCTTTCCAAAGCTGCTTCCTCTTCCCAGAGAGACTGCAGTTATGCGGGTTCGCATCTTATTGCCAATCGAGACTTTTCTCTTGGATTCTTTTCCCATGAGAACTCCTTGTCTGTCATCATATGAGATGAAATCATCCATTATCTGTGAGACATGGATCAAAGCGTCGACAGGCCCGATCCTTAGGAAGGCCCCGAAGTCCGTTACTTCAACAACTTCCCCCTCAACAATCTCTTGGATCTTAGGGTAGAACGTCAAGAGAGAAAAGGTTGCCTTATGATATGTAGCTCCGTCCCCAGGAATTATCCTGCCAATTGGAGAGACTTTAATATCCGTCACTGCTATTATATAGCCTAACTCTTCGTCGATAATTCCCTCATACTTTAATTTTAACTGTTCCTTAGCAACCTCTTCTAAGGGCTCGCCAAATTTATTCGGAGGTATCCGAACCGAATCCTCCAGAGTTACAATGTTAAACGTAATCCCTTCTCTCCCGTAATTTCTATATTTAATCACTTATTAAATTCATTGATCTATCTTCTAAAGATTACAGAAAAGATTTAAAAATCTTCTGGAAGACCGATAAGCCGAGTATACTGATACAGCGAATACAGAGCAAAAATAAACGTTAGTTAACGTTGAGATCCAGTGACAACCAATATGTTGGGATGTAAGTAAAATTTTTAAGCCCTAAATCTTAATCTTAATGCGCATGATGAGGGACACAATGCTCTGAGCATCTGTGATGATGAAGTGGAGCGACACTGAAGATCGCTGATTTTTTATTGACGCTACGCTCATAAGGTCATTTACATAAAAGACATCGCTTGAGGCTGATTTTGATGTTTCCTCTCACGATATAGGTGTTGAGTAATGTTGGAATTTGAAATAAAAAGTAGGGATCTACTTGCCAGAATAGGAAGATTAAAAACCAAAAGCGGAACAGTTGAGACTCCAGCCTTCCTTCCAGTAATAAATATGGTCAAGCAATCAGTAACTCCGAGGGAGCTCTGGAACGAGTTTAACTGTAAGATCCTGATAACGAACGCCTACATAATAAAGAGGCAATATGCTGAGAATGAAAAGCGAGTAGAGATACATTCTCTTCTTGACTTTCCAGGGGTTATAATGACGGATTCAGGGGCATACCAGATATTAGAATATGGAGACATAGACATCACGCCGGATGAGATAGTTAAGTTTCAAGAGGATATAAATACTGACATCGCAACGATCCTCGATTTACCAACCGGCTGGAAGGTATCAAAGGAATATGCGGAGTATACTGTTAGAGAGACCGTCAATCGAGCTAGGGAACTCGAGAAATTAAAAAGTAGAGATGATATATTATGGACTGGCCCAATTCAAGGAGGACGATACTTAGATCTCGTAGCTAAATCGGCTAATGAGATGGGAAAGTTACCCTTTGATGTGCATGCATTAGGAAGTCCAACACCCGTTATGGAGCAGTATCTCTTTGACACACTTACAGATATGATCATTACTGCAAAGATGAATCTGCCGTCTAATAGGCCGTTTCATCTCTTTGGAGCTGGGCATCCATTCATGTTTGCCTTAGCAGTTGCTTTAGGATGCGACCTATTCGATTCCGCGGCCTACAATATATTCGCCCATGATGACCGTTACTTATCCACCTATGGAACATTCCATCTTGAAGAATTAGAATATTTACCTTGTTCATGTCCAGTCTGTTATAATCGTGATCCACGTGATCTCAGAGAGATGCCTAAAAATGAACGGGAGATCATTCTGACTCGACATAATCTTTATGTATGCTTCTCCGAGATCAAGAGGATTAAGCAAGCGATAGTTGAAGGTAGACTATGGGAATACCTATTAATGAGGGCCCATGGACATCCATCCCTTCTCCAAGCAATTAAACGTCTCAAGGATTATAGTGAGATCCTTGAGAGGCAGAGTCCAATAGTAAAGAGAAGCGGTCTATTCTTCTTTAGTTCAACAGATCTCATAAGACCAGAGGTCATCCGTCATAAAAAGAGACTCGAGGAGCGATACAGGCCGCCAAGGAAAGCTAGGGTTCTCATTTTACTTCCATCATCTGGACCCAAGAGAACGATTAAGTCGGGAAGATACAGAAAGATCATTAGACATATATGCGAAGAACTCCACATCGCGAAGGATGATCTCCACGTATGCTTCTATGTTCCTCCATTTGGTGTCGTACCCGAAGAGATAAGCGATGTCTATCCGCTTTCACAATATGAGATTGCGCTTCCTCCAGATATGGAGGTAACGGAATATGTTGCAAAACAGGTAATGAGATATCTTCGAGTGAATAAGGACAGATACGAAAAGAAGATAATGATCTTCGGTTCCGAGGCGTGGCATAGAGATGTCGTGGAGGCATGCATAAGAGAACTCGGAAAAAATTCGTTAGAATTTTTAGAGTCTACGGCAATCGGCAAGTAAATACTTATTAGAATCGATGTAGGCATCTATAAAGGAAGTCGATAAGCTTAGTAGTTAACTAATTACGTGACGATCCGGATGGTGAAAGAAAATCCCCTTAGAAGTTACATTCTTAGGTAGCGCCAGGGAGGTTGGAAGAGCCGCAATATACGTCAAGACCGAGAATACAAGGATCCTCCTAGATTATGGAGTTATGCTTGATCATACTCCGGGATTTCCAATGCATGTTCCACCAAAAGAGGTTGATGCGATAATCATAACGCACAGTCACCTTGATCATTCAGGAGCCGTTCCGATCTTCTATATAGGCGGGAGAAAACCTGTCTATGGAACACGTCTAACCTTTAATTTGACAAGCATGCTCATTAAGGACTTCATCCATCTCTCTGGATACTATCTTCCATTTGAGTATCTTGAGCTCCGATCAATGATGAAAAGCCGCAAAGACGTAAATTATAGAGAGGAGTTTGCAATCGGAGATATAAAGGTTGAACTGTTAAATTCTGGACATATCCCTGGAGGGGCATCAGTTCTAATTGAGGCGTCGGGTAAACGGCTCGTCTATACGAGCGACTTCAATGCTATCGAAACTAGGCTCCTACCAGCAGCCGATCGTGACTATGGGGAAATCGATGCGTTCATAATTGAGAGCACTTATGCGGATGAGGATCACACTCCGAGGCCCGAACTTGAAAAGAGGTTCATCGAAGAGGTCATAAATGTTATTGAATCCGGAGGCACAGTTCTCATTCCAGCCTTCAGCGTTGGACGTGCACAGGAGATCTTATGTATCCTCGCAGCCTATCACTTTGAGTATCCAGTAGTCATGGACGGAATGGCCAGAGAAGCAAGTAGAATAATGATGGGACATCTGGATTTCATTAGAGATCCAAAGTTATTTATGAAGGCAGTCCATCTCGCAAGCTGGGTAGAAGATTGGAAGGATCGAAGAGAGGCGGCGAAGAGGCCTGGAGTAATAGTCTCCCCGGCAGGGATGCTTAAGGGTGGGCCAGCAGCTTTTTATATTCAAGCTGTTGGAAAAAAATCGAATAATGCCGTCTTTTTAGTCGGTTATCAGATCCCTGGGACTCCTGGAAGAGAATTGCTTGATAAGGGACACTGCATAATGGATGGGAAAGTGCGAAAGGTCAAGGCTAAAGTAGGCTTCTTTGACTTTTCTAGTCATTCGGGCGCAAAGGAGCTCAAAGAGACAGTGAAGGGTCTTAAAGGTGAACCTAAAGTTTTCGTTGTTCACGGAGCAGAAGGGAACTGCCCGAGATTTGCGAAATGGATAAGGGAGGAAGCGGGACTTGAAGCAAAAGCCCCTAATACAGGAGAATCATTTATAATTTAAATATTGGAATGTCAATACTATATGATCGATCTTGAAGATTTATATTTTGCCTATAGACGTTAAAAATCAGGAAGTTCTAGATGGCATAGTAAATGGTCTTTCAGAAATACTCTCCGGAAGCCTATGCTTAATATTCGCTGGAGATTTCTCAATTCCAATTGAAGCATACAATTCTTCTAGAAGACAATATCTCTCTACAGTAATTCTGAATCGAATTAAAAATTATGCGAGAAGATACATGGAGGAGAATGTATTAACCAGAATATTGGGAGTCGTCGATATAGACCTTTATGCTCCTGGCTTAAACTTTATCTTTGGAGAGGCTGAGTTATTTGGAGAGGCTGCTATAATCTCGCTTTATAGACTTAGACCGGAATTTTATGGTGAACCGCCCGACTTGAATTTGTTCGTTGAGAGAGCTGTTAAGGAGGCTGTACATGAAATTGGACATACTCTAGGACTGAGACACTGCCCGGAACCTTCATGCGTCATGCATTTCTCTCTCCATATAGGCATGACTGATCAGAAGGGAAGGGACTTCTGTCAGACATGCCGCCGAAAAATAGAGAGATACATTAATCCGTTTTTATAATGCTCGAAAGGAATGTTTCTCTAGATTAATCTTTGGCTTAAATGATTCCCAACAAAACCTTTTTAGATCTAGAAATTATCAGCGATTACTAGTGATAATACTGCTATCCAAGGAGGTTATAGGAAAATATAAAGTATCCTCAAATGCCGTAATCTTCGCAGATATTATTTTTTTCTCAGCATTGGACCCAGCGATTCAGAGGTTGGAAAGGTAGTTGAGGGTGGAATAAAAGAGCAAGAAGAGGGTTATGCATAATATGAAGGCTGTGCTCGAGGAGGTTATGATATCAAGCAAGACGATGCCGGCAGAGGTGATTAAAAAGCGAGAATATATTGGGAATGTTAAAGGTAGGCCATGCGGCGACGTTGCCATCTTCAAATTTGAAAAGGGAAAATTCCCCTCTTATCTGATGTTGCTGGCGAAGGAGGGATCTCAAGGCAAAGACTAGTAATGGTCAGAGTGATTCGAAATGGTGAAGTGATCTGCTGGAGAATTGAGATAACGTAATGGCGGACGGACGCCAGCAAAAATCTTTTTCTTTAACTATTATCCATTACAGATCCGGTGAGAGATTTGACTAGGCTTCTTTACTTAGAGGATAGTTACCTTAAAGAATGCGATGCCAAGGTAATCTCGGTGACAAATGAAAAATATGTAGTTTTGGATCAAACGATCTTCTATCCTAAGGGTGGCGGACAACCGTGGGACACCGGGAAGATCCTAAGGGATGATGAAGTCTTTAATGTAGTTTATGTTGGGAAATTTTCAGGCGAGGTTTCCCATGAGGTTGATTATGAGGGATTAAAGAAGGGAGATAAGGTTCACTGCATCATCGACTGGGATAGGCGGTATAGACTTATGAGAAGCCACACGGCAGCACATGTCTTTGCCTCGCTTATATGTAATGAGACTGGCGCCCTCGTAACAGGAAACGAGCTAGGTCTAGATAAGATAAGATTTGACTTCAGTCTAGAAAAACTTGATAGAGGGGTAATAATGAGATGCATAGAAAAAGCAAACGAGTTATTCAGAAAAGATATTCCAGTTAAGACGTATTGGCTTCCCAGAGAAGAAGCCCTTAAAATACCCGGAGTGATAAAGATGGCTGAGGCCCTTCCCCCAGATGTTCCAATGCTTCGTATAGTCGAGATCGTTGGAGTTGATAAGCAAGCAGACGGAGGGACTCATGTAAAGAATCTGAGAGAGGTAGGTCAAATAGAATTCTTAAAAGCGGTAAGTAAAGGAAAGAAGAATAAACGCATATATTTTAGGCTCATACCATAGGAAAATTTATTGCATTCTTAAAGCGTAGCAGGCCTTGTTGAATGATTCGGAGCTTCAAATTATGTCATCAAGATGTGTAAGGTGTCACTTAGCTGACGCTGAGATTCATCTTTCCTATGCGAGACTGTCACTCTGTCCTGACTGCTTTCTCGATTATTTTGTCAAAAGGATCAAAAAGACAGTTGAGAAGTATAGGATGTTCAATAGGAATGAGATAGTGGGAGTAACAATATCGGGAGGTAAAGACAGCGCAGCCCTATTACACGCATTGAGGAAAGCATTTCCAGATCAGAAATTCATAGGGCTTCATGTCAACTTGGGCATTCCAGAATATTCGGATCATTGCCAGAAAAAGGCTGAGGAACTAGCTGAAATTACAGATGTAGACCTTTACATCTATGATCTAGTGAAAGAAGAAAATGTAAGATTAGGCGACTTCAGAAAGTCTATCTTTAGAAGGAAAATATGCTCAGTCTGCGGAACTATTAAGAGACATGCATTTGAAGTTCTCGCTAAAAGAGTTAATGTAAAAGTCTTAGCAACAGGACATAATATGGATGATATTCTTGGATTTATGTTCAATAGCTTCTTCTCAGAGCAATGGCTTCAGTTGGTTAGGCTTAAACCAGTTTTACCACCTCTATCTCCAGGCATGACGCGCAAAATAAAGCCCTTAATAAGAACACCGGAACGAGAAAGTCTCCTTTATTGTTTATATGCGGAAGTCCCATATAGAAGGATGGACTGCCCATTTTCAAGTGGAACAAAGACTAAGGAGAGACTAAAGATTATAGAGATTCTGTCACGAGAAAATCCCGGCATCAGATATCAGGCCTTAAGGAGCTTTATAGATCTCTCGAAGATTCTTGAAAAGAATATCGAGAAGCCAGAGATTATACCATGCTCAAGATGCGGCTTTCCATCTCTTGATGGAACCTGCGCATACTGTAAGAGAATCATCTACATCAAAAATGTCCTTTCCAGAAACCGTACAAAGTAAGTCTTCAGAGTTTATGTGCTTCATTCATAAACGCGGCATAATTGGATGGCGGGAGTTCTAATGTCCCATGTATGCAGTCAAAAGCCATTAGCGTCTTCATTCGGGGCCATCATCATAGCCTCCTCGATGTCTAAAGATCGTCATTAATGATTTCTTCTCATTCTTTTTTGTGCAGAAGAATGGCGCACTGATATAAATGAAAGCGGATTCCCATTGTTCTCATATTCAAGTAGAAGCCATAACCAGCCAATTCAGTGCCTAACAGTGGCTTTATATCAGTCTTTCCAACATCAATGCAGACATGACATCCCATTCATTTTCGCTAATCCATCAAAACTTTCATTTGTCTGATTAATAAGGAATTGATTCATGTTAGTCTCCTTTATACTAAAACTTAAAATTTCCGTTTTTCATTAAGAGGCATATCGAATAGGCTGTGATCAAGATGCCAATGAGTACTAAAGGTTTCGAGTTTCTTGAGCATACCGCGGACATCTACATAGCAGCATACGGTAAGAATATTGCTGAGGCATTTGAAAACGCAGCCCGTGCAATGTTTGAGACCATGACGAACATCAGCTCTATTAGTCCAGAGAGCCAAGAGATCGTGGAGGTTAAGGGTGAAGATAAAAAGGAATTACTATACAATTGGCTTGAGGAACTGCTGGTGCGATTTGATATCTATGGAAAGTTATATTCGAAATTTGATATCAAAGAGATAAGCAATACTCCGAATGGATATATCCTCAAAGCAATTATTTATGGAGAGCCCTTTAATCCATCAAAACACATACAGAAAGTAGGCGTTAAAGCTGTTACTTATCATCGCATGGAGATCAAAGAGACATCTGAAGGAGTGACTTTAAAATTTATACTCGACATTTAACTTTTCATGAGTGTTAATTACTCCCTTGGAGTCAACATTCCATTCAAAGCGTTTATTTAGGATCCGTATTTTAAATATAATGGAGGGATCTTATTGACTTCAGATTGGATCAGAAGTTGTCAAAGGATTCTTGAAAAGCTTGAGGATCTAGAGAAGTCCGATAATAAGGATAGGTTAGAGTATGTGCGGTCGATCCGTTTCATGCTTGAAGCTCTTCAACGGAGTATTATTGGATGGATGCAATGGATCAATAATCCTGATATAATGACGAGGTTCACAAGAGAAGAGCTCAGCGAGATGAATAAAAGAATGGCGGAGTTTACTCGGTCCTTCATAAAGTTTGACTTGGAAATAACTAAGAAGGGAGAGGAAAAGGGCCTAGAGATTAGTAGAAGGCGAACAGAAACTAAAGGAAGAGGAATAATCTACATTTAGTAAAACAGCCTTATATGTCCTGAAAACTAAAAATTTGAACTGAATCATGTCTTAACGCTGAAATTTATGGATCAATTTAAAATTTACAACAGTAATTATAATATACTGAATAAATTTGATGTGGAGAGATGGTGGAATGTCCATTGATAGAATTCAAACTGGAATACCGGGATTAGACGAGATACTGAATGGCGGAATACCGAGACGAAACGTTGTCTTACTATCGGGCGGTCCGGGAACAGGAAAATCAATATTCGGTTATCAGTATCTCTTTAATGGTTTGATAAGGGGCCAGTCCGGTGTGCTGGTAGCTCTAGAAGAACATCCTGTTCAAGTGAGGCTATCAATGGCGCAGTTCGGTTGGAATGTAACAGTATATGAAGAGAAGGGAAGATTCGCACTCGTTGATGCTTTCACTGCCGGAATCGGAGAGGCTGCAAAAAGAGAAAAATATGTAGTTAGGGCACCGGATGATTTCCAGATGCTAATAGATGTGCTTAGATCTGCAATTAAAGATATTGGTGCTGAAAGAGTTGTGGTTGATTCCGTAACGACACTTTATATAACTAAACCTGCCCTTGCGAGAAGCATGGTTCTACAATTAAAGAAGGTCTTATCTGGACTGGGATGCACATCTATCCTTATCTCACAAGTGAGCGTTACAGAGAGAGGATTCGGAGGTCCGGGAGTTGAACATGCGGCTGATGGAATAATCCGATTGGATTTAGATGAAATGGGCGGTGAGCTCAAACGTAGTATTATTATCTGGAAGATGCGTGGAACGGCACACTCGATGAAGAGGCATCCATTCGATATAACAGATAAAGGTCTTATAATTAAGCCGGAAGAGGTAATCATGGTAACTCGCAGGAGGGAGGAATGAGAATGAGCGAGATATCTCTATCCCCTATAGGGAAGGAACAGATTCATAAGCTTGAGACCATACTCTTAGTGAATAGCATTTTAAGACCTGAAGTTCTGGAGGAACTGGAGAATCCGGAAGGAAGAATAACTTGGGTTGACAGTCTCGCAGTCGCTGCCGCCGCTCTTGCCCGAGAAAGAGCCAAAATGACGGTATCTCAGATAGCTGAGGAACTGGGTAGAACAGAAGCTACCATCAGAAATCATCTCCAAGGAAAAACTAGAGCCGGACAGATAGTTAGAGAAACCTTTGAGAGAATCGCGAGAGATGGAGCCGACATAATTCTGCCTACAATGCTCTCTTCTGAAGAGATTTCACGCCTAAAGGATGAACTGGAAAGGGAGAAGAAGCTAAGACAAGAAATGCAGGTTTTCCTTGAGGAAGCACATAGGACATTGTCTCAATTGCTCAGCAAGATAGATAGGCTTATGGCCTAACTGAGCGTATAAAATATACGTAAGTAAGAAGAACAATTCTCAAAGTTAAAATTAGATTTGATGCTAGATCCACTCGGCTCTAAACGATATCATTAATCTCCATAAAATTTTTGTATTTTCATTACTGAAGAAATGATGAGGAGGATCATTTTTGTCAATTTCAGAAAAGCTCGCAGACTATGATCAAACAGTAGACTTGTTAAGCAGATTAAGTAAGGAGGAACTCCAAGAGCTCGCTAAAAGAAATGGTGTAAAATTGGAGTGGGAGGATCTTTCCGGAAAGGTCCGGAAGGCGCGGACGAAATCCCAGATAATAGAGGTTCTTCTTGAATCTGAATTTCGAGAGTCCGATCTTATCGAGCTATTAGGAACTTCACGTTTAACGAAGGAAGAGCTTTTAAACTGTATGAATGTGAGGCAATTAAAACGTCTTGCAAAGGAGACTGGAATTGAACTCGTGAAACCCACAATCTTCGGAACGAAGAAAGCTACTAAGAAGAAGGATATAATCGATGTTCTTAGCGTTCTCTCAACGTCTAAAATTCGAGAGTTCGCTGAGAAAATAAAATTGATAAGGAAAACAGCTAGCTTTGTGAAGAGGAAAAAGCCGAAATCCGCTAAGGCAAAGGCAAGAATGTTATCGAGGAGAAAAAAAGCCATTAAGCCTGCTCATAAAGAAAAGAAAGAAGCAAAGCCGATTGAATATGCAAAGGAGAAACCATTAAAGGAGGCTCCAATGGAAGAGTATGGGCTTAAACCTGAATTATTGACAGAAGAGGCTGTGCGGCAGGGAGGAATGATTGAAGAGGTTACAAAAGAAATAATAACTGAGCGTCATACCGTAAGACGGATCCTATTTCTAAGAACTCTTGAAAGAGAAATAAATGAGGCACTTAGGAATTTTTCTCCATCCGCTGGAATGAAAGAGAGGGAATATGAAAGGCAACTTTATGACCAATTTATGAAAAAGCCATTAATATCAGAAGTAAAGCGTGGTAAATTCGATTTTGTTCTCGGCAAGAATCAAATAGCAGTAGAATTAAAGGCGGCACAAGGCTTTAAGGCGTTAGATAGGCTTACAGATAAAATATCAAGATACATGGACGAATACGAGAAAATCTTCGTAGTTATAGTCGATAAGAGTAGTAGCCCTGAGAAGATTGAGGAGAAAGCTAAAGAGATAGAGAAGATAGATCCCAAAAAGATAAGAGTCGTCATTAAGAGAGCGAAGAAAAAGAAATAATCTTCTAGATTAGCCCTTTAATCAACCGCTCTCCTAGCACTCCATTAATTTTTTTATCTATAATGTAAATATTCATAGCATTAATCAATCCAAGTGAATCTTGATGAAGGTTAACAAAGATTCCTCTCTAAGAGAGAAGGTTGAAGGAGAATTCGAGGAGCAAAAGACGGGGATCATAAAGCTAATAAAGACATTAATGGAGAGTTTTTTGAGGTCAAACAGTAATTACGGTGCGATAACCGATATACAAACCGACATAAATCGGATATACACGCTGGTTAAGAGATATATTGAAGAAAAGAAAGTGAACGTCTATGTTCTCAAGATGGGCAACCGCATTCTATTATCAAGGACGGATGAGACATTCGATGATCTCTACAAAGTTATAAGGCAGCATTCAAAACTTCAAGTGAAGAGAGACATAATAGAGATTTGGGACGATTCAGATAATAAGATACTACATTTGCTTGTATTGCCCGTTAGAAAGCATTTTCCAATAAAATATAACAATTCAAGACAGAAAGCACAAATAATAAGAAAGCTTTCACTATGTGATTTTCCCGGATAACCCAAACAACATAATATTTTCCGGTTCTCTATCGCAGGGGCTTCTCCTTTTTCCCCAGCACAAGATCTTTAAGAGAAACCCCGTTGACTGTGCTTACTTTCCATCTTACACCTGGAATGTCACCCATCGCGCCACCCTGGGATCCGCCGATTCCCTCAACGATCACTTCGTCATGCTCATCAACGACATTTAATGCACCGTCTCCCGGAAGAAACGCCGTTATAACCTTTCCATTTTTGATTAGTTGCACGCGGACGCACTTTCTTATTGCACTGTTAGGCTGTTTGCTTTCACGTCCGACCTTCTCTAGCACTATTCCTCGAGCCATAGGAGCGCCCTCTAATGGATCAGATTTAACATCCAGCCTAAGTTTTCGCCTTTTGTAGTCTATGTCCTTCCATCTCCATTTCTTTCTATTCATGCGCAGCTTTCTAGCGGCGAACATGCCTCTCGGAGATTTCTTTCCCATCTCTTAGCTTCCTCACTCTCAATTACGTCAAAATCCAAATAATAGCGATTTTCACTCTTAAAGATTTCTCTATTTTCTTATGGGACTATAACCATTAAAGTATTGAGACATTACTTATGTCGAAGTACCGTTTGGCTAAAAATCTTATTCTCTCAGCGTTTCTTCCATTCTTTCCGATGGCTATTCCTTTATCTTTAGGATCCACGGAGACAACGGCTATCTTCTTTCCATCAGTCCTCTGGGTTATACGTATCTCCCTTAGTCTTGCTGGTCGAAGAGCATTTCTTATGAATTTCACAGGGTCATCTGAGAATTCTATGATCTCATGTTTCATTCCAGTCATTTTCTCAAGCAAATTAACGTTTTTTCCTCTTTTGCCTATTGCTATCCCCATCTCTCCCTCCTTCACGACATAGATTATCCTGTTATTTTCATCGTCGATTATACAGTCTCTAACAGTTGCCCCTGTTATGCTCTCAAACAAAGATATGTATTGCATTTCTCGATTGGTAAATCTTATTCCCTTAGACATTCTCTTTCACCAACTTTAATATGTCGGAGTCTCCAGGATCCCTTATGGCAAGGACTGATATGGAAAATGGTTTTCCACAGATCCTACCCAACTCCACATTATTTCTCCGGGAAACCATCAAGGGAATATTAGAGAGCCTGCAGGCCTTCTCAATCTTCTTTCTGATATCATCTGGGCAGTTAGATGCTATTACTGCAAGCCTAATCTTTCCCGTCATAACATTCCTTATGGTTGAATTTGCTCCAAATAAAACTTTTCCCGTCTTCACGGCGATCGAAATTGCACGGTCAAGATTGACCACTTTCCTTCACCTCACTACCCCTCGACGGCATAGCTGACATGTAAATATCAACGAGTCCTGTTCCTACGGGTATCGACTGACCAACTATAACATTCTCGGTGACTCCCTTAAGATCATCGCTCTCTCCTTTCACAGCCGCCTCAATTATGTTAGGAACGGTGATCTCAAATGCGGCTCGGGCAAGTACACTTGCTTTCTCTCCGCTTACTCCATGCCTGCCGATCTGTCGAATCTCGCCCGTTGCGGTCATAATATCGGCTACCAGCATAATATGCCGTATATCTACGTCGAGTCCTTGTTCTTCAAGGACTGAAGATGCCTCTCTTATTAGAGCGTTTCTTGCGGCTTCTATTCCTAGGGTCTTAGCTATCTCATGAATATTATTAGTTGTAACTCTGGTTGGATCTACACCTTCGACTTCAAGAACTCCCGGAAGATTTGATCCATCCGTTCTTATTATCCATCTTCCCTCCTCTTCTGAAACGATTACCCTTCTGATTCCGGGGACGCCCTTCACATGTATGGATGAGATCTGACTTAGTAGCTTTTTCGGGTCGATTGCTTTCTTCGGATCTATGAATATCCTATCATTCTTTATTCGTATGGAATATTTCGGACTGTCCAGAACCCTCGCTAGATCGTCTATTGTCACTCCTCTTTCTTTCATTTTTTTCTGGTCAGTCTCTATTATGATGCCTCCAGTCTCTGGATTGATGAATACTCCAGTTGCTACGTCCTTTATTGTTGTGAAGAGAATCCTCCGGGCAACCTCAGCGGCTTTTTCTCTGCTTCGGCTATGTTCCTCATCTAGGTAAATTGTCATGATCGGTGTTGATGGCTCCCTTCTTGCATCTACAATCTCTATTAGACGTGGAAGCCCTATAGTCACGTTCATTTCTCTAACGCCAGCGTAATGGAAAGTCCTTAGCGTCATCTGCGTTCCCGGCTCACCGATCGATTGAGCAGCAACTATTCCAATGGCTTCTCCAGGCTCAACAAGAGCCCGCTTATAATGTTCCACTGTTGAGTTAATAACTAGGTCGACTCCTTTTCTGCTTAGCTTTGCATTTGAAAGATTAACCCACAATTCATCGAGAAGTAATGGGGTTAGCTGATCCTTCACTCTCTCCAATTGCTTTTTGATATACTCCTCAGATGCCGCCTTCTTCCCCTCATCGATAAGCTTCACTTGATCAATGAGCCGAGCGACATTCACTGCTTTTCCATGGTCGCTCTTTGCAGGGTCAACTCCATCCTCCCCGTATTTGAATTGTATAATCTCTCCAGCCGAGTTTCTGACGGTTCCGTCATACTCGACCCTTAGGTGCTCCATTGCATTTATTAATCTCCTTTGCATGTATCCGCTCTGCTGGGTTCGAACGGCAGTATCGACTAGTCCTTCTCTTCCGCCCATTGCGTGAAAGAAGAATTCGATAGGGTCAAGTCCATCTCGATAGGATGAATAGACGAATCCCCTAGCCTTCGGGGAGGCATCTCCAACTTCAAAGTGGGGTAGGGTTCTATTCATGTATCCTCTTTCGATCCTTTTCCCGCGAACGGATTGTTGCCCAAGGCATGCGGCCATCTGGCCGATATTAATTGTAGAACCTCTAGCTCCGCTTCGGGTCATTATAACTCCAGAATTATTCATGCTCAAGTCTGCATCTGCTATTTCTCCGGCTCTAGTTCTAGCCTTAGCGAGCTCATTCATCACGTAGATCTCAAAAGAGTCTTCTAAGCTCAGACCGGGAAGACGCTCCAATGTTCCTTTCCGAAGCTGTTCAGTGAATTCCGCTACTCTCAACTCAACTTTTTTGATGGTCTCATCGATCTCCTTTTTAGCTTTGTCAGAAAGATTTAATTCCTCATAGGAGAAGGTGAAGCCTCGCATAGTTATGAATCTTGTAAGTAGCTTGCATACCTTATTCAAAAATTCCCTTGCAGTCTCAGTTCCATAATCCTTTATGATCCTATGAAGGATGCTCTCGGATTTTTCGGCTCCTATCGAATTTTTATCTATTACCCCACATATCAGCTGTCCATTCTTAATCACTACATACGCATCATAACGGCATTTTTCGCGTAAGCAGACTTTACAATTTCGGCATATACTTGCCTTCAGAGTATAATTGAAATCTTTGGGGAGGAATAGGCTGAATATCTGCTTTCCTGTCCATAACTCTTTAGGCTCCTTTATCGCTGGCTCCGGCAGCTCCCCCTCATATCCGGCTGCGATTAGGAGCTTACAGACTTCCTTCTTATTCAGAAGTGTAGATTTGCGGGTCAGGAGGTATGCGGCCGTTATGAAGTCTCTTATGGCGCCTATTATTGGGCCTCCAAATCTGGGTGAGAGTATATGATCCTGAACCTGCATAAGAATTCGCGCTTCTGTTTGTGCCTCCTCACTTTGAGGAACATGGAGGTTCATCTCGTCTCCATCAAAGTCTGCATTGTAGGGTGGACATACACATAGATGAAGCCTAAACGTCTTGTATGGCAGAACCTTCACGTAATGTGCCATTATCGACATTCGATGGAGCGACGGTTGCCTATTGAATATCACTATATCTCCATCACGCAGGTGTCTCTCAACTATAAATCCAGGCTCAAGTGATTCCGCGATCTTCTCTCTGTCAATAACGAATTCCAATCTAACGCGCTTACCATCAGGCCTTATAATATATAGGGCTCCGGGATATTTGTCTGGTCCGTTTTTGACGAGCTTCCTCATTTCATCAATATTCCATTCCGTTACTTTCTCTGGAACCGTGAGTTTCTTAGCTATTTCTAGTGGAACTCCAACTTCATTTATGTCGAGGTTTGGATCTGGACTAATAACTGTTCGAGCTGAGAAGTCAACTCTCTTTCCAGAAAGGTTCGTTCTGAATCTTCCTTCCTTTCCCTTGAGTCGCTGTGACAATGTCTTTAGGGCTCTTCCAGATCGATGTCTTGCAGGTGGTATTCCAGAAGATTCATTATTGAAGTATGTTGTCACGTGATATTCCAGAAGTTCTGTTAAGTCTTGAATTATGAGAGTTGGCGCGCCTGCCTCTATGTTCTCCTTAAGCCGCTCGTTGATGCGGATGATATCCACGAGTTTATGGGTAAGGTCATCTTCAGAACGTATTCCGGACTCGAGAGTTATCGATGGCCTCACATAGACTGGAGGAACCGGAAGAACTTGAAGTATCATCCACTCTGGACGTGCATGCTCCGGGTCGTATCCAAGCAACTTTAGGTCTTCATTTGGTATCCTTTCAAATCTTTCTCGTATCATGCTTGCTGTTAATCGCTGAGCTCCCTCGTCTGTATGCTCGTAGAAGATGGTGGGCTTAACGAATTCTATTCTGTACTGCCTCGCTCCGCAATATGGACATTCCATATTTGACTTTGCCTGTTCCAGAAGATTCTTATAAAGCGAATCGGGCACTGAGCCTAAAAGTTTCTTCGCCTCCTCGATCTGCTTCTTCGCTTTAGCTATGGCTTTTTCCGAGAGAAGGATTCTGCCGCAATTTCTGCAGAATGCTTGGAGAAGATCATAGATATTCTTCGTAAATTCAACGTGGATTATCGGAACGGCCAATTCGATATGTCCGAAGTGACCTGGACATTTAGTGGCAGTATTGCCGCATGTCCTGCATCTCTGTCCAGGCTCTAGAACTCCTAATCTGCCATCCATTAAACCTGAAGGAATAACCGCTCCATCTTCATCATAGGTATCCGCAGTTTGGATCTCAACAACGGATAACTTCCTTATCTCCTGCGGAGATAATACGCCAAACTGTATGGCTTTAATTTCCTTTCCACAAGCTTCCTCAAGCGCCAATCATGTCTCCTCCTTCAATATCAGTCTGGGTGAGATGCAGAGGCTCATAAGCTCTTGGAGAAGAAGCTTAAATGCATATGAGACTTGGACTGGTGATACCTTCGCCTTATCCTCGCAGAGTGGACAGATATATTTTCGTTGTTTCATGTCATAGTAGGCTATGTAGCCGCAGTTTTCACACACATAAAGTGTATATTTGTCTGACTCTTCTAGGAGCCTGTCGCGGAGAAGCATTGCTGCTCCGTGACCTATTAGGCAGTCTCTTTCCATCTCACCAAACCTCAATCCTCCTCCTCTTGCACGTCCCTCAGTTGGCTGCCGAGTTAACATCTGAACCTGCCCTCTTGCCCTTGCATGGATCTTATCAGAGACCATGTGATGGAGCTTCTGATAGTAAATTACTCCCATAAAGATGTCAGCTTCATATTTTTCTCCTGTTATTCCGTTGTAGAGAACTTCTCGTCCAGTATAGCTGAATCCCAAATTTATGAGAGCCCGTTTTAGTTCCTCTCCCTTCATTCCCACAAATGGCGTTCCATCTACTGGTTCTCCCCTAGCGGCTGCCACTTTACCAGCCATTGACTCTAAGAATTGTCCAATGGTCATACGTGAAGGAAATGCATGGGGATTAATTATGATATCTGGCACTATCCCATTAGCTGTGAATGGCATATCTTCTTGTGGAACTATCATTCCAATTACTCCTTTTTGGCCGTGGCGTGAAGCGAATTTATCTCCTATCTCAGGTATACGTTCATCTCTTACTCTAACCTTAACCAGCTTGCTTCCCTCACTGGTTTCAGTCAAGAAAACAGCGTCTACTATTCCCTTCTCTGATGTCCTCATGTCGATTGAAGAATCCCTCATACTTGGTCCTCTAATCTCAAATTCTTTGTATTCTTCAAGGAAGCGTGGAGGACTTATCCTGCCTATAAGAACATCTCCTCCAGAGACTTCTGATTCGACTCCGACTATACCGTCCTCCTCCAAGAAACGATAATATTGCTCCCCTCTATATCCGCGAATTCCAGGTTCGGGAATCTCGATTCTATCCCTTAATCCTCCTAGGTATTGGAGGCATTCAGCCTCATATATCCTATAGAAGGTTGATCTTGCAAGTCCCCTCTCTATTGATGCCTTATTGAATATTAAGGCATCCTCCATGTTATATCCTTCATATGAGAGAACTGCTACTATACAATTCTGTCCTGATGGGCGGCGATTATACCCTATAACTTCCATTGGCTTTGTTTGGACAAGGGGTTTCTGTGGATAATGAAGTATATGAGCCCGTGAGTCAACTCTGAGAGGAAAGTTAGATGCATATATTCCAAGCGCCTGTTTAGCCATGGCCGACTCGTAAGAGTTACGTGGGGACTGATTGTGCTCGGCGTATGGTATTAGCGACGCACAGATTCCGAGGATCGAATATGGGGTTATTTCGAGGTGCGTGTGACGTGGAGTTAGATCTCTCACATCTAAAGCGATGAGGGCGTTTTCCTCCTCTTCGGCATCTAAATATTCAATTATGCCGCGTTTTATGAGATCTTCCCATGTCCACTCCTTGATTCTTATCTTTTCAATATCCTGAGGCTTCAATCTCGGCTTTCCATTTTCGACTATTATGAGTGCACGTCGAACTCTACCGTCATCGCAGTTAACGTAAACCTCATCATTTCCTTCGTCCCTTTGGAAGTAGGCAATATTTATCTCGGAGGAGATCTCCCCCTTTCTCCTCGCTCTTCTAACTTCTTCTACGAGATTAAGTGGTGAACGATGATATCCGATGAGGCATCCATCAACAAATACCTTCGCCCCTGACATCCGCAATTCGCTATCTTTTATCGCCTCTAAAAGCGGAATAACTCCTCTTTCAAAGAGTATCTGCCTAACCTTTCTTGAATCATACCCCACCGAGATTACGGCTGAAAGAGCCAAGTTCTTAACGAGCCCGCAATTTGCACCTTCCGGAGTCTCATTCGGGCAGAGTCTCCCCCAGTGAGTGGCATGTAGATCTCGCGCTTCAAAGTTCGGTTGACTTCGACTAAGAGGAGACTGGAGCCTCCTCAAATGACTAAAAGTTGATATCATATTAGTTCTATCCAGAAGCTGCGTGACGCCGACATGTCCTCTGCCCCAATTTCCAGTTGCAAGGGAATGCTGAAGCTTATCCGTGATTATCCCAGGTCTCACGGCAATTGATATTCCAAGCGTTCTTCTCCTTGAACCCATCCTTTCGAGCTGATATTTTATGTCTCGGCAGAGGTTCCTAAATGCCACTCGGAAGAGATCAGCTAGAAGTGCACCGGCAAGCCTCAAACGTTTATTTTTAAAGTGGTCTTTATCATCCGGTTTTCGTCTTCCCAGCTTTAATTCAATAGCTCGGCAGGCCATTTCGCCTAGGAAGAAAGCCTTCTCAATTCTAGCTTCACGGGTCGTTCCAATATGAGGAAGTAGATTCTTATCGAGGATGCTCTCAGCTTTAGCTAAACGATAGCTTTTTACTTGGCCGTGAGCGGCTCTATTTCCAATATAGAGTATGGCATCCTCAACTGAGTCTATATCTCCTGCGGCATCAAAGGAGTCTTCAAGCTCGCTCTGTATGGTCTTATCGGGCGAGACTATCTCCGCAATTTCCTTATCTGATTGGATACCCAGAGCCCGCATGAGTATTATAAAGGGGATCTCGGTCGGTACTCCAGGCACCGATACGTATATGGCTCCATCAGATTTAATATTAAGTTCTATCCGCGCCCTGAAACCTACGGTTGTAGAGAAGATCTTCGCCTGATAGACGGGATTTGCACCTCGCATGTCTACATCTGTAAGTATCCGGTTTGGAGCCAGATCCTCTATCGCTACTATAACACGTTCAGACCCGTTAATTATGAAGTATCCTCCTGGATCTAAGGGATCTTCTCCTTGTCTAATGAGCTCTTCCTTGGAGAGCTCTGAGAGAAGACAGAACTTGGACTTTAGCATAATGGGTAAATCGCCTATATACACGAGTTCCTTATCTTGTTCTTCGCCATTAACTACAGGTATCATCTCCACTGATATTGGCATGGCATAAGTAAGATTCCTTAGCCTAGCCTCCATGGGGTAGATCTCATGCCGCGTCCCATCAACTTCCGTTATGTAAGGTCCGTAGATCACATTATTCTCGCATTCTCTAACAATGTAGACCCGTCCAAACTTTATCTTATAGGGTCCCTCCGGGATCTCTATTTCTATCTCGCCAACTTCATCTATGACTTGTTGAAGCCCATGCTCCACAAATTCATTATACGAATCTAAATGTTGCCTGACAAGCCCCTTCTCTTCAAACATGGCCTTCTGTATAAGGAATGCGTCTTCCGGACTGATCATTTCAAATTGCCTCTCTTCCTCTGAAGTGGAAGGCCTATAGGATCCGCTAATCTAGACGCACCTCCCGGTTAAATGAGAAACCCGGTTCTTCCTTAATCGCTGATAAAAAGCCCACTATATATTTGTCTCTTATCATCTTTTTATCATGCTTGATAGTCATCCTTTTGGCTTCAAGAAGTAACGAAAGCAAATATTTAAGGATTACTTCTTAGTCTATTCGCTTTTCATCTTCTTATTAATCATGACGTGTGAAAAATGAAATGATTAGAGTCCCTAAGATTTTCTCAAATCTTTTAAAATGGTAAATATGTCATTCATAATGGCTGAGATGGTTTCTTTGCCAGCTCCATATCCTATAAGGGTTATCCTCCCAGCTAAGTCTGATTCAATATGTATCGCATTAAGCGTGCCATGTACGCAAAGAGGATGATTTATTGGAACCAGTTTAGGTGCGACTTCAATTCTTTTATCAATGATCCCTATCAGTTTGATGGCGAAGTTTGCCTTTTTGGCTAAGCTTACAGCCTCTTGGGTTATTCTTCTTATGCCAGTCCGCTTAACATCCTCAAACTTTACATCCTTATTCATTAATGCATTTGCAAGTATAACTATCTTGCAAGCTGCATCTATGCCATCAATATCATATGATGGATCTCGTTCCGTTATTCCTCGTTCTTGTGCCTCTTTAAGGGCTAACTCAAAACTAGTCCCTTCAAAATACATCTTTGAAAGGATATAATTTGTTGTCCCGTTTAGTATTCCCATAATTCTATGAATCTTATCTCCTTGTAGGCACTTTCTAACTAAAGAGAATACTGGAAGCGCCCCAGCAACTGTTCCTTCATAGAGAAGATGACAATTATTCATTTTAGCTAAGTTTGTAAGTTCTTTAAAGGCAACCACAAGCGGTCCTTTATTTGATGTAACTACATGAATTCCCCTTCTAAGCGCCCTTCTTATAAATGTGAGTCCGGGCTCACCGTTCTCAATGTTCGTAGGAGTGGCTTCCACCATCAAATCTACATCATTCTTTTCTATAAGATCCTCTGCAGATCCACCTCTATGATATGCCATATAATCGGAAAGCCTTTTAATATTGATGAGTTTCTCGAGATTCAACCCTTTTCCATCATATATATATCCTCTACTATCTGAAATGCCCACTACCCTGAATTCCTCATCCAGCCTCGTTATTATATCCCTCTTTTTATAAAGTGCCCTTACCATTTCTTTTCCTATAAAACCGAAGCCAACGATTATGACGTTCAGAATGATCTCCTCCCTTGTACAGACTAAATCGGAGTTAAGAGTAAGACGTTCTCAGCTTCCGCAATTTTTCTTAGATAATCCATTACCTCCTCAACAGATTCGGCTGGAACCTCAAGCTCCAATTTTAGGCATGTATCCTCGGATGTTGGAGATGAGACTTCAAATCCTAAAATTTTCACTTTCATCATTTTATTTTCAGTGAATTTTCTTAAGTCTACTCTGCCTACCAGAATAACAGTGATGTGTGTAGTGTCAATAATCTCTTCGGCCCTTATAATGGCAACTCCAGAATTTTTAAGATCATTAATGGTCTCCTTCAGTTTTAACTTGGATGGAAAATCCACGACTAAGCTAACTGGAATGAGGCCGGTAGACGGCTCCTCTCGCTCATGAATTATAGATATGATGTTTCCACCATTCTTTGCGATGGGCTCGAGTGCCTTGATGAGCTGACCTGGCCTGTCTGGCAGGGCAATAGTTAAGTCGAACTTCAAGGGGGTCCCTCCATAAAATAGATTTATGGGATACTAAATGTTCCGCCTTTATCGGCTGATTGAACCATGTGTGAATATCTCAGGAGATATCCCCTGTTGATCTTGGGGGGTTTAGGCTTCCATTTTGACATTCTCTCCTTTAATTCCTCCTCACTAATTTCAACGTTCAAGCTTCTGCGCTTAACATCAATACTTATAACATCCCCCTCCTTTATGACTGCTATTGGCCCTCCAGCAGCAGCTTCGGGAGAAATGTGCCCTATACATAATCCTCTCGTCGCTCCTGAGAATCTTCCGTCTGTTAGGAGAGCTACTGATTCTATTAAACCCATTCCGGCAATGGCGGCTGTTGGGGAGAGCATCTCTCTCATTCCAGGTCCTCCCTTCGGTCCTTCATATCGGATCACAATAATGTCCCCTTGAGTAATGTCTCCGTCTAATATTGTCTTCATTGCTTCTTCCTCCGAGTCAAATACTCTTGCCGGCCCTCTGTGAAAGAGCATTTTAGAAGGAATAGCAGTTAATTTGACTACTGACCCGCTCGGAGCAATATTTCCCTTCAGTACTGCTATTCCACCTTCTTTATGGATCGGATTATTTAGGGACCGTATGACTTCCCAATCATAAACAATGGCATTTTTAATGTTATCTCTGACTGAATGCCCAGTTACGGTGATAGCGTCCAAATGGAGGTTATCTTTTAGAACTTTCATTACAGCCGGGATGCCCCCAGCGGCGTCGAGTTCTGCTAAGTCATGCGGCCCTGCTGGACGCATGTCACATATATGAGGAGTTCTCCTAGCGATCTCGTCAAATGTTTCGAGTGGTAGGGAAATCCCAGCCTCATTGGCTATTGCCGTCAAGTGCAAAACTGCATTCGTTGATCCTCCTAGCGCCATATCAACGGTTATTGCATTCTCGAATGCCTCTCGGGTTAAGATGTTGGAGGGCTTTAAATCCTCCTTAACTAAATGAACTATTCTCTCCCCACTCTTCTTTGCGATTCTGGCCTTATGAGAGGAGACGGCTAAGGATGTCGCGCATCCAGGTAATGAAAGTCCCAATGCCTCAGTTATGCATGCCATCGTGTTCGCCGTATACATTCCATTGCATGAGCCACATCCCGGAAAAGCTCTATCCTCTACTCTCTTCAGCTCTTCCTCAGTTATTTTACCCGCTGAAAATTGACCTACCGCCTCAAAGACGGCCGTAACATCTACCTTCCTCCCCTTATAGATTCCGGAGAGCATAGGGCCGCCAGTAACGACTATCGATGGTATATCAAGTCTAGCGGCGGCCATGATCATCCCAGGAGTTATCTTATCGCAATTAGTAAGTAGAACGAGCCCATCGAATCTATTCGCTTCAACAACAACCTCTATCGAATCTGCGATAAGCTCCCTCGAGGGCAAGGAGTAATGCATTCCCACATGTCCCATTGCAAGTCCGTCACATATGGCTATAGTATTAAACTCAAACGGGACTCCCCCAGCGGAGCGTATGCCTGCCTTTATATATTCCACAAGTCTATTCAAGTGTATATGTCCCGGAACGACTTCTGAGAAGCTGTTGGCGATGGCGATAAAGGGTTTGTCGAAGTCATCATCCGTGACTCCTAGACACTTCCATATGCCCCTGTGGGGAGCTCTTTCGATTCCATGCTTAACATCATCACTTCTCAACTTGAGCACCACATCTTCTTTTACTGTAACTCTTTAAACCTTTTTGGCTAACTAAAGTATTCTCGAAAAATCATATAATCTCCTATTATCTTTCAGGAAAACGCGATTTCACTTTTTGGATCTTTGGCCTAAAATCTTAGACTGTTGAAGAATTCCGTGGCAAATCTAATAAATTCATCTGAAAAATTTTGATACATTCTTAAAAATTCCTCACCGCTCTTAGTTATAGCATATATCCGATTTTTAACTCTTGGTATAGATCTCACCAGTCTCCTACGTTCAAGAGAATATAACATTGAGTACACGAGTCCAGGAATAAGATAAACCCGTAATTCCTGATGAGATATTGTATAATATCACTGACAGATGAGAGTATATCCAGTAATCTACGCAGGATTAGAATATCTAGATATCCCTTTATCAGTTTAATTCTCAGATCCTCTTTAAATTTCATGTCTAAAATAATCTCCGTCATATCTAGTTCTCCTAAGACTGCGGTTTTAAGATGCTCGTGAATTGCATCGAGACTATAAATTAAAATTTTTATTGAAGTTTGAAATATATCAGAAATCTTTAAAGTTCTCAAATTATCTATCTTGTGAATGGATTTTAAAGTTGATGCTCTGATGCTTAAACACCCATTTATGGAAGGTCCCTTCTTTATCTTAGCATCCTTCCTAATTATCATATTTGCTCTTCCTGCAAAGGCAGAACCTCCTATAGATCATGGTTTGAATGTGTATTATCCTCTCTGTAATGTGGATTTTTTGATACGTATTTCAGAAGCAAAAATGAGAAAGTCTCATATGGTAGATGTATAATTATATGATTGATGATGCTCATAAGATTCTATTTGGCTTATCAAGTATACATTCTTCTGATCTTTCAAGAGTAGGTGATGATTCGAGGGATATGCCATGGAAGAGAATGAATTCTCAGACGAATGGTGGTATAAAAGGCCGAAGTTGAGGAAGATATTCTCTCCATTACTCTACTTATTCTCTTGGCAATATAGACTATGGAGATTTCTTCAGAAACCCGTAGAAGAAAGAAGGAAGGAGGCTGAAAAGCGGGCTAGAAAGATACGGAAGAGAATAGACTTTCCAAACGTAAGCAGAAAGGATCTTGTTGGAAGAGAGAAGGAATTAAATAAAGTTCTTGTAAGCGCATATTATCATATTTTCCGAGATCCAGAAGTCCGTAAGGCCTGCCCTATCCCTCCATCAAAAATCTTCATTATAAAGGGAAGCTCCGGAAGCGGAAAGACATTTTTCGCCGAAGTCTGTCAGAGGGAAATATTCGAGGAAGGACTAAAATACGGTATAATCGTAAATTATACGTCACTGAAGCCTGAAGACGTCTATACTATGTGGTATGGAAGAAGCGCTCAACAGCTAAGCAGTTTCTTCCAAGAGGCCTTTCAGAGACCCAGCGTGATCTTAATCGATGAATTCCAAGCTTTCGGAAGTAGATTCTCGCCTACATCAGAGGTTGGGATGGAGGAAAAAAGAGTTCAAACAGTATTCCTGGAGAAGATCGACGAATTACAAAAGAAGAATTATCGATGTATCCTATTAATAGCAACAAATGAGTACGAGACGATTACCGAGACTCTAAGAAGAAGAGGCATAGTAGGCACAATCGACTTAGATGTAAGTACAAAAAGGAATATGCTGTTAGAGATAGCTCGAAGGCAATGTAAGAAATATGGAATTAACTTGGAGCCTGTGAAGATTATAGAGACATTGGAGGATGCTGTGCGGGCGGTTGGAAATACTCGTCTAACACCAGCTGATGTGGTTAATGCCTTCAATATCATCATAAATGAGAAGTATAGGCCGTTACAGGAGAGCTTACTCAGTAGGATAAGAAGGAGTCGGTCAGAAAAATTTGATGTTAGAGGGAAAGTCGTGTTGGACGATTTTAGGGCGGCGGCTAGAAGACTTAAAACATATACTTATCAGGAGAAAACTGAAGCGGCAAAGAGGGCTATAAATAGGATTGCTCCGAGAGAACGATATAGTGATGTTGGAGGACTACATGGAATAAAGGAGGAGGTCATTAAAGAGATCTCCCTCGCTTTAGATGCGGATTTAGCAGTTAAGGCTGGATATCTCCCTCCTAAAGGTTTCATATTCTATGGCCCGCCTGGAACGGGGAAGACCCTGCTAGCCAAAGCCATAGCCGGCGAAAATGACGTTTGGTTCTATAATATTGATGGTCCTTCTATACTTCAAGGAAAATATGGTGATCCCGAAAAGACAATCCGGGATATATTTGCGGATGCCCGTAGAAATGCCCCCGCCATAATTTTCTTCGATGAGATAGACTCTGTTGCTCCAAAGAGAGGGACGCATGATCCTGTTGTCGATAGGGTGGTCTCACAGCTCCTGACAGAAATGGATGGGTTCACTCCATTAACGAATGTTGTAGTAATAGGAGCTACAAATCGATTTGAAATTCTTGACGACGCCCTCCTTGAACGTTTTACCCGTCATTTCCGCTTTACTTACCCAAAGAACCGTGCTGAAAAGCTAGAGATCCTAACAATTCATCTTCGAAGATACAAGGATGTTCTAGACAAGAATATAACTCCCGAGGATGTGCTTAAAATATTCGAGAAGAAGATTCTGAGCCCCAGAAAGATGGCCGATACCGTTGATGATGCCAACCGGCTAAGGACGAAGGAGCTTGAGGCATGCCGTAAACTCTTGGAGGCAATGAAGTTTGGAGAGGAAAAAACAAGAGAGATAGAGAGTCTCTTCAGGGATGACTTAGAGAGATTATTCGAGAATCTTGGAATCAGTAGAGAAGACCCTAAGTTAACAGAGAAACTCGAGAAGATCAATCCATCAAATTATCCACTTAGGCTTTATCATTTCGAGAAGGCATTGGAGGGAACTCTCGATGAGGCGCTGGAGGAAGCGCAAGAGTTGATCCAGAAGACTGTTAGGATTCAGAAGCCTGAAGTCGGGAAGAGTTATGGCCTAATAGCACTGGGAGAACGAGGTGAAGCAGGAGGACTCGTAGGAGTCATTGAGGTTGTAGTTAATCCAAATGGAAGAGGAAAGATCCAGGTTATAGGTAGCGAGGTTGGAGAGAGTATTAAAGCAAGCGCCCAGGATGCCTTCATTCATATAAACTCATTGGCAGACTGGAAATTCAAGGATTACGATGTTTACATAGAGCTGGTTACCCCTGCCAAGGGAATGGAGAAACAAACCTTCGCGCCTGGAGTTTCAAGGCCTCCAGTTTCAGGTCCCTCAGCAGGTCTGGCAATAGCGGTTGCGATGCTATCGGCATTTCTCAATGTTGAAGTTGATCCTACAGTTGTTATGACGGGGGCGATCACGGCGAGAGGCGAGGTCTGGCCCGTCGGAGGATTAGATTATAGGGGGATGGGAAAGATAGAGGCTGCATTGTCAGACAGGTACGCGCGGAAGCTAATAATGCCAAAATACAATTACGATAGATTGAAGAGTTTCGATACTGAGAGGATGCTCTCCGAAAAGAATATCAGGATAATTCCAGTTCAAACTTTCTTAGAAGCCGCGGTAGAAGCCTTAATGGGATTCTCCACGCAAGAGGAGCTTATAAAAAGCCTGAAAAGAAGCCTTCCAGCTCAGGCTCTTTAGTTTCCCTCATATTATACGTCTAAGATACCTCGGCGGTATTTCGCTACACAAATAAACCTGCTCCGTCGCCTTGTAAAACTTTATTTTTCCATCCTTTCTAGCCCTTTTCACATCCACCTCTATCACAACTGGCCTCCTTGTTCTTCTCATCGCGACTTCTTTAGCTATATCAATAGTCGGCGAGAGATGAACCCATCTCCTTTTCATAGGCTTCAAGCCAGTCCTCATTATATTCTCAGCGGCCTCTGGAGTCGTTCCATGATATAGAACCTCAATAGTCTTTTCCTCCTTTAATTTCAAATCTACTGGAATGCTGTGACCATATAATGCCCTGATCTTTCCATTCTTCACCTCAAACCTTTTTCTTTCACTCTTCTCTATGATTTCGAAAATTAGTCGCTTATCTACCTTGAATCTCTCCCTTACTTTTCTTAAAAGGTCTTCTAAGTCAACATAACCCTCAGAGTCCATTTTCAGATCTCTAGGATTATGCCTAAGTAAGTAGCTCATGTATTTGCTGACTTTAATTTTCAAATCTCCTGAATCCCTAGCGTTATTGGGAACGGCCATCCACTCATCACTCGAGAAGATGTTTTTTCCATTGAAAGATGCAAACAAGAAGCTTGAGATTAAATGATTGGATAAGCGATTAAAATATTATTCTTGTTCCTTATTATTTTAGCCTTTACTTTCGCTCCTATGGGAATCTCATTCGCATTTATTAGGGTTACACTTCTATCGCCTTTACTTGTTACAGCAATCTTCTCGCCTTTAAGCCATCCAGGCCCAACCACCTTAACTTTAATCAGAGAATACTTCTTGTATGGAACCGGAATGATTCTGCGATGGTGAATTCCGAAATCTGAGGGTTTTAAAATGAGCCTCACATTAAATTTACTCTCCAACTTTTTAAGTTTCTCGTAGAATTCGCGCCATGAATGCGGCTTTATTCCTCTAGCTTTCCTTCCACGCTTGTGGATAATATACTTTTGTATTCCTAGAGGTGGAAAGCGCTTTCCAGCTCCTATCTTCAATGCAAATCTGATTATCTTTGGGATATCTTCGTCATTAAGCCCGGGAATCCATACTGGTGCTACCAGAAGATCAGTGGATGTCTCAGAGGTTACGTAATACATCAGCTTCATTGATTTTGTAACATCGTACCATTCTGTATCAGCGAGTTTCTTGGCGAGGTCAGCATCTAAAGAGTCTATGGAAAAATTGATCCTCGTCAAGCCGGCAGCTGATAATCTATCTAAAATTTTTTCATCAAGAATTGAGCCATGAGTCTGTAGTGAGATCGTCTCAACACCTTTCACTTGGCTAAGCTCATGAACAAGGTCGACGATCTTTGGATAAGTTATTGGATCACCAACGGTATCTATATGAGCTTCTATTCTAAAGGCCCCTTTGAATTTTACAATCCTTCTGAATTCCTCTACTATATAATCCAGTGGAACAATATATTCGCTTTGTCGGATCCTAGACTTTGGACCTGCATCCGTTGAGCAGAAGATACAAGAAAGGGGACATGTCGATATCGGCCTAATCTGGAGGAGATTCGTTCCGCGATCTATGATGCCGAAGGCTATGCAACCAATAAGGGGAATCCCCTCATTAATCTCAAAAACTGGGCATTTCACAGATTTTAGCTACATTAAGAGAGATAAAAATCCTCTATTCGTTATGGATGGCGACTTAGAGGATGCATAATAGATTGTGAACATACAGTCTTCATGAAAAAATTCTTAAATGAATTTGATATTTTAGGTTGATAATCGTCGGTGAGTATGATGTTAAAGGCAAATGCTTTAACGTGGAAAGTTGGATTTCATACATGGTCATTTGTAAGCATGCCTCTTAAAGAGGCATTAAGGCACATTAGAGATGCTGGATATACAGAGGTAGAGATCACTGCGGATAAGACTCATTTGGATCCGAGAGTATTCCCTCCTTCCCGACTTCCATACCTGAAGAGTCTCCTGAAAGATCTGGATTTACATCCCAATTCTGTGCATGCGCCTATAAAAGATGTTGATATAGCAGCGCAGAATCCCAAGGTCAGAGATAAAAGCATAAAGTTGATAATGAAGACGCTCGAATATTGTAGGTCCATAGAATGTCCTATACTCGTTTTGCATCCGAATGGGGAGGAAGGAGCCTCTCTAAAGCCTGTTGATTCAAAGAAAAACTTGATAGATTCTCTAACGCGGGTTGCAAAGAGAGCTGAGGATCTAGGAGTGAATGTTGCAATAGAGAACATGATCGATGTTAAAGGGAGAAGGTTCGGCAGTAGGATCTTTCATATAAAAGAGGTGATAGAAAGTATTGGTTCACCCTCTTTGGGTATATGTTTTGACACGGGGCATGTAAATCTCTTTGCCGACCCGAATATAAGTATGGATGGGGAGATCTTTGAAGCTGGAGAAC
>Ga0190316_1000017_pt1 | contig 40841 bp, 34 predicted proteins | sample 48701112_MG_FD_161663 | JGI IMG/M metagenome (GOLD analysis project Ga0190316, IMG submission 161663) | Hydrothermal vent sediment bacterial communities from Southern Trench, Guaymas Basin, Mexico - 4870-11-1-2_MG | ecosystem: Environmental > Aquatic > Marine > Hydrothermal vents > Sediment ... | reverse complement strand
ATTTAAGTGTGAGGAAGTTGCAAATGAAGTTCAGATGCATTTAAAGTCTCACGGGTATGCCTTGCTTTTTCAGGAATTCCTTCACATCTCGCACAGTGAACTCGTTGAAGTGGAATATAGAGGCTGCGAGTGCTGCACTTGCATCTGTTTTTTTGAATACTTCTGCGATATGTTCAGGCGAGCCGCAACCGCCTGATGCGATCACTGGAATTCTGACGGCGTCGCAGACCGCTTTCGTGAGTGCAATGTCGTAGCCGTCCTTTGTGCCGTCCCTGTCCATGCTCGTGAGCAGAATCTCGCCAGCACCCAGCTCCTCAACCTCCTTCGCCCATGCGATTGCATCTTTTCCTGTGAATTTCCTTCCGCCGAAGATTGAGCATTCAAACCAACACGCACCTTCATCCGTCATGACGACTGTTTTTCCCTCCGCTTTCGCTCGCTCTATCTCATCATCGTTCAAATACCTGCGCTTCGCATCTATCGCTACGACACACGCTTGAGAGCCGAACTTTGATGCAATCTCGCTCACTATGCTCGGATTTAGTATCGCAGCAGTGTTCACAGAGACCTTGTCCGCACCCGCTTTGAATATTTTTTCCGCATCTTCTACACTTTTTATGCCTCCCCCGACCGTCAAGGGAATGGAAATTCTCTCTGCTGTGCGCTCAACCACATGAACCATTGTTTCTCTGCGCTCCGCAGATGCAGTAATGTCTAAAAGAACTATCTCGTCGGCGCCCTGCTCCTCGTATTTCGCTGCGAGCTCCCAAGGGATGCCCGCATACCTTATTTGCTGAAATTCTATTCCCTTCACTACCCTGCCCGAAGGCACTCCCAAGTCGCAGTCCAAACACGGAATTATCCGCTTCGCCTGCATCTTTACGCACCTTTCCTACCGCCGCACTACCACACCTATGCACTTATTTCTCCTACTTCTTAATTTTCCTTTCTGAAAGGGGAAGGAAGAAGTGAAGCAAAAGAGGAGCGAGAGAGGAGTGAGAGAGGAAGAACGAGGAAAGGAGCAAGAAAAAATGGCGGCGGCAGGCGGAGACAGTAGTGGCAGAGGCGAAAGCGGAAAAGGAAGCGAAAGAGGTGAAAACATCAAGACGGCAGTGCAGTTGGAGGGCGTGTCAAAGCGATTTGGTTACTTCTTCGCCCTCAAATCAGTCTCACTTTCGGTGAAAGTTGGCGAATTTGTCGCACTTCTCGGTCCAAATGGTGCGGGTAAAACAACATTAATAAAGATAATAGCGACACAAATGAAGCCAACTGCTGGAACTGTAAAGATTTTTGGCGAGAACGTCTTCCAAAACAGCTCAAAAACCGCTGAATTAAGGCGTGAAATAGGTCTTGTAGCGCATGAAAGCTTCCTCTACGACGAATTGACGGTGCGTGAGAATTTGGCGTTCTATGCAAAACTCTTCTCTTTAAACAAAGCTCGTGAGCGTTTTTGTGGGAGTTATGAGAGTTGTGAGGGTTGTGGGAGCTCTTGGGAGGAGACGCTTTCGGAGTTGGTGGAATTTTTGAATTTAGGTCGTTGGCTGGATGTGAAGGCGAAGCACCTCTCCTACGGCTTAAGGAAGCGAGCGGACATCGCAAGGGCTTTAATTCACCGTCCTTCGCTTGTCCTCTTGGACGAGCCTTTCGGTGGGCTTGACGAGAGCTCGAGGGAACTGCTCGCTGAATATTTCAAGTGCTTCAAGGGTAAGACACTGATTCTCTCCTCACATTCCTACGAGTGGGCGAAGCGAGTCTGCGAAAGGGGCATCCTGCTTGAGCGTGGCGAGGTGAAGCAAGAAATATGCCTTTAACAATTGAGAAGTGGGACGCAAGCACAGGAGCCACTACTGCTGCGTTTGCGACCCTGCACACAGCGTTAAAGATAGCGGAGAAGGATTTGAGGGTTGAGTTTCGCCGCTCTTACGAGCTTCTCTCCGTGCTGACTTTCTCTTTGGCTTCAATTCTCGTCTGCAGTTTCGTCTCTGGTGCGAGTGCGACGCCTGTCGTCTCCGCTGCTTTCCTCTGGGTAATCCTCTTTTTCGCCTCAATCCTCGTTTTCACCACTTCGTTCACAAGAGAGGCGGACAAAGGCACTCTTCTCGGTCTGAAAACAATACCGTGCAACGCCCTCGCAATCCTTCTCGGAAAAATCTTCTACGGGGCTGCGCTGCTCTTTCTCGTTGAAATCGTCCTTTTGGTGTGCGCAGTCGTGTTTCTTAACGCTGCGTTCAGAGCTGAAATTCTCTTTGTGTTCTTCCTCGGCGCTCTCTCTCTCGCATCCGCAGGCTCTTTCATCTCAGCACTCGTAATGTTTTCAGAAGGGAAGACCTTGCTCCTTTCGTTTCTGCTCTTCCCTGTGAGTCTTCCTGTGCTGATTTCAGGCTCTGCTGCGACTGCAAAGATGCTCGGAGGCTCAACTTTAGGCGAAATTATGCCTGCGATTGAGCTTCTCATCGCATTTCTGCTCTTGATTTTCCTCGTAATGTCCTTAACTTTTGAATTTGTGATTGAGGAGTGAGCGCTGCTTCATGCCTTTCACGGCTTTTCACGGCTGACTGCTTTTCACTTCGCCTGCTCCTCGGTGAGAGGGCAAAGTGGGTCTTCCGCCCAGATGTCTCCAAATGCAGAAAGCGCTCTTATCCTGCAACCGCCACCGCAGATTTGCTTGAACTCGCAAGTGCGACACGCACCTTTCAAATGCTTCCGCTTCTCCCTGAACGCTCGCAGGATTTCGTTCTCGGGGTCGTTCCAGATTTCGCTGAACTTCCGCTCTCGCACATTACCCACTTTAAGCGCAGGCATCTGGGCGAACTGGCACGGGTAAACATTACCAGCAGGGTCTACATTCGCAACTCTTTCGCCAGCACTGCATGCATCTCCCAAGAACTCAAGCAGTTTCAAACCGCTCTCGTATGCTTCCTCCAGCCCATCCTCTTTCAATTTTTGTAGAAAGAATATCGCATCTTGCGGTGCGTCAACGGTCAAAATCTCCATTTTTCCGCTCAATTCCAACGCCTTTCGGTAAAGAAAGTTCAGAATTTCAAGCACTTCAGCATGTTTCAACTGCTGCTCGTAAATTTCGCTACCTCTTCCGCTTGGAACAAGCCAGTAAACGCAGAAACGAGGCACTTTCAGCGAGAGTGCAAGCTCAATAAGAGCGGGAAGTTCCTTGTAATTGAAGCGGGTGACGGTGAAGCGTATGCCTGTTTTCAGACCTGCTTCAACACAGTTTTTCAGCCCCTGCAGTGCCTTTTTGAAGCTTCCTCGCTGCGCCCTGAATTCGTCGTGTGTCTGCTCGGATGCGCCGTCCAAAGAAATGCCGACATACTCAATACCACAGTCTCTCAGGCGAGAAGCAACACTTTCAGAAATCAGTGTGCCATTCGTGCTTAATGCGGTCTTCAATCGCAAAGCATTTGCGTATTCCGCAATCTCAAAGAAATCCTTCCTCACCAAAGGCTCGCCTCCCGTGAACATGAGCAACGGAATCCTCATCGCAGCAAGGTCTTCAATGAACGCCTTCGCCTCCTCCGTTGAAAGTTCCTCCTCCACTTCTTTTCCCGCCTCTGCTGCTGTTCCGCTTTTGCCAGCTGCGAATACTGATGTGGTGGCAGGAGAGGGAGAAGCGGAAATGTAGCAGTGAATGCAACGCAAATTGCACTTCCTCGTCACATTCCAGAAAACGACAGGTCGCTTTATTTCGGAGAACGCAATGAATCCGCTCGGAATCTCTTCAACGGGCTTACTGCGGTGCTTCAACGCCTCGCTAACTGTTCCCCTTCCGCAGACGAGCTGTGAGATGCGAATCACAATGAAAATGCAACATACATCTTATTTAATGCTTTCGGAAGCGGAAACTCTCAGTGAGGTGCGCCGATGCTCGCTCTTTTGAACTGCTGACTGCTGAAAAGCACCACATATTCTTTAATGCCGACTGCTTCAGCGAGCATTTTCGCATATTCCTCAACAGATGAGCGGTCGTAGCCGTGAACAACCGTGAACAAATTGTATTCCCATTGAGGAGGTGCGGTCTTCCGCTCGTAGCAGTGCGTGACGCCCCTGAATTGAGAGAGTTTGACGCCGACTTCCACAGTCCGCTCTGGCGGAACTTTCCAAGCAATCACCGCATTTGCGACAATCCCGATCTTTCGCTGGTCGAAAGAAGCGCCGAACCGCTTAACGATGCCTTTCTGAATGAGGCGACGCAACCTTGCGAGCAGTTCCGCTGTTGAGATGCCGAGACGACTCGCAACAGCATCAAAAGGTCTCTCTTCAGCGGGAATTCCGTCCTGAAGAGCATGCAGAATTCTCTTCTCTTGCTCGTTCATTTCCACAGCCTCAGCAGGCTCGCTTGAAGACTTCGTGCCTCCTCCTTTCTCTTCCATTCCTGCACTTAAGCCCCTCGCTCCTTCCGCTGCTTCTGCGAACGCATTCGGGAAAGGCGGTGAAGCTTCCGAGATTTTCAATTCTCCCCCTTCAGAGATGAATTGAAAACGCACATCTATTTTGAACACTCTCGTCGTTCTGAGGTCAAGAATGTCCTTGTCAGGTATGCGAGTTCTACGCTTTATTTCTTCAATTGTCTCCTGCAACTTTCCTTCTCCGCAAGCAGTGATTGTGAACCAGAGGTTGAAGTCGTGTTCTCTTTCGTAGTTATGCGTTACTGTCTTGTATTCATTCACGATTGAGGCAACCTCTTCCATTCTTTCAGGGGGAACTCGCATCGCAATCAGCGTGGAATCGCAAGTGCCGAGCCGATAAGCATTCAAAACCGGAAAAATCTTCCGAACTATGCCTTCCTTGAGAAGCCTTTTTGTGCGAGAAAGCACTTCCTCCGCAGAGATGCCGAGGCGAGCGGCGAGAATCTCCCAAGGTCGCTCATCCAACGGAAACTCATCCTGAAGCATCTGCATCAGACGCCTGTCCATCTCGTCCAACTTCGTTTTTTCCGACGACACGCAGACACACCTCCTAACAGTCTAACCTCACTCCGCTTTTCCGCCTTTACTCTCTTGCAATTGCTCACGCAGCTTGCGAGGTATGTAGGGACACCAAGGCTCTTCCGCCAAGAAGTCTCCGCTGAGCGAAGAAGGCTCTTGCAGACCGCCACAGACATCCACGAAAGAGGAGAGACCGTAAGCACGAGCCCTGCAGCCCCCGCAGACATCACGAAACTCGCAGACGCCACATTTACCCTTCAAATTAGCGGGATTCCTCAATGCTTGAAGCACTTCAGAGCTGAACCAGATTTCAGAGAATGTTCGCTCTCGCACACTTCCCACATTTATCGGTAAATAAGGGCAAGGCGTAACCTCACCAGAAGGATAAATCCTGCAATAATACATGCCTGCGATGCATCCTTTCGTCCATTTCCGCACATTCATGCCTTTCTGGATTGCTATTCGCATGAATTGAGGCGCACAAACGGGTCTGAATTCTATTTCACTGTGCCTGCTCCACTCCAAAACATCGTTCAGCATGCGCTCATACATCTCAGCGGAAATGTCCTCAATACGCTTTCCTCGCCCCGTCGGAACAAGGAAAAAAAGGTGCATCGCAACAGCACCAATATCAACCGCAAAATTCAGAATCCGCTCAATCTCTTCATAGTTTTGATGCGTGACTGTTGTGTTGATTTGTACTTCCACATCGTTATTCACGCAAGCGTTAATGCCCTCAACCGCCTTCCGCCACGCACCTCTCACGCCTCTGAAGGCGTCGTGCTTCTCTTCGCTTATTGAATCTATGCTGATTGCCACTCGTTTGACGCCGCATTCCCTCAATCTGCGAGCAACTTCTTCGGAAATAAGCGTGCCGTTTGTTCCGAGTGCGACGGTCAAGCCACGCTCGTTTGCGTATTCTGCGAGAATGAAGATGTCTTTGCGTAGCAGAGGCTCGCCACCGCTCAAAACTAAAATCGGATGGCTCACTTCAGAAATCTGCTCAATTAGTCGTTTCCCCTCTTCTGTGCTCAGCTCCCTTCGTTCCCTCTGAGGCTCGCTCTCCGCATCAATGTAGCAGTGAGCGCATCGTAGATTGCACCTGAAAGTCATGTTCCACGAGATAATGCGAGGGACGAACTTGCTCTGCTTCTCTCTTTCCGAATGCCCCGCTTGCCCCTCGTTTTGCTTGCTCCTCTTCTGCATTCTCTCTCGCTTCCCTCCGCTTGCGTAAAAAGGATTACGATATTTTCAACTTGCGTTGCTCCGCTTGTTAAATTCACGAATGCACGAAACGCTCCAAAAATTTCCTACCCTCCGCTATTTTGAAGAGTGGAAGTTCCCAGAATTGAGCAATTTTTCGTCGTTCAGCGACGACTTTTTCGCCTGTTTTGGGATTAAACCCCTCTTTCTCATAAGGAACTCTCGCAATTAATATGCCTCTTCGCTGCCATGCGGGAGTTTTTCCGAGATTTATGCCTTTTTTGAAGAGGAGTTCGTGAATTTGATGCGATTTCATTCCTTTCAAGCGTTCTTGAGCGTCCCTTTCGCTGAATCCTTCTGCGATTAGCGTGTAAAAAGCGTAAGAGTTTATGTGATTTCGCCATGCCTCCGCCTGACGCTCTGCAAAATAATCAAAGACGGCATCTTTACAAAGCGGAATGACCCTCGCATCAAAAGAAATAGGCTCTTTGAACCCCGCTGTGAGTGTGAGTGCGCTTGCGAGGAAACTTGCGACAACAGAATCCAGTTTCTCAATCCTGCCGTTGAAAGGGACTTCGGTGAAGAATAAATTGACCTCGTCTGAGAAGAGGAAGGCGAATTTGGGGTTGAAGCCGCTTGCCGTGAAGAAAATTTCAGTGGCTTTCGCCATGCTCTCCGCAAATCTGCGGTCAAAAGGCTTCTTGAAATTGCGAAGGATGCGGTGGAAGTTCCTGCCATCCGCTCGGATGACGAGGGGGGGAATCGCCCTTATGTCTGCGTAAATCTCTCTGATGCTCCTTCTTTCGTGAGCCTCATTCTTCGCCGAAGGCACTGCCACCTTCTTCTGCTTTCTCCGCTCTTTTCACCCTTCGTCGCACATGCTTTATGAGAACAATATCGCCGACGGCAGTGACCCAGCGGTATGGTATAATGACGCCCTTTTTATCGCCGATGTTGAAGAGTTGAGGATTCACATTCCTGACGACGATGCCTGAGATGCGCTTCTCCCTGATGTCTATGCTCACATCCTCTATCTTACCGACGAACACGCCTTTGTCCGTATACAAATCCATTCCGTAGAGCGATGAGAGCTCAATCTCCATGCTTTTTTATTCTCTACCTCAATATATATTGCCACGCTCAATAAGCAGAAGAAAGCAAAGGGAGGAAGAGAGAAGAGAGGAGGGGAGGAGAGAGCGGGAAGAAAATGGAGGCATCTCTTCAGGTATGTCAAATAAGAGGCATTCCGATAAGGCTTCATTTCTCATTTCTATTCCTCCTTCCGCTAATCTTCTTCGTTTTCATGGAGGCGGAACCACCATTCGGCTTCGGCGGTAATTTCAATACGCAAACTCGGCTCGGACTCGCTGCCGCTGCGACATTCCTGCTCTTCGCTTCGCTGCTCATGCACGAGCTCTCGCACTCGCTACTTGCGATGAGATACGGCACGAAAATACAGGGCATCACGCTTTTCCTTTTCGGAGGTGTCGCAATGATGGAAGACATGCCTCGTGAGCCTTCTAAAGAATGGAGGGTTGCGATTGCCGGACCTGCGATGAGCATCGCCATCGGCACTTCCTTCATCGGCATCTCATTCTTGCTTGCGAGTCCCGTTTTCAATGCGCAGGTGCTGAAACCGCTTTCCGCCCTCGCAGAGAGCATCGGCTTGCTCAACATTTTCCTTGCGGCGTTCAACTTGATGCCAGCGTTCCCTATGGACGGCGGTCGCATGCTCAGAGCATTCCTCGCAGAACGCATGTCATTTCTGGACGCAACGAAGAAAGCGGTTCTCGTCGGGAAAGTGTTTGCGGTGCTGATGGGCATCGCAGGAATAATGCCGAACCCATTTGCGCTCGCTCACGACGGCAGGATTGAGATATTGAGTCCTTGGCTCACGCTCATTGCCATTTTCTTATTCATCGCCGCTTCTGAAGAGGAGCGAGCAACAGAAATATTTGCGACGCTTGAGGGCGTTAAAGTGGCGGATGTCATGCGTGCTGGCTCTGCTGGTGGTGTTCCCGCATCTGCGACGGTTGAGGATGTCTTCAAGCGTATGCTTTCTGAGCGTTGCACGGAATTTGCGGTAGTGAGCGAAGAGGGGCGTGTCTTGGGTTTCCTACACTTCAGAGAATTGAAGGAGATGCCTGCGGAGAAGCGAGAGTTCCTGCGGGCTGAAGATGCACTGCAAAGCACAGCGGAGGAAGCGAAGGAACTGCTCACTGCGAACACCGTCTCTGCGTCTGATGATGCGGTTGCCGCTTTGAAGCGGATGCTGCGTGAGCGAAAGGGCATTCTCGCAGTCGTTGACGATGAGGGAAAATTCAAAGGCATCATCACAAAGAAGGACATCGCTCACTTCGTTGAGATGTTGAGAGGCTGAATCCTTCTCGCAATGCTCCTCGCCGCTTTCACGGTGCCTGTGGTTCTCACGACACGAATGCAGAGCGGTCTCCCGCCGATTTTTATGCATGCGAGTGCTGCACGAACTTCCTCAACTTTCCTGTGAGAGCAGCGTAGTATGCCAACGCCTTTCTTCTCATCAAAATCAATAAGCCAAATATTGCACGCTGCTACGCCAACATCACCGAAGAGCGAATACAACGCTTCCCATATTGCTCGTAACAAATCACGCTCATTCACAACATAACTCTCACAATTAACACAACAACTTTCCCCCTTTTCTTCCTCGTTTTGAGGAGCGATGATTTCAAAGACGAGATACCTCTTACGCTCCCTCAACGATGCGGGTATGCGAGGCTTCAAGGCAATTCCGTCCCTCCCCTTCCCTTTCCTTTTGCTTTTATGCTTTTCCGCTTCTTCTTTTCTCTCCTTCTTCCGCTTCTTCGCCTCTTATTCCTTCTTCTGCTCTTTCGGCTCTTCCTGCTCTTCCTGCTCTTTCTGTTCTTCCAGCTCTTCCACGGTGAGAATTTCAACGCCTTTCTCCCGCTCCCGCTTCCAGCGCTTATTCAGGATGCCTTCAGGTATTTCGGAGAGTGCGGCTTTTGCCTCCGCGGTGTTCATTCCGAAGAGAGAGGAGAGAGCGAGCATTTCACGAGGCGCCCGCAGGTCGTAAGGCGAGAGTGCGTTGCTCGTCAGCACAACCATCGCCTTGAACTTCCTCACAAGAGTGAGCATCTCACGAAATCTGCTCAACGCTGTCGCTCGCTCCTTCCTGCGTTGCTTGAAAATTGCATCCATGTTGAACTCCAAAGCGACGGCATTTTCAGCAGCATATCTGACACAAACAGCACTCAACTCCGCTTCAACCGCTTTCGTGAGCATGTCAACACGAAAATCACTCAAAACAGCCCTGTTGAACTTCTCATCTTTGCGAGAATGAACGGCAAGCACATCCACTTTTCCGCTGAAAGCTCGCACCTTATCCTTCATTTCTGAAATGGAATCGGCAAAAATCTCAACACCATAAAAAACGCCTCGCTCTCTCGTAACAGCGTCCTTGAGCAGGACTTCCGCATCCTCATCCCTGAGCAGCACTGCTATTCCTGCGTAGCCGAACCGCTTTGCGACTTCAAGCACGCCTCTCTGAAATGCTCGCACTCCCAAATCGTAGAACATTTCTTCTAATTTAGGACAAAGGAATAAAGTGCGTGTGAGTGTGCGTGAATGCGTGTGTGAGTGTGTGCGTGTGCGAGTGAGCGAGTGAGCGAGTGAATGTGTGAGTGTGTGGCGAATGGCGAGTGGCGATGTGTGCGAAGATGCGAGAAGTGAAAGCGGTTCTGTTTGACTTGGACGGCGTGCTTGTTGACTCATTTGAATCTTGGAGGTCGGCGTTCAACGCCATGCTGAGAAAATATCGCAAGAAGGAGTTGAGTGTTGAGGAGTTTAGGGAGAAGTGTTGGGGACCGGAGTTGCATGAGAACCTGAAAAAATTCGGTTTAGATGTATCTGCGGGAGAATTTTGCTTGAAGGAGCAGTTGAAGCATATTGAAGATGTGAAACTTTTCCCAAAGGTGCGAGAAGTTCTGCGTTCATTGCGAGAATGCGGTTTCAAACTCGGTCTCGTGACGAACACGCCGAGAGAGAACACGCTGAAAATACTTACACATTTCAAACTGCATTTTGATGTCGTTGTGACGAGGGACGATGTGCGTGCTGGTAAGCCGAATGCGGAAATGGTGCTTTCGGCATGCAAAAAGCTCTCACTGCGACCTGAAAATGCGATTCTTGTGGGCGACACGGAAAGCGACTTCCTCGCAGGCAAGAATGCGGGCTGCTTAACCGTTGCGTTCAATGCAAACGGCGGAGATTTGAAAATAGAGCGTTTGGAGGATTTGCTTCGCATTTTGAACTGCAATAAGCGGAATGGAGGGGGAGAGGAGGGGTGAGAAGAGGGGTTGTTCGTGCGACTGCACCCGCAAAATTGATATTGTTCGGTGAGCATTTCGTCGTTTACGGTGCGAAAGCACTCGCAACCGCAATAAATAGGTATCTTACGGTGGAGATTTCACCGCTCAATCAGAAATGTATTCTCGTTGAGGCGGAAAATTTTCCTTCTTTGCGCTTCTCGCAGCGAGCTTTTTTCCATTTGAGCTCAAGCAGAGAGCGTCGTGTGGAAGAGTATGCGAAGGAGAGTGAGGCGGAGAGTGCTGAGCGGAGGGCGGAGAAAAGTGCGGAGAAGTGGAGAGGCGAAAAAAAGGAAGAATCATTTATTTATGTCCGAACTGCGTTGCAGTATTTTCAGGAGAAATACGGCATTCCCGTAGAAGAAATAGAGGGATTGAGGATAAAAATAACATCGGAGATTCCGATTTCTGCGGGATTAGGCTCTTCAGCAGCGACATGTGTTGCGACGATTGCCGCATTAAAGGAGTATTTGGGCATCTCATCCGCAAATTCAGAGGATTTCAGGCAGGAAGTCAGCAGAGATGCGAGGGAGGTTGAGCGTTTAGTTCAGGGAGCTGCCTCACCGACAGACACCGCAGTTGCGTCGCATGGTGGTTTCGTGCTTGTTGAGGGGGAGAGCGTGAGAAAGTTTGAGCTTCCTTCGTTTGAAATGCTTGTAGCCTCGTCGCATTGTTTTCCTTTTGACGCCTCTTTAAAATTGAAAACGAAGCATCTTGTTGAGCGAGTGAAGGCGAAAAAAGAGAAGTTCCCCTCAATATTCTCACATTTTCTCAAAGCTGCTTCGGAAATAACGGAAGAAGGCGTGAAAGCGTTGAAAAATCGGGACTTCCGCACATTCGGGATGCTCTTAAACATGAATCATGGCTTGCTAAATGCTGTTGGTGTTGTTCCGAAGAATTTGAGTGCTTTCGTTGCGACTGCGAAACGCTTGGGCGCTCTCGGCGCAAAAGTAACAGGCGCAGGCAGCACAGAAGAACTCGCAGTAGGCTCCGTTTTGGTGCTTCCTCAAACTCCTGAGGATGCTTGTTTAATAGAAGGCGCTCTAAAGGCGGAAGGAGCAAGAGTCATGCGTGTGAAAGCGGGTGTAGAAGGCGTAAATGTGTGGGCGTCGTCGTAGTAGCGTAAGGCACATTCATTCTGCGAGGAGCAAGCGACCCAAGAAAACTGCGAGGTCGCAAATTTCAAACTCGTATTCACTGCTTCCTCCACTACTTCTCACCTCCTCTTCTGCCGCCTGCCCTTGCTTTTGTTGTAAGCGTTCTTGCTCACGCTTCAAGCAGTTGAGATGTGAGAGGCACTTCACGCAAGTCGTCACGAGGACATCCGCTTTGACCTCACGCACTTCGCTCAAACGCAAGGAACGCAACGCCTTCGTAGCGTCGTTGCAGAGGAGCATTCCGCTGACACCGCAGCAAAGAGCGTTCTCACGAGCATGCGGAAGCTCAACAAATTCAACGCCCTCCACAGCACGCAAAACTTCACGAGGCGCCTCGTAAACGCCGAGCATCTTCAACGCACAAGGGTCGTGGTAAGCCACTCTTACTGCCTTTGTCCCGCCGCTCTTCACGCTTGCTTCGCTTGCTTCCTTCATCGCTCTGCGAATGAAATGCATATTTTCAGCAAGAATCTCGGCTAAATGCACGACTTTAACCCCCTCTTCCTCCAATTTATAGTATTTTTTGAAGGTGAAATAGCACTCTGCACAGTTCAAAATGAGTATTTTAATGCCACTTTCCTTTATTTTCCGCTTGTTGAAATCTACGAGACGCTCAAAAGTCTCTCTTTTGCCCTGAAATAGAATGTCATGACCGCAGCATTTGAGCGGCAGGATGCGAGGCTTTATGCCTATTTTATTGAGCAGTTTGAGAGAATAATCGCCGATTTCCTTGTAATTCACGCCACTTACATCCATGAAGAGGTCAAAATAAGCCAAGCATCCCGGGAAGAATCCGATTTCACTGCTCTCGTCGGTCTCGCCTTCAAAATCTGTCGGGACGCCTCGCTCAAGAATGCTCATTATCTCTGTGATTTGAGAGAGTTCCCTGTGCGGAAGAAGCTCTTCGGGGGCGCCCCCCTGCTCTTCCCTCGCATGCAGAATGAACTGCGGAAAATCTACGCCTTGAGGACACTTCATCAAGCAAGAACCGCAAAGAAGACACATCCAAAGCCATTCTTTGCTTTCTGCCCTTGCTGCCCCTACTCTCTCTGCTGTCCCTGCTGCCACTGCACCAGCCTCAGCTCCTTCAACGGCACTCATAGTTCCGCTCTCCGCTTGAATCTCTTGTATGATGCTGCGTGGAGCGAATTTTGAGACCCTGCGCATGGGACATACCGCCGTGCATTCTCCACACTGGAAACATGCGTTCAAAGCCGTTTTTTCCATCTCTTTCCTCTTCTTCGCTTTCTCAACATTCTTTTCGCTTTTACTTCACACGCAACTTCGCAGGATGTCGTCGCATTTCAGTGTCAGCGTTTGAGTTTGAGTGGTGCTGTCGCATCTATGCCGAATTTAGTGAGTATGCCGTCGTCAGAGGAGGGGTCAAGCGTGGAGCCACGAGCATTCCTCACGAAAACAACATCCTCGTCCCAGCGGACACGGGTCGCAATCGCATATTCCACCGAAGAGGCGTCAAACGGATTTATGTCAGCATCAACGACAACAACAGATTTGAGGCTCTGATGCGCTGCAAACGCTGCGAGAATCGCATTCTTCGCCTCCCCTTCCGCAGTTTTCTCAATCTGAACAACCGCATGAAGATAGCAGCATCCCCCTTCCGTAAGGACAACATTCTTCACTGCTGCGACATTTTCAACCGCATTAAATATAAGAGGCTCGTAAGGTAAGCCCATTAGTGTTTTATGTTCAATTGATGCGGGTAGAATTGCATGGTAAATCGGCTCTTTTCTGTGGTAAATTCTCGTAACTTCAAGCACAGGCTCCTCTCTCACTTTATCGTAGTGACCTGTGATGTCTTTGAAAGGCCCTTCTCTCGCTCTCTCCGCTGTTAAAACGCCCTCAATAGCGAACTCCGCATGCGGAACGGCGATGCCATTCTTCAACTTGAAGACTTCAAGAGGCTTTCCTTGAAGTGCGCTTGCGAGAGCAAATTCAAATCCCAAGGGGACACGAGTCGCAGCCGAAAGCAGAAAGAAAGGAGATGCACCGATGACAACGCCGACTTTCAGTTCAGAGCCATGCTCAATCGCATCCCTGTGCATCCTGAAGAGGTGGCGAGATGGAACTACCCTGACTGCGAGCCTATTGCTGTCGAGAAGCATCATTCGGTGGAAAGATGCATTCACGGTGCCTTCATGCTCCGCTACAAGGACGCCTGCGGTGATGTAAGCGCCACCGTCGCCCTTGAAGTGCGTTAAAATGGGAAGCGCACCCAAATCTGAGGCTACGACCTCTTTCGTCGGCGAATGCTCAACAATTTTCACCGCATCTTCAACAGAGCAGCTCGCAGAGAAGCGACGCAGGAGAGAAGCGAGGAAAGGCGTGAGCTCTTGCGGTTTGACATTAAACAGCTCAGCAACGACTTCCCTTCCGCAGAGAGCATTCATTAAAACACGGTGAGAGCCGTCAACCGCATGGAAGAAGACCGCTTTCCCTTCCCGCTCAACCTCCGCACAAATCTCAGCCGCTTCGTATTTTGAGGACACCTCTCGCTCTATTTCAACAAGCCTACCCGCTCTCGCCAATCGCTCCTTTAAATGTCGCATCCTTCAAAATTCATTCCCTTAAAAAAATAAGAGAGGGGATTTTTATTCTGCTTGTTCCACTTTTTCTATGAACACTTCCACTTTTGCAGTGGGGTCATTTGTCGGTCCAACCCAATGGGGACCGTCATATACATGCAGAGAGATGAAATGCACACCACTTGACACTGGAATCCATGTGGCTGAAACACTGACAGTGCCATTTGGTTCATTTCCCTTAATTTTTGTTATGTTCTTATTCAGACATACGCCATCAACATGAAGTTCTGCCGTGACATTGACACTTTCATTCAATTCGTTTTTGATTTCGTACGCAGTCGCAGTTATTGTCAGAGGACTGCCTATGGTTGTTGCATTCTTAAGTCCCTCAAATGTATGTTTGCCGTTCCAAGTGACATTTCCGCTGATCCATATCATAGCTCCATTCAAGTAAATGCTCAAATTTCCTCGCTCTCTTTTAACGATAAATTCCTTTTCACTCGCTCCTTCTCCGTCTTTTATCACCCATTCATCCTCTTCTTCCTCCGTAACACTTGCATTCTCGGAAAGCGAAATATTGTTGTTCTCGAATTCCTCTCTTATCGTGGAAATACTACCATTATCTAATTCCTTCACTATCTTTCCAACTCTTTTTTGGACACTAAATAGGTATTCACTGCTCACATTTATTTCTTTTGTTGTGCGGTTCTTTGCTCCATTATCGTCCTCAACTTCAAGTATCACATTATAGATGCCACTTTTATTGTAATTGTGTGTAACTTTAACGACATTGCCCTCAATATCCCAAATGCCATCGCCGTCAAAGTCCCATCTGTATGCTACAATTTCTCCATCAGGGTCATAACTTGCGGAGGCATCAAAAATCACCGTCTGGTTCGTTGTAGGCGTTTCGTTACTTACGGAAAACATCGCAACAGGTGGATAAGGCACATCTTCGACCGTAATTCTCACAGTTTCGTTATCAATGCCTCCCATTCTATCAGAAACCGTGAATTCCACATAGTAAACGCCAGCATCATCGTAATCTGGCGTCCATCTCCAGAATGTCGTGTTTTCATCCGAGATAAACGCTCCAAATGAGACATTGCTGCTGAATATCAATGCATCCTCTTCATCAGGGTCCGTCGCATTTAGGATAATAGTGAGCGTTTCGCCCTCATTCACATTTTTTGAGCCGATAGGAGCAAGCTTAGGAGGTCTGTTCACATCATTCACAATAATAGTGACGGTTGCATTATCGCTGAGCTCGCCATCGCTCACCGTGAATGTGATTGTTACATTTTTCCTTCTTTCAGGATGCCTCACGAAATCGTAACCTGGACTCCAGTAGTAGTCGTTTGTCTCAAGTGTGCCGATGTTTGAATCCTTAGAATACGAGAGTGGGTCGCAGTCAGGGTCTCTCGCAGCAATTGCGAGCTTGACAACTGTCCCTCTCTCGTTCAGACCTTCACTCTCGTTTGCCATGAACACATATTTTTTCTCTGTATCGTTATGGTATATGCAAGTAGTATAGCTGCTCCAGCCTATTCTTTCAATAACAGGCGCTCTGTTCAGCACTCTCACATGAAATTCTGGGAAAGGAACGCTCCCTGACTTTCCACCATAAGTGTAAGACACATTTGACGCTGGCACGACATTCAGAGAAATGTTCCCACGCCTCCACACCCGCACATCAAACTCAACTACCCAAGGCGTCCTCGGCTCCATATCGCCGACCCGCCACTCCAAGACATTCCCTTGAGTGTCTGGCGGTTCGCTCGCATTCCCTGCGTATTCCACACCATCAGATAGCACATACTTTACCACAATATCCTGTGCAAGTTTCCGCACTTCCTCCGAAATCTCCTCGTAAATCTCATTTAGTTGCGCACCAGTCGGCGATTTGTAGTAATAATCTGGGCATGTTGCAACCTCTTTCAGCATTTCCCCATTCACAAATGCCGTGAGACCCACTGTAAATATCGTTATGTTCGCATCTTTCGCAGCCTTAGCGCTCCTCAACACCTCCTCATTCCCATAATCATTCTGACCATCCGTGAGCAGAACAATCACTTTCGGCACATCCTCCCTGCCATTTCTCAGAAGCTCCTCTCTCGCCTCGTTTATTCCTGTGTGTATTGCAGTTCCGCCCTCAAGACCGATGTCGTCAATTGCTTTTTTCAAACTTGCCTTACCCGCTTCATCCATGTTCGTTAAGCCATGCGCCAGCACAGCATAGCTTCCAAACTTCACAAATCCAATCCTGTCGTTCTCGTTGAATTTTTCAATGAACGTCTTCGCAGCCTCTTTCGCAGCATCTATCGAAATTGTTGTTTCCGTGCGGTTCAAGTCGTCGTTCGGATTGCTCTCAAAGTCCAGGTAAATGCTGACGGTTGCGTTCACGCTTGACGGCGGATTACCCTTCGGTCTTAAATTCCAGCCGTAGACTGCGACCGCCCATGTCCCCTCTTGCGGATGTTCAACAAGCAAAGTCTGCGGTTTTGTGCAAATACCGCTGAAATATTCATTTGAGCGCCCTACGGAATCAGGTGGGTCAACTCTTCCACCCGCTTCGCTCGGCTTTGATGGATAACTGAACACCCATGTCCCGTTAGGTCTTCGCAAATTTATGACAACTTCTGATGCTTCTGAGCCTTCGTATCCCTCAACACCGCTCCAAGTCACCTGCGCAGCAAGCTTTTTCACCCCATTAGGAACTTTAAATTCCTTTGATTCCGACCATGCCCACTTTGGAACGGTGAGATTGAAGAAGAATGCAGGTGTTCCGTTCTTAATTAGCATCCAACCGCTCTGACGCATGCTCCAAGAACGGTCAATTACGAGCATGACATCCACAGGAGAACGCTCAATTGAAACATTACTCACAACTTTCAACGAAATTCTCACGGTAGAGCCGTTAGGAGTAACACTAACATTTGCGGAATTCTCCGTGAAAATCACGCCATCTGTGTTCGTCCAGTGCTGCGGGTCCGTTCCAAGTTGAATTTCCTCTGCGTCTGGGACTCCATCGCCGTCAGAATCCGTCTCTATATATGTTTCTGAGCCAGTTAATTTGACAGTATCTCCCAAAAGACATCCTTTTATCGTATTATTCGAGCCAGAAACATCAATTTCCCCGTTAGGAGCATAAATTATGCCGTTAAATTTGTTTTTGCTACCTGATATTTTCAGATTTCCCGCAGAGAAGAAGAGCAAACCTTCCGAAAACGCACTGCAGTTGCATTTAAAACCGCTGACATGAATGTTTCCTCTTGCGACGATTGTGAATTTACCGCAAGTCCCATTTCCGCTGAGTTTCACATCTCCCGTGACATAATATAGACCACTCAGTTCCTCGGTGCCTGAAATATGCAAATCGCCCTCAATGTAATGGTAATGATTGCCTGCAAATTCCGCTTTTATGCCATCAGGCTTGTAGTCATTTATGTTAAAAACAAGAAATTTCTTCGGTGAAACTTTTAGTGCGTTCAGATATTTATTGTTTCCTCCGGAGATGTCAAGAGATGTAACATATTCTATTGTTCCATTTATCTTGTTATGAGAGCCACTCATTTTAAAATCGCCGTTTGAATGCACATTCCCATTTACTACATTTTTGCTGCCTGACAAGTGAATTGTTTGCGTTGTGGATGTGCCGTTCGCCCATATTCCGTAGCCTATTCCGATTATTTCTGCGGAAACAGGAAGCAAAAGCACCGCTACGGCGATACTTACACAAAGAAAAACTGCCATGCCCCTAATTACCGACTCCCCTTTCATTTCATATACAATAAGGATGCTGAATTTAAAAGACTTATCCTGAATGGAAGGGGAATACAGACATTAATCAGAAATTTTACAGATAATTAGAAAAATTAAACGCTTATTTAAGCGTAAAAATGGGATAAATATGGGGAAATTTGGCGGTTATTGATTGCAAATTTGAAAACAATTGTAATGAAATTAGAAAAATGAGGGTCGCAAAGGGGAAAAGGGGATTTCCCTCTGTCGCTTCTGGTTGCTCATGATCGGCTTATTCCCTTTTGGTCAAACGATGTCCCTTGATGTGTCAATTTCAACACTGTTAGGTGAAATTTTCAGTCGCACATATTTTGTGAGAGGTGTTGCACCCCTTATTTTCGGCGCAGCAAACTTCACGATGATTTCATCGCCTGTTCGTTCCGCTCTTATATCCATGAAAACATCACAGATATAAATAAGGCGACTCAATGCGGTCTCTTCGCAAGAACCCTTCGGTATGCATAAAAAAAGAAGGATGTCTTTATCTGAACCGCTCACCTCAACAATATTTTCAAGCAAAGCAGTATCATTAATGAACGGAAGAAATGTATCTATCACGATATTTGCATCATCTGCCACATCTAATACCTCCAATATCTTGAAAGTATTGCAATCTCTTAGGTCTATTACCTCTATGTTTGAGAATCCCGCTGCTGAAATCTCCTCCTCTACCCTTTTTGGGTGCCTCTCCGTCACTAAATAGTAAGTCTTGCGGGATGCACACAAATTATACAAAATCTGCTCCGAAGGCAATGAAGGGTCAGCCGAAAAGAATATGATGCTACCTGCGGGTATGCCTCCTCCCAATATTTCGTCAAATATTGAACCTGTTTTTTTCAAACGCATCCCTCACACGCCCCCTCTCGTCGTCTTGCAACACGCAACTTCTAAATCCATCTTCCACGCACACTCCCACCACTCCCGCACACTCACTTGCCTACTGCTCTCCGCCACTCCTCCGCTCTTTTCTTTTTTCTCTCTGCCATGCCCCTGCTCAAATGACGAAGTAAAAGAGAATCCATGTGGCAAACAGCATAACGAGCGTGTGTTTTAAACCTGCGAGGATGTTACCTGCTTCCATTTGGCCTGCCATCAGACCGCAGAAGATTGACTGAAACACCGCTGCCTGCATGAGAATGCCCGTTATTTCTTCCTTATTCAGCCCTCCTCCTAATCCCGCCGCACCAATTCCGACACCGCCACTCGTTGAGAAAGCCTCAAAAAGAGGTGGTAATAGGTTTTTGAAAAGCATATAAACAATACCGATGAAAACGAAGAACGCAATATACACGATAATGACATAAATAAGCATGTTTACTGAGCGTTCCTTCGCAATATTCCTCTCCATTTCCGCATCTTTTGCCGAAATACTTAATGCTTCTGTGAGGTTTCCGCCTGCTCGTAAGACCTCTGAAAGCATCGTTACGACCCTCGTGAGTGCTGGCACTTTCACGGCATTCGCAAACATCTTAAACGCATCACTGACCTCCGCACCCCATTCAATGTTGCGGTGCATCTTCTTTATCTCTTTGTAGATGCCACCTTTCCCTGCTTTCGCCTCCACTTCTATGCTTTTCATTAGCGTTAATCCGCTCGCAACCGACGAGGATAGACCGTTAAGTATGTCAGGTGTCTGATTTCTCACCCTCTGCTCATATTTCTCCTTCAATTCATGGAAGAAAGAGAGTGGAGCAATCGCAACTAAAATCGCAGGAATCAGAAAATCCTCGCCGAGCGTGAATAGGAATAGGGCGGGTGGAATTCCCAACGCAAGTGAAAGCAGTGGATTCTCACGCATCTTTTGAAAAGGCTTCTTCGCATACTCTCGCATTTTTAACCTCGCTTGAATGCGTTTGTAGTGCTTGTAAGCTTCGCTCTCCCGCACCGCAGGCGATTCCTCTAAAGCCTCTTTTACATCGTATTCTGTGTGTAAAAATGCGAATCTTCGCACATCTGAAGGCGTAATCATCTGTATAAGAGCGATGAAGCATGCAGAACCCAGTGGAATCATCAGATAAACAACGCCATAAACCATCATCATGCTACCTGAACCTATCGCAAGCATTATTATTTCAACGATTAGGAAGAAAATTGGAGCGGCAACAAGCAGAGTTATATATACTTCTGCGAGGAGGCCGAGCGTCTCAAGAAATCCCTTCTGCTCAACTTTTGCTCGCTCTCTGTATTGTTCAGCCTTCTCCGCAAGGAATATTTGGAGGTTGCCTCCGCTTTCAATGACTGTGAGGATGCCACTCACGAAATCACGAAGCGTTTGAGAGGGCGTCGTCTCGCTTAACTCCACCAAACTGCGGCGCAAATCCTTACCGAAATAGCGAATGTTCCGCAACACAAAATCTATTTCTCGTGAGATTTCGCCGTAAACATCGCTGTGCCTCGCCAAAGCCTCAAATATTTGAAGAATTCCGATGCCGCTTTTGCTTAACGCATACATAAAATGTATGGCATGAGGCATCATTCGCTCTATTTCCCTGCGTCTGTCCCCCGCCTTTGAGAATGGTGCGGAGTAGAAAATCATGTAAGTTGCGCCGAATAAGGCAATAAAACCGAGTCCTGCGAAAAGAATAGATATGAAAACTTCCTTGTATGCGTATAAAATAGGAGGAACTGCATACCTCCAATGGAAGAATCTCGCAACCTCAAACAATTTCCCGCATACAAATCCGAGAATTAAGCCCACAACTCCAGCAATTAATGCGTAGAAGAATGCAGTAGAGAGGTAAATGTCGTAGGTAACAGGATACCTCGCAGCAAGCAACGCCTTCTCCAACTCCAAATACTTCTCTCGCTTACCTCTGTAATACTTTCCGAAGAGCGAATAGGCGAGCTCTTCAACGCTTCCGACTTTTTTCTTGACTTCTGCTTCCTTTTTTGTTCCTACTTTCGCTTCTCCTTTCGCTTTACTGCCGCCATTCTCCACGCTCTCCGCACTTTTTTCCTCCTCTTTCGGCGCTTCGTCCTCACTGCGATGCTTTTTAGTGGCATGCAATTTCCTTGCGAAATCATAAAACGCCATAAAGTCGCTTCACCTTTTCAGGATTCGCCTGAAATGCTTTCACGAAAGATATGAACTCTTCGTGAGACATGCCCTTCTCTGCGAGTATTTTGAGCAAGGATGCTCTGCTTTCAAACTCTTCTTCGGCTTCTTCCCTGCTCCATGCCTTCATTCGCATGATTTCTCGTATAACCTTTGAGGAAGTGAGGCGAAGCATGCGGAAAGCATCTTCGGAGGGAATCCACTCGAAGACTTTCACCGTTTTTATTGTTCTTGTGGTGGGGTCAATCCCTAAATTCTCCGTAATTTCAACATTTCTACGCACTCTTTTGCGACCGATGAAGACTTGTGCCTGAATAGAGAACACATCCAACGACTGAATCATGGAACGAGGCACGCTTAAAGGGGGATATTCAAGGCGATGAATGGCAGCATCAACGCTGTCCGCATGGAAAGTTGAGAAGGAAGTATGACCGACGGACATCGCTTGAAATAGTGTTTGTGCCTCCTTTCCTCTGACTTCGCCAACTAAAATGTATTCTGGACGCTGTCTCAACGCAGCTCTCAATAAATCATACATGTCTATTGAGCCTCGCTCGGTTCCCATGAATGAGACCCTCGTTACGCCGGGAATCCAGTTCTTGTGAGGCAATCTTATCTCACGAGTGTCCTCAATGGTAACGATTTTCGCATTCTGCGGTATGAAAAGTGCGACTGCGTTCATTGATGTTGTCTTTCCTGATGCAGTTCCTCCGACGAAAAGAATACTTTTACCATTTTCCACGCACAACCAGAGGTAAGCCATCGCCTCCGCACTGAAAGTGTTCCAACGAACAAGGTCAACAGGCGTAATAAGCACCTCCCTGAACCTTCTGATTGTGAATGTGCTTCCCCTTGTTGTTATTTCAGTGCCGAGTGTGAGTTGCGCCCTTGAGCCGTCTTCCATCGTCACATCAAGCATCGGGTCAGCAAGCGAGAGATGTTTTCCGCCTTTCTGCGCTATCTTAACAACAAATGAATCCAATTCAATGTTGTTGAACGCAATATTTGTCTCTATGTTACCATATTTCCAGTGGTAGATATATACGGGAATGTCATAACCGTTGCAAGATATGTCTTCAACGAACCTATCTCGCATGAGCACATCTATCTTACCGAAGTGAATGAAGTCTCTTATGATGTAATATCTTATTTTTCCGAGAGATTTTTCACCGATTTTAATGTGATGCCTCTTAACAACCTCAGAAATCTTCTCTTTCAGTATTTCCTCCTTGCTCTTCCTCTCGCTCTCAATATCCGTGAAAAGAAGGATGTTTCGCAGCTTTTCAGATATTTCTGCAAGGAAAAATCTCTCAATTTCATTCAAATATGGCTCAACCGCATAATACAAATATGAATTCTTCTCCTCATTATACAAAATACTGACAAATGCGAAAGGCTCATTCACAAAATACCGCTCCTCCTCTTTGTATCCTTCTGGTATATGGAATCTATGCAAAACCTCGCCCTCCTCTGACGCAGATTCTTCCGCCTCCTTTTCTTTCTCTGCACGCCCTTGCTCTGCCACTCCGCTTTCACGCTCTTTCTCATCCGCATTTGGCAGAGATTTTCCCCTTTTTCCTTTCAGTATTTTGATTTTGTGAGAAATGGCGAGTATAGAGGATAAAGTAGTAGGAGAAAAGGTGCATGAATACATGCCACACTTCTGTCTTTTCTTTAAAATCTCTGCCATTTCTTTTACTTAATCTCGCTCTCATATTCAAATAGTTTGCCAAATTTTTGATTTTACGATATATATTTGAAAGAGAAATTGCAAATGAGAGCAATGAAATGAGCAAATTTTACGAGGTGCGTGAGCGGGACGGTGCAGCGAGGCTCGGCGAGCTCTCCTTGCGGAATGGAAAATTGCTCACACCTTTCATGCTTGATTTGGAGCGTTTTTCGCCGCCGGAGGAAAAGGAGTCGGAGGAAAAAGAGTCGGTGGGAAAAGCGGAAAAGGCGAATAAGGCGGGAGAAGTGGGGAGCGTGTGTGGAGAGCGTCGTTTCTCATTTGAGTTTGGAGAGATGCTGATTTTTTCAGAGGGAAGCGAGGGCTCAGAGGAGAATTGGGAAGAGCCTCGTGGAGCGCTCTTGCTTCCTGAGGAGCATCCGCTCGCTGTTCGTCAGAAGAATTTGGATGTGGATTTTATTGTGCTTGCTTACGCATCACGCATTTTAAAGAGTGCGAGGGATTTCGCCTCCATTTTGATTTCTGCTCGTGAGAGCGTTCCTGCGGATGTTGCACTTTGGCTTCCAGCGGTTGCGACGCCTGAAAATTTCTCGCTACTCGCATACTGCGGTGTGGATATTGTAGATAATGCTCTACCGCTTTTGGAAGGCTACGAGGGTTTTTACATGCTTGAGGAAGGCAAAATAAGGGTCAGCGAATTGAGAGGAGAACTGCCATGTGCGTGTGAAGTGTGTGCTTCGCTTGATTTCTCCGCAGAGCGCTTGCAAGAGCTGCCCGTTGAGGAGCGTCAGAGGAAGGTTGCGAGGCACAACTCGCTACTTCTTGCGAAGGAGGTTCGTAAGGTGCGTTCGCTCATTCAGCGAGGCGAGTTGCGTGAGTATGTTGAGATGAAAGTGCGTTCCTCACCATTTCTGACGGCGGTTCTGCGTTTGCTCGACGCAAATTACGATTTTTTTGAGAAGCGGACGCCTGTTGCTCGTCGCAGTGTGATGCGTGCAAACACGATGGAATCGCTTCGTAGGGTTGAAGTGAGGAGGTTCGCTGCTCGTGTGCTTGAGCGTTTTGAGCCGCCCTCAAGGAGCGTGCTTCTCATTCTTCCATGCTCGGCGAAGAAACCCTACTCGCTCTCAAAGTCGCACCGACTATTTGAAAGTGCGGTTGCATCGTCTGGATTTCAGGCTCACATACACGAAATCATTTTGACTTCGCCTCTCGGCGTCGTGCCTCGTGAGCTTGAGGTCGCTTACCCTGCTGCGTTTTACGATGTGCCTGTCACTGGCTACTGGGATGCAGAAGAGCGTTCTTGGGTCTCTGCATGTCTTCGTTCATATCTTGAGAAGAGCGCAAAGAAGTTCAATGCGATTTTCGCTCATTTTGACGGTGGTAGTGCATACGAGGAAATTTGCAGGGAAGTTGCGGACGAGCTCGGCTTGGAAATTCAATTCACATGCGAGGAAGGCGAGCGAGCGGTCTCAAAGGACGCACTAAATCGCTTGCGTTCGGAAATTGAGGATTTCTGCACCGCCGAAGGTCTGGAAAAACGCCATCTCTCCGCATCTGAGCGAGCATTATTCGTTGTGAAGGCTCTTGCTGACTTCCAGTTCGGGAAGGGCGTCGGCGAAAAGCTCGTTGAAGGCTCTGTCTGCGTGAGCGGTAAATATCCTCAAATCTCCCTGGCGGAAGGAGGCGGTGGAGAGCGTTGTGAGCTTGCGAGGGTTGTGCCTGCTTACGGCTTGCTTGCTCTTTCAGTGAGCGGTGCGAGGAAATTAGAAAAAATTCTTGGCGACGCTTACAAGGTTGAAATCGGCGATTTCCCGCTGAAAGCGAAGGGAGCGATTTTCGCAGGTGGCGTCCTGAACGCAGACCCGCAGATTCGTGTGAATGACGAGGTTATTTTCAGAAACAACACGACTCTCGGCGTTGGAAGGGCGAAAATGAGCGGTTGGGAAATGACTGAGGCAAAAAAAGGCGTCGCTGTCCGTGTGAGAGATGTAGAATCTACTTAACTTTTATTCGCAACTCTTTTTCTATTGCATTTTTTATTAACTCTCTGCGCTCTTCCAAGAATTCACTAAATCTATTGATGTCCCATAGTTCTTTGTCTGTAGGTATAAAGTGCTTCTCCAGCAACTCAGGGTCTACTTCATATAATTCCTTTAGATAGTCCTTTGGATCCCTAAATTTAATCTTCTCATTTGCGCTTCTTGAGATTATAGTTATGTTGGCAACATTATCCCATTCTTCCCCATATTTTCTCCTCTCCAAAAACTCCTTCGGGAAGATATGGTGTATGTGCAAGTCATCTGGGTTTATCTCCATAATTTCTGGTATTCTCGGCCTCTCATCGAGGTTCCAGTCTTTTGTTCTGAGTTTTTGATAAAGCAACAGCAACATTGTGATGTGACGATTCTCGTAATTTTCATCAAGTGCAGAGGATGAATACTCCCCTTCCAGGTTCTTCATAAGCCCATTTATTCCGGAACCTTCTTCTATTGTCTTAGTGTCCTCATAGAGTTCCGATTCGAGTTTTCCAGTATATCTCTTCTCCTGTGAGGCTAAAATCAACCATTTTGATAGCTCTTCCTTGAATTCTTCCGATATTATTCTTTTAGGGAAAATCACCTCTTTATAAAGTAAAAACGCAATTGGAACAAGTAAATACCTCGATTGAAGGGACTTCAGGCTCTTAATCCCTAATTCGCACAATAAATTTACTGCTTCATTAATCGATTTTTTAACCTCAGACAGAAAATCTAGCAGTTCTTGGCCTTCCTTTTTTTCCAGTTTTTCCTTTGCCTCCTTAAATCTTGTTGTACCAGTTGCAATAGCTAAATAGAGTCTTATTAGCACTGATTCATTATCCACACGGAACTTCTTATTTTCGAGTTCTTTCAAAATTTCTTCAAATTTTTGCCTAAAAGGAGCTCCTATGTCTTTTCTCACCTTTGCAGTGAGAAGGGCTAAAGCTAAATCAGGCATCCTTATTCGTGTCCCTGTGGAATTGAGTTTTACAAAAATATCGGATATCCTTTCAAAGGTAGATAAAAAGTCCTCTGAATATCCCAAATCAGCTGGGATTAAATGCACCACATATGTCTTGAACATCTCACGGAGTTTGCTTATGTTCTTTCTAACTTGAGGGTTCTTTCTTAAAGCGGGGTCATATTTGTTTGCTCTTTCTTCAATGAGTTCCAATTCATCCTCTGCATTCAGAACTTCAGTAACATTAAACCAGTATGGATTTTTCTGAATTTTTTTACTGCTAAGCTCAAATTCTTCGTCAATGGGATTAAAGAAAAGTTTTATCCTTCTTTTTCCTCCTCTAATTGCTATCTCTCCCCTCTTAACCAGAAGTAATGAAGTAAGTCTCTGCTGCCCGTCAATTATCATATACCTTCCATTTTCTTTTGGCAAATCCTCCGCAAGTGGCCTGAAGAGATACCCATATTCATTCCTGAATCTATCTGGTATCTCCCAGTATATTATTGCACCAATCGGAAAGTTGTTGTAAATTGATGCTACTAAATCACAAATTTGAGTGTTTCTCCATATAAAAGACCTCTGTATCTCCGGGACTACATAGAAGCCCTCCTCAATTTCTTTAAGCAACTTCTCCACATTCTTCAGAGTGGGCATTAGTGCTCACCTCCTCTTCACAATTATATTTCTTTCCCTGATGGTCTCCTCTTTCAGTAAGTTGATTTGCCATCATATCCCCTATCCATTCACCTTCTCGTCGCTAATGTGCTACTTTAAGTTTTTGATTCATGTAAGTTTTGTTTTTGATTCATGGTAATATTCTTACATTACTACTGCTCGAAACTTCGAAACTTCACATGAGAAATAGGCGTTTTAGATTTTCGTAGAAGGTCACCTGAAAAGCAGACCACCGAGCAATGAAGCGATGGCGAGAATGAAGAAAATGGAGTGTATGCCGAGGATGTCGCTTGCGATTCCGAGAATGGGTCTTGAGATTGAGCCGAAGCCGAAGCCAGCGAGCATGAGGAATCCGAATGATAATCCTCTTTGAGCGTTCTGCTCGCCGATTCCTGTGATTATTGCGGAGAGCGACATCGGGAATGTCATTCCTGCAAGGATTAAGACGGGGACTGCAAGCGCATTAGGAAGAAGCGGAACGACAAAAAACAGAGGCGTCGCAAAGAGAAAGCCAAGTGAGATTGCTTTTCCGCCGAGAGCGTCGGAGAGAACGCCGCCTAAATACTTGCCGACTGCGCCTGCTGCGAGGAAAGCACCTGTGAGAGCGCCTGCGAGTGCGACGCTGAAGCCCTTTGCCACGAGATAGAGGGGGATGAATGTTGAAGCACCTCCGACGACGAAGCCGAAAGTGCATTCCGCAAGGTAAAGGCGAAGCAGTGAGCGCTGCTCACGCAATCTCGCAAGAAAAACCTTAAACTCGCACCACCAGCAACAGCAGTTCCTCTGCGTCGGCGGAGGGTCAAAAACGCCACGCTCTCCTGTGCTTCTCACGCACGCTCTCTCCCGCTCCCATTCCATTTCTGTCATTCTTGCTCCGCTCGCAGTTCGCAAAATGAGTATTGCAGCGAGGAATGCAGGAACAGCAAGAAATGCGAAGAAAGTGCGCCAGCCGAGTGAGGGTGCGAGGGCGCCTGCGAGCGCTGGTGCTGCTGCAAGTCCGAGATTTGCGCCGATTTCATGCGTTCCGAAGGCTCTTCCACGACGCTCCTTGAAAGCCATCGCAATGAATGAGAGCGAGAAAGGATGGTAGAAGCTCAGAAATATGCCGAGAAGCGTGAAAAATAGCAGAACGGCGAGGAAATTGCATGCGAAAACCGCAAAAATAGATATTACGGCAGATGAAAATATGCTCCATCCCAATATTTCAAGCAGTTTATCGCCAGATTTATCTGATAGAAGACCTGCGAAAACGCCCATTATGCCAAGAGAAGCGCCCATAGAGAACGAAATCATCCCCACTTCTGTGTAATTCAGCCCGAATTCGCTCTTTATTATGGGAAGAACCGCAGGTAGTGCTGCTGAAATGCTGTGAACCAAGCCGTGAGATGCGATTAGCAGCAGAAGAATCGCAAAAATCCCCCTCTCCCTTCTCACTTCGCTCACTCGCTTATTTATGGTGTGAGAGGAAAAATGCCTGACGCCACCCTGCCTCACTTGCCCTCGCACTCGCCTTGCTGCCTTCGCTCGCCCCTCCTTGCTTCCGCTTTCTGCTGCCAACGCCTCAAAGCACGCTCAAACGCATCCTTAAGTGCATCTGCAGAGCCTCGCTCTGAACGCACACGGAGATGAAATCGCCTTGCGAAACGCTCAACAATCGCTGAATACCGCTTGTCTGCGAGGTCTTCATCCGAATAGAATATCTTCACGACTTGCTTGTAGTGCTTTTGCAGTATTTTAACGATGTTCGCAGTATCTTCTGTGGCGAAAATGCTTGTATTTCCCAATATTACATGAGGTTCACCAGCAATATAAGCTCCTGCGGGCGTCATGAAGAAAGTTCCTTTCTCTTCAGCCAAAATAGAACGCACTTTATCCCTTCCGAGAGCAATTTCTATGCAATTGTTAAAAAAACCCTCTTCATCCGAAGGCATCTCAACGGGAATTCCAGCACGCTCTTCCGCCCTGCGAATCACATCCCTCACTTCCTTCGCACTGCAACCGCACAACCCGTAACCAAGAAGAATAAAATCAACAAAATCCTTGATTTCTAATATCCCTTTCTCAATCTCTTCAATCAATAAATGGGGATTGTCGTGCATTTTCAACTCCGTAATGCGAATTACAGCAACATTTTCATCCGATGCTTGCACCTTCTTTAATTCAGAAGATTTCACAATTTCCACTGCGAATGAGTTATTTAAGAGATTTCTGAAACGAATGCACAAAAACTGCTTCTTCAATGCTTCAAAATTCCCCACGCCTCTGGTGGATTCTTCGCCGCTTATTATGAAAATTCTGCGAATGCCTGCTGATTTAAGCGTTTCACGCAGTTCCCTGCAAAGCATCTCGCAAGCGAGGACGCCGACACGCATCTTGAAAAAAATGGGAAATGATTTAAAAAAGGCGTTTCAAGGCGAAAACATGACATGGGAGGAAGTGGAGCCTAAAGCATTCAAGACGGCGGTAGACGAGTTCTTCAAGGATGCGGTTGAAATTTTCGCTTACTTTGACATCGTGCTTGAGCATTTCAACGAGGGTAAGAGCATTCAGGAGGAACTGCGTAAGTTCAGAGATGAGAGACCGAGCATTTTCAACCTGATTTACGCCATTTTCCACAAACCTGAGGAGGTTTCAGACAAAATAAAGCGAATAGGTGTTGAGAAGGAGAAGGTTGAGAAGTTGGAAGAGTTCAAGGAGCGCTTCAAAGAGCTTGCAGAAGAGATTGACCTCTTCGTTCTCAGTGAAATCCTGTAATGTGGAAGTGTGAGCTATTCCACAATTCCAATTCACCCCGCTCAACTCTCCGCTCAAGTCCAGGGCAACACCCCTCACCCCAACAAGAGCTCACCACAGCTCAGCTCCTACAGCTTATAGCCGCAGCCTCATTTCTTTCAGTGATGCATCCCCCATATTCTCCGAGCTTAGCGGCTTAAGTGACATTGTGTGTTGTTGTAGCTGCTCGTAGCTGTCTCTCTGCCTGACCGACAGGCTTCCGCATTCTCGGCTCAGAAACCTTTAGCATATTGCTCAACTTTCAAGAAATTGATGCTAAATTGCAAATAACGAAAATATTTTTGGAGATGTTCTGCAAATTTTTCTGAAATATAGAATGTCTTTAAATCTGTATTAGAGATTATTAAGGGAGATGAAGAGAAGAAGCGATGAGAATTCGGACATTTTATCACATTTTGCGTTGTATTTTGCGAGTGTTTCGGCGTTTGGCTTTGCAGACGGCTTCACAGCGATGCTGATGATGGAGAAATTCGGCGCTTCTGCGGAGTTCAACCCGTTTCTTCGTGAGATTTTCATGTTTGGAGGTTGCGAGTGCTTCCTGACATTCAAGGTGGCGACTGCTGCGCTTCTTTTATTTTTTCCTCTCGCCCTATGTCGTGAAATGCGCTGGACTTCCGCTCTATTTTTCATCGTTTTCATATTCGGCGGCTCTGCAGCTGCGCTGAACAACGCATTTTTTATCATTAATGGCTACCAATTGCTCACGCCGGAGGCTTTCCTCCTCATATTCTTCTCCGCAACCGCTTTCGCTTTGAAAATCGGCGAAGCCCTCGATGAGAACGCAGAACGCAAGGCGTTCTTCAAAATATCAGAAGAGAGATGGGAGCAAATGAAGCGTGAGCTGGGAATTTATTTTTAACTCTCTTCATGCCTCCACTCTTTTGTTCGCACTTGCTGATGCTGACTCGTTAGAAGCGAAATGATGATAAATAGAGTTGTCAAAAAGTTAAGATGCGTCGTAGGATACCGAGGCTGATGCTCGGCACTTCTCCTTTCATAGGAGCGGCACAATTCGGCAGAAAATCATACGAATACCGCATGAAATTCTTTTACAACGAGGAGAACATGAAGGAATTGTTCATAAAATCCGCAGAATTAGGGGTGAAAGCCGTTCAACTTATTGCATACGAGCCACTTGTGCGTGCTTTGAAGAGGGCGGAAGAGGAGACAGGTGAGGATTTTTTCATCGCTGCAACAATACCTGTGAAATTTGAGCGGTGCTTGAGTATGTTAGAGGACATTCAACCAGAAATAATTGCGATTCATGCGATGTTCTGCGATGCTCTTGACGAGAGAATAGGGCGTTGGGCGAGAAAAATAAGGGAAATGGGAGCGTCGCCAGCAGCTGCAACGCACATACCAGGTGAAACTATACCGGAGATTGACGATATTGGCTATGATTTTGATTTTTATTTGGCGCCACTGAATCCCGTGGGATATGCGATGCTTCCTGATTTTGAGAGCACGCTGAGAGCGTTGGAAAACACGGAGAAGGGAATAATAGCGATAAAGCCGCTCGCAGCGGGTAAATTGACGCCAAAGAAGGAAGTTTTTGATTTCATATTCAGGTATGCGGATGCGGTGAGCGTAGGCATCACTTCTGAAGAGGAAATGAAAGAGACTTACTCGGCGGCTTCTCGCTCAACCGTCCGCAGACGCAGCGTGGGGCGTGAGCGTTAAGGACGAGAGAACAGGAAGAACGGGAGAATGAAAGAACAAGAGCGAGGGCAAGGGGCGAGGAGGCGTGGAAGAATGAAAGGAGAAGCAAGAAATGAGGGAATGCGGTTGAGGGCGTGTTTGAGCGAGTTGCGGGAGTATGTGCCTGGTAAGACGGTGAGAGGAGCGGTGAAGTTGAGTTCAAACGAGAACCCGCTGGGTGCGAGTCCGAAAGTGGTGGAGCAAATTGCGAGCATGCTGAAAAGCGGAGATTTAGACATAAGCAAATATCCGTGGTCTGAGCGTGAGGAGGCGCTGCGTGAGGAGATTTCAGCGTTCTTGCACCGCTTTCACGGCGTTTCAGTCCCGACGGAAAATATCGTCTTGGGAGCGGGCTCAGATGGCATTCTGGACACACTCACAAGGATGCTTTTGGAGCGGAACTGCGAGGCACTCATTCCAATCCCGACATTCTCGCTCTACGAGACGCTTGTCCTGCTTGCAGGCGGCGTTCCGAGATTTGTGCATCGCAGCGCCGCAGATTTCAGCGTCCCCTCTGACATTTTGCTTGAATTGCTTGAATACAACAAGACTAAAATGCTCTTCCTATGCTCGCCGAACAATCCCACTGGAAATGCCGTGACAAAGGAGGAAATGCGCTGCATTGCAGATGCTTGCGACGCAGTTGTCGTCGTTGACGAGGCTTACGCAGAATTCGCCTCTCACTCATTCTTGGAAGAAGCGCTGAACAGAGAGAATGTCGTCGTCACACGAACATTCTCAAAGGCTTTCGGACTCGCTGGCTTGCGCATCGGCTACGCAATCCTCCCCGATTGGCTCGTTACCGCATTCAGAAAGGCTTCCCTGCCTTTCAGCGTGAACAGCGTCGCATTAGAGGCGGCAATCCTCGCACTACAAGACGAAGAGCATCTCCGAAGAACTGTTGAACTCGTAAGGAAAGAGCGGGAATTCCTGCGAAAGCACCTCTCAAAAACATTCAAGGTCTTCCCTTCAGAGGCAAATTTCCTGCTCGTTGATGTTTCTCCGCTGAAAGCGAAGGCGGTGTGCGATGCTCTCGCAGCGAAAGGCGTTCTCGTGAGGGACTGCTCCTCTTTCAGGGGCGCAGGCGATTCCTTCATCCGCATAACCGTCGGGAAGAGGGAGCAGAACGAAAAGCTCCTCGCTGCGATGCAGGATGTCGTTGCTGAAGTCTGAAGTTTGAAACCCCAGACGCTAATGCTTAATTATAATTTATTTAAAGTGTTTGTCAATATTCCACCGATGTTGCTTGAGATACCGAGACACACGGAGATATTCGGCTCGCTGAAAATCCATGAATTGCAGCGAGTCATAAAGTTGGACTCTGGCGATTTTGAGAGTCCGCTTGCGAACAGCATTCCAAGAGAGGCAATAAGGGATGTTTTGAGGCGTTCTGCAATGATTATACCCATAAAAAATGAGAAAATTCATTTATTGGACGGTGTTTTGAGGGCGATTCCGCATGATACATCAGTAATAGTCGTTTCAAACAGTGCGAGAGAGCCTCAGGACAGGTATAAAATGGAGAGAGAGGCGGTTGAACATATCGCAAATCTCACGGGTCAGCCGATAATGATGATTCATCAGAAGGATGCGGGTCTCGCAGTCGCTTTCAACGATGTGCGCTACGAGCATATACTTCAAGGCGATTCCGTCAGGGATGGGAAAGCAGAGGGTATGCTCATCGGCATACTACTTGCGAAGAGCATGGGAAAGGAGTTTGTTGGCTTTGTTGATGCTGATAATTACATTCCCGGGTCGGTAAATGAGTATGTCATGGACTATGCTGCGGGTTTCTGCCTCTCAGAGAGTCCTTACTGCATGGTTCGTCTCGCTTGGAAATACAAACCGAAGGTGATGGAAGAGCGTTTATACTTCAGAAAGTGGGGTAGAGTGAGCGAAAGCACAAACAAATACTTGAACATGCTCCTTTCTGCATGCACAAACTTTGAAACGGGTGTCATAAAAACGGGAAATGCGGGAGAGCATGCGATGACGATGAAACTTGCGGAGATTTTGGAGTTTTCAACGGGTTATTCAATAGAGCCTTACCATTTTGTATATCTGATGGAGGAATTTGGAGCGTGTGCAGCAGAAACTCCATTCACAGATGCGGCTCGTGAAGGCATTGAAATATTCCAAATTGAGACATTGAACCCGCATATTCACGAAGAGAAGGGTGAAGAACACATCAATGCGATGCTTATTGCATCCCTCTCAACAATATACCACAGCAAACTATGCACTGATTTCGTGAGAGATGTGCTCCGTCGTGAGATTGAGGAAATGACGGGGAAGCGGGGAGAACCGCCTGAAAACTTGAAGATGCCCCCCATTCAAGGAATAGACGCTGAACGCTTCTTAAAGGTGCTTGAGAGTGCATCTGAGACATTTGAACGCTTCGGCTATCACTCGCATGAGCACGCAACATCCGCTTCAACAGCAGCGGAGGAAGAAGAAAATGGATTCTACGACGCTTTGGAAAAGTGAGCGGTCTGGCGGGGCGTGAGCGTGGTTTTGCGGCGAATTTGTGCGTAAGAATTGAGGGGCGTGAGCGGATGAAATTTGTGCTCTTCACAGACCTTGACGGGACGCTTTTGGATGCGAATTATTCTTGTGAGCATGTGAAGCCTGTTGTTGAGGAGTTAAAGCGTAAGGGAGTTCCAATTGTGTTCTGCACGACGAAAACGAGGGCGGAATGCGAGTATTACAGGCGAGAACTTCGCATAAATGACCCTTTCATTGTTGAAAATGGGAGTGCAATATTCATTCCTGTGAGGTATTTCACGCAACTGAGATGCGAGCGTCGTGGTAATTTCTGTGTTTTAGAATGTGTGCGTGTGAAATATGAGGACGCAGTGAGAGCTCTCGCAGAGATTTCCGCAGAAGCGGGTGTGCGTGTGAAGGGCTTCGGGGACTTGACAGCGGAGCAGGTGGCTGAAATTGCTGCGATGCCCCTTGGACTCGCAAAACTCGCAAAACGCAGGGAATACACCGAAACATTCTTCTTTGAGCATGCTTCAGAGGGTGCTGCGGTGCGTAAGTTGAGTGAGGAGATTGAGAGATTTTTCGCTGCTGCGGAGAAGCGAGGCTTTCGCATTTCTCACGGCGGTAGATTTTACAGCATTCAGGAAAAGAATGCGGACAAGGGAAAGGCGGTTCGCATCCTCACAAACATTTTCAGAAGGGAGTTCGGCGTCGTGAGGACATTCGGCATAGGCGACAGCGAGAACGACATACCGATGCTTCGCTCTGTTGACTGTCCCGCTCTCGTCCGCAGTCGCAGTAGTAGTGGTGCAGCAGTTCGCAGCATGAATTTCTACAAGGCGTCGGGCTTTGGTGCTGAGGGTTGGATTGAAATCGTCAAAAAGTTTATATTAACGCAGTATTTCAACGAGAGACATGCCTGACGGCGATGGTAGGAGAGCGTGGAAGGGGAAAGAAACGATTTTCCTTGTTCCGCACACGCATTATGATGCCATATGGGTGCTTACGAAGGAGGACTACTTCTACATTAATATTGTAATTATTCTGCGTGAGGTCGCAGACATACTAAAAAGGTCGCCAGAATACAAATTTATGCTTGAGCAGGCGTTTTTACTTGAGGAAGTAGAGCGTCGCTACCCGAAATTGTTTGAGGAATTGAGGGAGTTTATCCGTGAAGGTCGCATAGAGATTGCAGATGGCGAGTATTTGATGCCTGACACGATGCTACCGCAGGAAGAGACGCTTGTTCGTGAGATTTTGTTTGGGAAGAGGTATGTGAAGGAGAAGTTTGGCGTTGATGTGGATGTGATGTGGCAGGCGGATTCCTTCGGGCTGAATGCTCAACTGCCTCAAATATACAGAAAATCAGGGTATAAGTATGTGGCGTTCAGGAGGGGCTCGCCTCGCCGAAGCCCTTCAGAGTTCCTTTGGGAAGGTCTTGACGGCACACGCATTCTCACCCATTGGATGCCTCTCGGCTACCGAGCGGGTCTTGACCTCACGAAATTGCACGAGAGCTACGAAATTTTGAGAGAGCTCGCAGCGACGCCGAACATTTTAATGCCTTCAGGAAGCGGTGGAATGCCTCCGCAGCCAGAAACGGTTGAAGTTGTGCATGCTTGGAATGAGAAGCATTCATCTGAAATGAAGATTGCGACGCCTTCAGAATTTTTCAGAGCGGTTGAGCGTTATGTTGAGGAAAATGGCATTAAACTTGATGTCAGAAAGGGAGAAATGTATTCTGGAAAGTATTCAATGGTGTTTCCGAGTTGCTCTTCGAGCCGAATGTGGCTAAAGTTGGGTCTTCGTAAGTATGAGAGCATGCTTTTATGCTGTGAGAGATGGGCGACGCTCCTGTTTCTGCTGAACGGCTACTACCCTTCAGACGAGTTGAACGACTGCTGGCGGAAGATTTTGTTCACTGCGTTCCACGATGTCGTTCCTGGGACTGCGATGGACGAAGGCTACAAGGAAGTGCGAAGGATATTCTCTTACTTGGAAACTAAACTCACTGACATCAGAGCGGCGATGCATCGTGAAATCATCAGGGAAATGCAAGAGCAAAAACACTGGAAGCGTGGCGAAGAACAGGAAAGCGGAGAAAGGAGCGAGGAAGAGGAGCGAGAGAAAGGAATGGAAAAGGAGCGAGGAGAAGGGCGAGGAGAAAAGCGAGAGGATGTATTTGTGGTGGAGAGGGGGAAAGAGAGCAGAGGGAGGAGAGAAAGGGGAGGGAAGAAGCGGGGGAACCGAATAATAGTTTTCAACCCGCTTTCGTGGGAAGTGAAGAACTGGGTGGAGGTAGAGCTGAACTTCAAGCGAGGAGAAATCTTACGAATTGGAGGTTTAAAGAGCGGTGATGAGGAAATAGAAGTTGAAGTTATAAAATTTTCTCGGTATGAAGATGACACTTTAAGGTATGCGAAGATAGGGTTTGTGGCGACGGTGCCTCCTTTGGGGTATAAAATTTACGAGATAATGGAGAGAGAGCCGAAAGAGAGGAAAGGAAGGCGGGAAAATGCTGAAAATTTCATCAGAATTGTCGGAAACACGATAGAAACGAGATTTTTCAAGGTGAGGATAGACCCTGAGCGTGCTTTAATAGATGTTTTCATGCCTGACGAGGAGATAGTGTGCCTCTGGGGGAATGATTTGGTGCTTGAGGAGGAGGCTGGCGACCTATACTACCACAGGCAGAGTTCAGACACGCCTTTGAAGACGGAGAGCGGGGAAGGTCTTGAGTTCGGCTCGTTCAGGGTTGAAAACTTCCGCATTCAGAAGAGTCCTTTGAGGCGAGTCGTCAATTTTGAATCCCGCTACTACTCGCTTCGCTGGCCTTACAAGCTCACGCACAAGTTTGAGCCTGTGCTTTGGCGGCATAACTTCCTCACTTGCATAAAAAAGATAGTGATTTACAAGGATATTCCACGCATTGACTTCGTTACGGTTGTTGAGGACAGGCATCCGAGGGCGAGATTGAGGGTGCGCTTCCCAACTTGCATAAATGAGCGGGAATACACTTGCGAATGTCAGTTCGGTGCGGTCTCAAGAGAAACGAACTTGTTCTACGCAGCGAAGCGGCGGAAGGCTGCATGTTCGCAAGAAGGAGCGGAAGCAGGGACAGCAGGGGCAGCAGGGGCAGCAGGAGTAACAGGGGAAGAGAAGGAAGGCAAGGAGGAGTGGGTGGAAGAACCTACAGGAATTTTCCCCTCGCTGCGCTGGATTGACTACTCTGACGGCAAGAAGGGGCTGACGGTGATAAATAAGGGCATTCCTGAGAACGAAGTCAGGGACGGCTGCATATACTTGACGCTTCTACGCAGCGTTTTCATGCTCTCTTCAGACGGTAAGACGGGTCCTGCGATTCCCGTGCCTGAGGCTCGTGAGTTGCGTAAATACACATTTATGTATGCTCTTTACCCTCACCGAGGGGACTGGCGTGAAGCGGAGTCATTCAGACATGCATACGAGTTCAACTACGAGCTTGTCGCTTCGCAGATGCAAGATAACGAAGAAGACGAGGGAATAAGTGCTTCCTCGCTTCCAAACGCATTCTCGTTCTTGAAAATAGAGCCTGCGAGCGTCATCCTTACTGCTTTAAAGCGAGCGGAAGACCACGACGGCGATGCGGTCGTTCTCCGCTTCTACGAGGCGAAAGGAGAAGCAACAAAAGCAAAAATCACACTTTTCAAGACGCCGAGAGAGGTGAAAGAGGTGAATTTGCTTGAAGAGGAAGAAGAGAAGTGCGAAGAAGCGGCGAAAAGAAGAAATTTGAGCGTGAATGGGAATGAAATAGAGTTAGAAGTTAGGCCTTTTGAAATTGTCACGCTGAAAATGTGGTTTTAGTTTGCGATTTAATGAGCTTCGCACTTTGCAATGCGCTTCTCTCTATTTCTCTCAATTCCGCAATATCCCTCGCAATCTCTCTTTCTCCCTCCTTCTTTGTCGCACAGACATATCTCCAATCTGCAGTATGTCTGAATAAAGAGCAACATACCAAGATTAAAACAGTTTTATAGCTGGTATCCAGTCGTGATAGACTTTTCCATTCACATCTTCAAATTCTGTGCAGTTTATCCATCCGTTTGCTGTGAGCAGCGCATTGGTATGATGAATCTGCGGATAAGAGCCTGTTCGGATTTCATAGAAGTATGTTTCGCCTGCAAATAGAACAACTGTCTTATCAAAAGAGATGTTATGCCATTCGCCTGCATAGCCTTCCCATGTCGCATTTGCTTCCCATGTGGCGTTCCATATGCGTGCATATTCAGTATGACCACCCGTTCCAGGGCAGGGGTAAGTGTAGAGTTTTGTTGCGATAATCGTATGATTTGGCTTTATCGTGCCTTTATGCGTCCCCATTATGCTCGGATATGGATTTCGTGGAGAGCCCGTGTCAAATATTGCTCCTGAATAGACAGTTATTATCTTCGTGGTTGAATTCTTCGCCTCTTCATTATCTGTTACTGTTAATGTTACCTCATAACTACCCACTTCCGAATATGAATGTTTTATTATTTCATGCATTGTGTTCGTGATGTTTCCATCTCCGAAGTTCCACTCGTAAGAGGTGATGTTTCCGTCAGGGTCGTAAGATGATGATGCGTCAAATGTCACTGATTGATTCACAACGGGTTTTTCTGGGTAATATGTGAAATTAGCGATCGGTGGTTGGTTTAATGCTCCCGAAGTGGTAAAAGTATATTCTGAGCTCTCTGCCGAATTCCCGCTTAGATCAACGCTCTTCACAACGAAATAATATTTTGTTCCCGGCGAGAGATTGTATAATGAAACAGCATGTTTCTTCACGAATAATTCGTCGTATTCCTGCTTTGTGTAAGCGCCTGAAGATGTTCCGTATTTAACAAGACTATCTGCGAACTCATCCGTATCCCATTTTATCGTTGCAGAATTTTCTGTTATGTTCGTTACCGTGATATTTGAGATTATCGGCGGTGTGGTGTCGTTTATGAGCTCTTTTGGGAAGAGCAATTCTTCAAAATACTCTGCATCTTCGAGATGAATAAATATTTCTTTGATGGGTAAAGGCTCGGTGGGAATGCTCACCGTGGAGAGATTCTTTTTAAGCGCTGCATCTTCGTTAATGATGAAAATTTCTTTTAGTGGAGAGGGCTGGGTTGGAATGCTTACAGAGGATAAATTCTGGTCTAAAGATGTATCTGCGTTGATTACGAAAACGGTTTTAATTGGAACTGGACTTGTTGGAATACTCACGGTGGACAAGTTTACTTCGTATATTGCATCCGCATCAGTTATGTTAATCGCTGCTGATGCCGTGTTTACGAGAATCACCAATGCAAAGGCTAAGACAAAATAAGTAAATTTCTCCGACTTCATTTTTCACCTCCCGATGTATCCCCGATTTCCTTAAGCGTCTCCATGCCCGTTTTTAGAATTTGTTATCCCTCATTCCCCATCTCCTCATCCAGTCCTGTATATCAGCACCGTTGCTACGCCAGCTGAGCCTCTATCCTCAGGGGAATAAGATCCATAAGGTATCCCCTCATAAGATATCTCTATCTTGTGTAGCGTTCCAGTAGTGATTGCTCCTTTGTATGAACCAAATGCTCTCCACCATTTATAATCCCCATGAGAAGAAGTAACAGCATCGCTGATTGTCACTGTATCTACCCTTAACTTTGAGTCCCAATAAGTGTAAGGGTACCACGGAGCATAATAATAGATATAATGGTAATAAGAAGCCTCATAAAGTATATAATCTGCTGGAATCTCAACCTGTGTGATATTTGTCCCATCTGTTGCCCTCGTTCTAACAAACAAAGTCATGCCGTTCGCATTTGGATACTCAAAGTCGTAATATTTTATGGCTGCTGACGGTATTCCTATACCAGCAGCGTCACCAGCTTTATACAATGCATCTCTAAGCGTCGTAGTTGTTATCGTAGTAATTACAGGGTTGTCCACATCTGCAGTTCCCCACTGCATTATCTTCGCCGCGGGTTCATCCTTTGTGAAGTAAGCGACAATCCATCCGTCCGTGTCTGCATATACATGCACATCTATATCACCGCCGAAGTCGGAAATAGGGGTTATTCCTATGATATAGTTGTCGCCTACTTCTTCTACTTCAGTGAAGATCGTCTTCAGTTTATCAAGGTCTATCGTTTGGCTTGTGTTCACGTATGCGCTTATACCTGCTTCGTCTTCTGGGAAAGCGCCTCCACCGCCTCCCGCAGCTTCTGCTGCGCCTGCAATCTGGATAAAGGGAGGCGGCACAAGCGAGATTGAGACGACGTCTTTTCCTCCACCTCCGCTTAACCCACTTCCCTCCCTCTCCAAGCTATACATCGCCACGCTGCTTGCTATTACTAAGGCAATAGAGATCGCCAACACCTTCAATCCGTATTTATTCCCCATTTTTATCCCCCCTCTTATTTATACCCTATGCATTTGCAAGTTTCCTATTTTAAAAATTTTTATTTTGTTGTTAGGGAGTTCTTGAACAGAGGCTCGTCCTGCTCGTAGCTTTTTTTCAGAGAGAGTGCGATTTCCGCCTTTGTGAGCTCTCTACCCAAGTAAGCGGCATGCTCAAGCGAGGATACGAGACGCAAACGAAGAATGGTGTCAAGCACCTCCTTCGCATTCCTACCGACGATTTTCGTCTCCTTCCGCTCTTTCCCATCTTTTCCCTCTTTCGTCTGTTTCGCCTGTTCCGCCTGTTTCGTCAGTGAAGAGTGGGTGGCGAGTATTCTTGAGCCTGCGGGAGTCTCGCAGAGCTCTATTCTGAAACTGCCGAGGGGGTCAGGTCGCCAAGTCTCGCTTTCTTTCGCAACGACCACATTTGCGTCCTCTGCTTTCATCGCTTCCTCTGCTGCCGTCTTAAGAATGCGAGGTCTTCTCCTACGCTTCTCCTTCAGAACAAGGAGGTCAATACCGAGGTCTTTCGGCGTTGTCTTATGCTTTTTTGCGAGTAGCATCATTTCCGCTGCCCTTCTCAGCTCTGAAACGCAACCGACGCATTTATCACTGTGTTCAGGCGTGAAAAGCACAGATGCGTTCAGCTCTGATGCGATGCCTGCAAGGAGGGCATTCACACCGATGGAATCCGCATCCAAAAGCTCGGTTACATTTCCGACACCGAAAAAGAGGGGAGTTTTCTTGTCCTGCTCCCTGAAAAGTATGTAGTTTTTGAGAGATGCGGTGAAGCCGTAGCCAAGAGCATTCAAAACAGGGTCAGCAATCAAATTTTTTATGCCCGCATGAGCAGCAGAGCGTAAGTTCGCAAATAAACTATTCAAAATCCGAGCCTCTCTCGTCTCTTTCTCCTCTCTCCCTCTCTCTCCCTCTTCCTCTTCCCGCAACGCCTGAAAGTCAGGCACAACGACCGCTGCTGAGACGCCAGCATCCGCAATTTTCTCCACGATGTGCATATTCTCGCTGTTCAGGCTCAAAACGATGTCAGCACCCGCAGAAACGCCAG
>Ga0190316_1000016_pt1 | contig 43076 bp, 41 predicted proteins | sample 48701112_MG_FD_161663 | JGI IMG/M metagenome (GOLD analysis project Ga0190316, IMG submission 161663) | Hydrothermal vent sediment bacterial communities from Southern Trench, Guaymas Basin, Mexico - 4870-11-1-2_MG | ecosystem: Environmental > Aquatic > Marine > Hydrothermal vents > Sediment ... | reverse complement strand
AAAATGACAGCTTACAGTTGACGATGGATATGGTTGCCTAACTTTACTAAAAAGGAGGTAAGATGCCGACATATGTGTTGATGACCAAATTGGCACCCGAAATAACTCAACGTATGAAGGAACGTGCTGCTATAGGTGAGGAATGGCGTAAAAAAGTAAAGGAGCTCTGCCCCGAGGTGAAATTCATCTGCCACTATGCATTGCTTGGGCCGTATGACTTTCTGGATATCTACGAAGCGCCCAACGAAGAGGTAGCTGCTAAGGTATCGATGATCAGCCTCGCTATGGGAGCACTGAAAGCTGAGAGCTGGACCGCCATCCCTTACAAGCGGTTTGTTGAGCTCACAAAAGAGCTGTAAGGAGAAGTAAGGTGAAAAAATTAACCGTCGCACGTGCACGTAAGCTTATCATCGAACGTCCTGTTATCGTACATAAGGATGAAACATTACCTGAGCTTGTGCTCGCTATAACAACGGATCCCAAAACACGTTCAATCTATGTAGTAGATGATAATGAACGGCTCATAGGTATGATCACCATACACGATATTATCAATGTGGCTTTCCCAACCCTTGCAACACTCGATACGCTCGGCTATCGTGCATCCAAACTGTTATCCGTGAAGACCGCAGAGGATATGATCACCGGTGCACCAATCTATGCGAAAGATGACGAACCCTTGGAAGACGTACTACAGCGGATGATAGATCATAATATCGAGGAACTACCTGTGGTTGATGACAACCTCCATGTGATAGGTGAGATCAACCTGCTCGAGATGCTTATTGTGTGGTTGGAAAAGCTTGTAACGAAGGAGTTCAAAGATTAGACCACCTTACGAGTATAACTCAAACGTTGAATAAAGTTCAAAATTGATTGACTTTTTATTTGGATTCCCCATTTTAATCACAACGGTTAATTATGAATGAACTCCTGGCAATAGGTATCCTCATCGTAATCGGTGTGATAGGGGCAAAGCTTATCAACAAGCTCAGGCTACCATCGGTGGTGGGGTGGCTCATTGTAGGTGCAATCTTGGGACAATCTGGGTTAAAATTGTTCACCCCCGACTTCTTAGAAAGGGTGGGCTTCATCTCCGATATTACGCTTGGATTGATCGGTTTCATCATAGGGGCTGAGATTACGGTAGCTACACTTAGGCGGTTGGGTGGTGGCATAATTTCGGTAATACTTGCTGAATCGTTTGGTGCATTCATCCTGGTTTTCATCGGTGTGTGGTTATTAACTCATGATGTAGCGTTAGCTTTGTTATTTGGTGCACTTGCACCTGCATCTGCACCTGCTGGCACTGTAGCGGTATTACAGGAGTATAAAGCTGATGGCCCATTAACCAAAGCCCTACTCATAGTTGTAGGGGTTGACGATGCACTCGCAATAATGATATACGTGTTTGCTGCCTCATACGCTAAGGTACTGGTAGGTAATGTACATCTCTCGGTAGCTGGTATGATTGGCAAGCCATTACTCGAAATACTACTCGCAATCGGTATTGGTGGTACACTTGGCTGGTTATTGGGGTTCTCTACCCAAAAGATACGTGCACCTGAAACCCTCCTACCTGTCAGTATAGGGGTAATACTCATCTGTGTGGGGTTATCAAAATTGTTACATTTTTCGTTGATCCTGGCGAACGTGGTTCTGGGTACAGTAGCTGTTAATACTTTTCCCAGGGCCGCCAAAAGGATTTCCGACCACCTACAGATATTTATACTGCCATTTTATGTATGTTTCTTTGCGTTAGCGGGTGCACATCTCAATTTTTCGTTATTAGTTAAAATAGGTCTACTTGGTACAATATACATAATATGTAGGAGCGGCGGCTTGATAGGTGGCGCATGGTTAGGTGCAACCATCGGTAAACAGCCACCCACCATCCGAAAATACCTGGGCTTGGGTATACTATCCCAGGCTGGTGTAGCGGTAGGGTTAGCCTACCTCGTAAATCGTGAGTTTGCACCACTCGGGCCTACTGGGGTGAGGATCTCCTCCATTGTACTAACCATTATAGCTGCAACCACTATCGTGTTCGAAATCATTGGCCCTATATGTACGAAGATTGCGATCACAAAAGCTGGCGAATTATACAAGAAATAACCATACATGTAAGTTGACAAATCTCTCTGTCCTATAGAGTTTATAGGTTAGCTTATGTTACTACTACACTTAGCGATCATCATTATCTTAGCTAAAGTGTTTGCATTCTTATCCACCCGCATAAGGGTGCCACCAATCATCGGTATGATAGTCACTGGCTTAATACTGGGGCCCACTCTTATTGGGTTTATGGAGAGTGACGAAGTCATCCATGCACTTGCAATCATCGGGGTCAATATTCTGTTATTCATAGCGGGGTTGGAAACTGACCTTTCACTACTACGTAAACAAAAGGTTACCTCTATGTTTGTCGCAGTCGGTGGTGTAACGTTACCGTTTATCGGTGGCTTCATACTCAGTATGGTATCCCACCTATCGCTTATACAAGGGCTCATAGTTGGTACGATACTGACTGCCACAAGTGTCAGCATAACGGTTGCTGTGCTACATGGTGTGGATAAACTGCGATCAGTCGAAGGTACCGTCATACTGGGTGCTGCCGTGCTTGACGATATCATAGGTGTGTTATTGCTTACATTTATATTTGCGGTTGCGGGCGTACAAACGAGTATCGTCGTGACGATCATCAAACTATTTGCCTATCTTATTGTAGCCAGCTTGGTTGGCTATTTCCTGTTTCCGCCACTTATGTATCGGGTGGAAAGGTTGCGGCTCCCTCATGTAGAGGTAGCTATAGGTTTATCTCTCGCATTCATATATGCATGGTCGGCACAGTTAGTGGGTATAGCTTCGATCACAGGTGCATATCTTGCGGGGTTATTTCTGGCACGTACGAGATTGCAACGTAAGATAGCCACCGGTATGGAAATCTTCTCTGAAGTGATGTTTGGCCCCATATTTTTCGTAAATGTGGGGTTAGAAGCCAACCTACGTCATCTGGTTGTTAACCCAACCTTTGTGCTATTGTTTGTGTTGCTTGCTATACTGTTGAAGATGTTTGGTGCTATGGGGGGTGCGAAGTTGGCCAAACTCGATACCCGCACATCACTCAAGATAGGTGTGGGTATGACACCACGTGGTGAGGTCGCCCTTATTGTTGGTACACTTGCTCTATCATATGGATATATAGGGTTACCGATATTTAATGCTACGGTCGTTATGGTGCTTGTTACCTCGGTGCTTGCACCACTGCTACTTTACAGGTTATACGGGGGAACAGCCTCAGCGTCGTATTGAACTGTTCAGCTCGCAAACAGTGCCATCGCAGTAAGTGCCAGTATGATTGCAATACCCTGCTTTATTGTGATAGATTCCTTAAGTATGAGAAGGCTAAGTATTATCGTAATTATGGGGTATAACGCAGTCATTGTCACCACGATCGAGGCTTTGCCTTTGGCGATCGAATATAAAAAAGATGCTGTACCCAATGTACCAATTATACCTGTGACAATTGCAAGCGTTACCCCTTTCGTATGGAGTTCAGGTCTAAAATCTATCGTGGCCAATATCACAATAGTCACCAGTATGCTACCAATGGTCTGAAATACCAACACACTTCGAGGCTCGATATAGCGGGTGGCAAGCTTGGGTAGAAACCCCCATACACCCCATAGGATCAACGCGAATAACCCGAAAATAAACCAATAACCCATTTTCATGTGAAGAACTTAATAGTATATCTCAATAAGCTACACAATTCAAACACAGGCAAACACATCACTATTACTAAAATAATGGGAACTCTGTTATTTAAAATAACCTCATTAACTTCAATGTCAACCACATCTGCAATAGATGAGCTTGACAATTTTAGACTTAGCTTAATATATTAAGTATGTTTAATTATGAAGGATAAGGGTAGGTTGACGTCGAGTTTAGAGGATTATCTGGAGGCAATCTGGTTATTATCACGCGAATCGAAGGTAGTTCGTGTACGTGATGTTGCACGTTATCTGGGGGTTACGCCGGCTTCTGTTGTGAGTGCTGTGAAAGTGCTTGCACGTCGCAGGTTGGTTGAGCATGAGCCTTATGGTTATATAAGTTTAACCGATAAGGGTGTGGAACAAGCCACACAGATTTATAAACGTCACACAATTCTTGCACGTTTCTTTCGCGATATACTGGGGCTTGACCCTAACTCTGCTGAACGGACAGCTTGCATACTTGAGCATCATATCAGTGAAAAAGCGTTGACCCGGTTGACTAAGTTCCTTGAATTCGTTGAAGAGTGTCCAGATGCCACTCCTTACTGGTTAAAGGGGCTCCATCATTACATGAAGACGGGTAAACGTTCGGTAATCTGTCCACTCAGAGTAAAACAGAGATGACAGTACGTATACCATTAGTAAACGCATATCCTGGTGAACCCTGTCGTGTCGTCCAGATACAGGGTGGCTATGGCTTAATCCGCAGGTTATACGCACTTGGTATCCGTGAAGGTAAGGTCATACGTAAATTGACCACACAGTTCATGCGTGGCCCGGTGGTGATTGACGTTGGTGGTGCCCAAGTAGCGATAGGGTTTGGTATGGCAAGCAAGATCATCGTCGAGGTCAACCGATGAGAATCCTGCTTATGGGTAGCCCCAATGTGGGTAAAAGTGTAATCTTTACACGACTTACTGGGGTTAATGTCATTACCTCCAATTACCCCGGCACTACTGTTGAGTACACGAAAGGTACGATGCGATACAGAGGTGAACCCGTAGAGGTTGTCGATGCCCCCGGTACCTATAGTTTAGATCCCACTTCACGTGCTGAAGAAGTAGCTGTCGCTATGGTTAAAAACGCTGATCTTATCATAAATGTGGTTGATGCCACCAACCTCGAGCGTAGCCTCAACCTAACGCTTGATCTCATCAGAACCGGCAAACCATTGATTATCGCACTTAACTTATGGGATGAAGCCAAGCATAAGGGGATAAAGATAGACGTGAAACAACTGGAAGAGATACTGGACGTACCCTGTGTCCCAACCTGTGCAGTTACTGGTGAAGGCATAAAGGAGCTTGTTTCGAGGTTGGATGAAGCCCGTCCGTCTGAATTCACATATCAGGATAAATGGGAGACTATTGGCCAAATTGTGAGCCAGGTTCAACAGGTTACACATCGCCATCATACTGCATGGGAGCGGCTTGCCGATGCCTCTGTAAGACCATTCACCGGTATACCCATAGCGTTGATTGTACTGTACCTCAGTTTTAGGCTCATCCGCTTGATAGGCGAAAGTCTTATCAGCTTCGTTTTTGACCCGTTATTTGAACGTCTCTGGGCACCATTGATGCTCAAGCTTTCGGCTTTGCTTGGAGGATCGGGTCTCCTACATGGGATATTAATCGGTGAGCTTATCGACGGAAAGATAAAGTTCATGGAATCGATGGGCTTACTCACCACCGGTCTGTATGTACCATTTGCTGCTGTGTTACCCTATATTTTTGCGTTTTACCTCGTATTGTCGTTGTTGGAGGATTCTGGATACTTGCCAAGACTTGCAGTGTTGATGGATACCTTCATGCATCGACTCGGTCTACATGGACTTGGAATAATACCGATGCTGTTGGGATTGGGCTGCAATGTACCAGGTTCATTATCTACACGTATACTTGAGACACGACGTGAACGCTTTATAGCTGCCACCATTATGGCGATAGCTGTACCATGTATGGCACAGATTGCGATGATAGTTGGGCTTGTAGGTAAGTACGGTGCCAAAGGGCTGGGCACCGTCTTCGGTACACTATTCATCATATGGGTTGGGTTGGGTGCCCTATTGAACCGTATCCTTAAAGGTGAAAGCCCCGAAATATTTGTGGATATACCACCATATCGTGTACCTTACATGAAGGCAGTAGCTAAGAAAGTATGGATGCGTGTTAAATGGTTTCTCAAAGAAGCGGTACCATTCGTGTTGCTCGGTGTCTTCATTGTCAACGTACTATATACACTGGGTATAATCCAACTTATGGGTAGGCTCGCCGCCCCTATAGTTACTGGATTGTTTGGATTACCCAAAGAGACGGTAGGTGCTTTACTTATCGGGTTCCTTCGTAAAGACGTAGCAGTCGGTATGCTCGTACCACTGGGGTTAACCCTACGACAGCTAATCATCGCCTCAGTGATACTCGCTATATATTTCCCATGTGTAGCTACATTTACAACACTCGCAAGAGAGCTTGGGCTTAAAGATATGCTCAAATCTGTCGCTATAATGATCACACTTACCATCATTGTGGGTACACTCCTTAACTTAATCCTACCAAGATAAACACCAAAGTAGAGATCAACCATTGACACACCCTACACCTTAATTAAATTATGGTGAATTTTGGTGAATATTGGTGAAAATGTATTATGGTAAGGAGGTTTATCGGGTTGAAGGTGCTGGTCGTGTCTTCTTACCGGCTAAGTTTCGCATGAAGGTTGACGAGGGTAAAGTCATCGTGACACGTGGGTTTGAGGAGTGTTTATTAGTTTATCCCCTATCTGAGTGGCGTAATCTTGAATCCAAGCTCCATTCGTTGCCATTCACTGATGCACGTGCAAGGTATCTCTTACGTTGGTTTGTCGGCAATGCTGAAATTGTGGAGATTGACAAACAAGGTCGCATAAGGATACCGCGTCATCTACTCGATTATGCGCATCTTGAAACCGAGGTACTCATCATAGGTTTGCTCAACAAGATCGAGCTCTGGAACCCTCACAAGTATAAGGAATATGAGAAGATGATGGAATCCCAAGTTGACGAACGTGACCTTAAGGAGCTTGGAATATGAGGGTAAAGCTTACCAGTACAAATGGCTACGTTTATTTCAAGTTAAGTGGCACCCTACGTAAAGAGGATTATCCCAAGTTACGTCAAGTCATCCAAAACTTCCTTTCACAAGATACACGTAAAATCATACTGGACCTCAATGCCGTTCATCATCTTCATTACATATGGGCCACATATTTGGATGAGCTCTACAATTATGCCAAAAGTTTGGGCTACGAGTTACAACTCCATTGCCGTAATGGCTATCTTATCAATATATTGAGGTTTGGCGGTTATGTCCACCCGATTTATCCATAAACCAGTCATGGTGGTTGAAGTCATCCGCTACCTTAATCCCGCCCCTGGTAAAGTTTTCGTCGACGCCACAGTAGGTGGTGGCGGCCATAGTTATCATCTTTTACAAGTAGAACCAAACATACGACTTTATGCAATTGATTGTGACTCTACTTCACTACAAGTAGCGATACGTAACCTATCTGCCTGGCGTGATAGGATAAACTTCATACACGCAAATTTTGTCTCCCTTCACCAACTGGTTACGGAACCGGTTGATGGTATCCTCTTTGATCTCGGTTTATCATCGCTTCAACTGGAGGATCCCCAACGTGGGTTCAGCTTTCGTCATGATGGACCTATTGATATGCGGTTTGACACATCGGTACCTTTTACCGCATATAACCTTATAACCCAATCTTCTTATTGGGAGCTCGCTCAAATTATCAAGCAATACGGTGAGGAACGTTACGCCAATGTTATAGCCAAAAACATCAAACAACGTAGACCAGAGACCACATCCGAACTCTACACCGCTATCGTAGATGCGTTACCACAGAACTATCGTAACAAATCGAAAGTAGCTGCCAGAGTCTTCCAAGCTTTACGAATAAAGGTGAACAACGAACTCTCTAACCTACAGTCAGTATTGCCGGTAGCTGTGGATCTGCTCAAACCCGGTGGTCGGCTGGTTATACTATCCTATCACTCGTTGGAAGATCGTATTGTGAAGCATTTCTTTAAAAGTTGCAATTCAATCAAAATCTTAACCCCTAAACCGATCGTACCGTCTGCAACCGAAATAGCTGATAACCCACGTGCAAGGAGTGCCAAACTTCGTGCTGCTGAAAAACTGTGATATGGAACGCATAATAAGCTGGCTCATACTGCTGGGGTTGGTGGTACTTCTTTACCTACATATTGGACATCAGATCGTACGTTACACGTATCTCATAGAGGTACGTGAGAAGCTACTCCTTAAATTGCAATCCGAATACGATAGCTTACGTGCAGAATATGAGCATCTCATCTCACCCACTTCTATACAGAGATGGGCAACCATACACAACTTTCGTACCCCACACATTGATGAACGTTCCTATATAGTGATAACAGATACAGATGGAGACTAAACTCAAACTATTGCAAATACCGGTGATGTTGATTTTTGGTTTCTTCGTTACCAAGCTTGTAACACTACAGATCCTGCATTGTGACGAAACTTCACATACATACTCGTACATACGTACGAAACGTACCGTCTCACCTGTACGGGGTGAACTGTTGGATAGAAATCTGCACTTGCTTGCGATATCAAATCATAACCATCGCATATATCCAACGTACGAGCTGATCTGTCACATCACGGGTATAGCTAACATCTACAACGAAGGGCTTGCAGGTCTCGAGTATCAATTTGATTCACTGTTGCGTGGCCACCCTTACCAAAGGACTTACATTGTTTCAGATGCTGGTAGGTTATATCCTGATCCAAAAGCCCACCTCACTACCCTCACTTTCACACCCTCAGTGGTATTAACCATAGATTTAGACCTACAACACATTCTCGAGGATGAGCTCATCCGTCGGGTGCACGAAACTCACGCTATACGTGGTTGGGGTATCATCGTTGACCCATATACTGGCGAGATACTTGCCATGGCGGTCTACCCACAGGATGGCTACCATAACCCTATCATACAGGAGCAATGGGAACCCGGTTCCGTCTTTAAGCTTGTACCACTTGTCGCATATTTAGAGCATTACAATGTGGATTATGACTCAACTTTCATAACTTGTGATACGATCCGTATTGGTGACAAAACCTTTAAAGATCCTGTAGAGCATCCACCATACACGTTTAAGGAGGTGGTCTGGCACTCCAGTAATGTAGGGTTCATCAAGATGGGCTGTTCACTCGGCCCATATACTCTCTATTTGGAAGCTAAAAAGTTTGGGTTCGGTACCCCCACCGGGGTTGAGTTTCCGGCTGAAGCGCATGGCTATGTACCGCATCCGTCTGACATGACCCCAGTGGATGTTGCCACTTTCTCTTTTGGTCAGGGTGTAAGTGTCACCACGTTGCAGCTTGCGTTAGCTTATGCTGCTATAGCGAATGGTGGTTACTTGTTGCAACCCATACTCGTACGTGGGATCATCAAAAATGGGCAACTACATGTCTTACATAGACCTACCATCATACGACAGGTTACTACACCCGAAATAGCAGCAGAGGTGACAACCCTACTCGAGGGGGTGTTCGACTATGGTACCGCAGCACATGCTAAGATACCGGGCCTACGTATTGCAGGTAAGACCGGTACCGCTGAGAAGCCAATCCCTGGTGGTTACGCGAAGGAACGTAAAATCTTCACTTTAGCCGCATTTTTGCCATTACCTGAACCTGAACTTGTAATCGTCATCTCACTTGATGAGGCCAAGGGCGGAGAATTTGCTGGCACCGTTCTTGCACCACTTTTGAAACGCATAATTCTACGTATATTAAGCTTAGAGGGGTATCGCCATTTATGGAGGCAGTATGCGGTTGAACCGGCTGTTGCCCGAAGTGAATAGCAATATCGAGATAACAGGTATTGCGTATCGACATACTTCTGTGAAACCTGGTTATATGTTTGTCACATGGTGTGGCAAGTCAGTAGACGGCCATTCTTACATACATGAAGCACTCAAACGGGGTGCAAGTTTCGTCATCTGTGAGAAAGATCTATCACCCAATATCCCGCATCTCAAGGTGCACGATGCACGTCGTAAATTGGCTGAAGTCTCTCGTAAGTTCTACGGCTATCCCGACAGGAAGCTCAACGTCATCGGTATAACGGGTACCAATGGTAAAACAACAACTGTGTTGCTACTTCATCATATACTTAAGAAGGCTGGCATCAAAAGTGCATTTTGGACAACTGTAACCTATGGGGATGACGATGAACACCATGAAGCGCAACTCACTACACCTGAATCGCTTGACCTCTTTACGTTTATGGCTGATGAGTTATCCAAAGGGGTTAAGTTCGTTGTGATGGAAGTATCTTCGCACTCACTTGTACTGCATCGTGTGTATGGGGTGGAATTTCGTGCCACTGGTTTCACATATTTGGGACGTGATCATCTCGATTTCCACTCAACGATCGAAAACTATATGCGTGCAAAAGCTCGTCTGTTTATGAACCTACCTCGTACCGCTATAGCTGCTTTGAATTTTGACGATCCCATAGGGAGGTTCTTCTCTGAGATAACCGATGCGAGGATCATAAGTTACGGTTACGGGCTAAACAGGTTACCGATGATACGTGGTATAATACGGAGAATCGATCTCCATGGTATGGAGTGTGAAATCGATGGCCACTGTTTCAACACCACACTCGTAGGTACGCATAATCTTTACAATATGTTGCTCGCTTATTCTATTGCTTATGCGTTATCGATACCCGTACCTCGTATTATTGAAGCGTTTACGGATTTCCCTGGTGTACCGGGTAGGTGGGAACGTATCCAAAATGTCATCATCGACTATGCACATACGCCGGGCTCGATGGCTTTGGTGCTATCACTTGCAAGGAGATTGACAACCGGTAAACTCATTGTAGTGTTCGGTGCAGGTGGTGATCGTGACCCCGGTAAGCGGCGTCCGATGGGCGAAATTGCCTCCCGCTATGCAGATTTCGTGATAATAACCAACGACAACCCACGTAACGAAGATCCCATGCAGATAGCGTATGAAATAGAAATCGGTGTATCCAATACCCCACACTCGATAATCCTCGATCGCCGAAAAGCGATCGAGAAAGCCATAGATATGGCAGGTGAAGGCGATCTCGTTCTGGTACTTGGTAAGGGGCATGAACGCTACCAAATCATAGGGGATAGACGAATACCGTTTAGTGATAAGGAGGTAGTACTTGAATATTTATCTCGGAGGCATAATGTTGTACCACCTTCTATATCCGCTACGTGAACATTTCTTTCCATTTAATCTGTTTCGTTACATCACGTTTCGTTCCGCTTATGCGGCATTCACTGCATTCATCATCGTACTGATATGGATGCCACATTTTATCAGATTTCTACGTGCACATAATTGGGTAGCCGGTATACGTGAACCCAGCCTACCGCGGGTAAGCGAGAAAGTAGGTACCCCATTAGGTGGCGGTATATTGATATTGATTGCTATCGTGATAGCTACACTACTTTGGGTTAACCTCAAAGAACCTTATGTGTGGTTGGCGTTAGGTACCACACTTGCGTTGGGAGGATTGGGGTTTTATGACGATTATCGTAAAACACACTCATCAACAGATGTGAGACCACGTACTAAGCTAATATTTCCGTTTGTGGTTGGTATGGTGCTTGCATTTGTAGCAACTTATTTCCCCAAAAATCCATACTTTACGTATAAAACGAGTGTACTGTTTTTGAAAGATGTTTACTTGAATTTTGGCATCTTCTACATCATCTTTGTAGGCATTGTGATAACAGCTACATCGAATGCAGTTAACCTTACCGATGGTATCGATGGGTTAAGTAGTGGTATCATGACACAGGTAGCCACCGTCTACGCTGTACTGGCATATATTGTGGGGAATGTGAAATTATCACAATATCTCAACCTCATATACATACCAGGTGGGGGTGAACTCACCATATTTTTGGCCAGCATGGCAGGCGCAAGCTTGGGTTTCCTTTGGTACAATATGCATCCAGCTCGCATCTTTATGGGAGATACGGGGTCAATGTCACTTGGTGGCGCAATAGGTGCGGTAGCTGTGCTTATCAAGCAGGAGATTCTGCTCATCCTCGTGGGTGGTATATTCGTTATTGAGGCACTATCGGTCATCTTGCAGGTGATATCGTTTAAGCTACGTGGTAAACGCATATTTCTGATGACACCGCTGCATCATCATTTCGAGAAGCTGGGTTGGCCCGAAACCCACATAATGATAAGGTTTTGGATAGCTAACATTATCCTGGGTATCTTGGCACTCAGTACGCTGAAAATTAGATGAAAGCCAGCGTGTTAGGGGCAGGTCGAAGCGGCCAATCGGTAGCCAAGTTGCTGATGGACAAAGGGTATAAAGTGGTGTTGAGTGATATTGTGGTTAAGAGGTTACAACTACCTGGGGTTGAGTTTGATTTAGGACATACGGAAAGGATACTCGATACGGATCTCATAGTGTTGAGCCCCGGTATTCCAACTAATTTACCTATTCTACAGCGTGCACGTGAACGTGGTATCCCTATATATGGTGAGCTCGAGGTTAGTAGCTGGTTCCTACCCACTGATACCAAGATAATTGCTATAACAGGTACCAATGGTAAAACTACCACAGCATACTTAACATATGAGGTCATTAAAGCTGCTGGCTATCCTGTAGTTATCGCAGGTAATATGGGGATACCACTGAGCGAACGTGTCAACGATGTTAAAGCAGGGGGGTACCTTGTGCTCGAGGTAAGTAGCTTTCAGCTCGAAACAATAGATAAATTCCGTCCCTACATAGGGGTATGGCTTAACTTTGTACCTGAACATTTGGACCGCTATCGTGATGTGCTGGACTACTGGAAGGCGAAGGCACGTCTATTCATGAACCAAACATCTACCGATTTCGCCATACTCAATAAGGATGTGGAATCGTATGCAACGCTTAACACCGATGCACAGAAGCTGTATCTACATGATGTAGACCATATATATCATAAGGATGGTACAATTTACTATGGAGGGAAACCAATACTATCCAATATACACGCACCTGTATATATGATGGAGAATCTTCTCGCTGTCACGGGTATAGTTTCAATAATTAAGTTGGATTACTCATTAATCAAACACGTATTTAGTGAATGGAAAGGGTTACCCCATCGTATGGAGTTGGTAGCTGAAATAAACGGTGTGAGGTTTATCAACAACTCGATGTGTACCAATCCAACCGCTTTCGTTAAAACCCTCGAAAGCATAGATAGTCCAATCATACTAATTGCTGGCGGTAAGAACAAGAATCTGGACATCACCCCTATAGTTGAGGCTATCAAGAGATACACCAAACACACGCTGTTGATTGGTGAGACAGCGTCTCTCATTAAGTCGTATGTTGATGATGCCGAAATTATGGAAGATTTGCCAACCGCTGTGAAGCGTGCGGTTGAGCTTGCTGAACCTGGTGATGTTGTGTTGCTATCACCGGGGTTTGCGAGTTTTGACATGTTTCGTGATTTCGCACATAGAGGTGAAGTATTTCGTGATGCAGTACAGAAAATAAAGTCCGCTATGCAAGATGCTCGATAAACGTACGTTATTACTGCTTACAGTGGCTATACTTATATTGCTGGGTATACTTATGAGCTTATCTGCAAGCTTGGTGTTACCTACAGCATCTGGTGTAGAAAGGAGCTATGCACGGTTTAAGTGGCACCTTTCCTACATAACAATCGGTGTAGTATTGGGAATGATAGCAGCACGTATTAACCCTAACTTTTGGCGGATCGCACTCAAACCACTATTGGGTATCACGTTGCTACTGCTCATATATGTGTTGATAGCACCACCTATTGGTGGGGTACATAGATGGATAAAGTTAGGTCCGCTACATTTCCAACCGTCGCGGTTGGCTTCTTTTACGTTGGTCTTGTACATTGCGAATTACATCGAACGCAAAAAGTCAACCTTGTGTGAGTTCAAACGCGGTACGTTGCCACTATTATTTGTGGTTGGTATAATCCTGGTACTAATATTACGTGAACCTTCCTATGGGCTATTAACTGTGATGTCGGTCACGGTATTGCTGTTGTTCATACTGGGGGGTGTGCCACTCAAACACATAGGGTGTGGTATGGCTGTAGCTATACCATTGGCTGTATTCCAATTTTTACGCACCCCATACGCGGTGGATAGGCTTAAACAATACCTGAAATCACCTCCAGCTCAGATAATGAATGCAGTTGCTGGAATATCATCTGGTGGCATATGGGGTAAAGGTATAGGTGGCGGTGAGATAAAGCTTTCACGCATACCGGCTGCACATACGGATTGTGTGTTTGCGGTGATTGGTGAGGAGATGGGCCTACTCGGTACGGTGTTGGTGCTGACAATGTTTACTGTATTTTATATGTTGGTGCTGAGAATAGCAAGCGAGCAAGCTGAGCTTTTCAACCAATTGCTGATCACGGGATTGGGTACACTTATATATCTGGAAGCGATGTTACATGTAGCGATTAATCTGGGGTTCATACCCACGACGGGGTTGATGTTACCGTTTGTTAGCATGGGAGGTAGTGCGAACGTACTTTTCCTGATAGGGGTAGGTATAATTTGGAGGTTAAGTCAACCAGAATCATGAAGGTGGTAATAGCTACAGGTGGTACAGGTGGCCATATATTCTTGGGTAAAACGATTGGTGATATGCTCAAAAGCAAAGGGGTTGAAGTTGTCTACATTACAACAAGTAAGGGACTGGGTACAGAGTTGCTACCAACTGAATGCACTTATGTTCATAGGTTTTATGGTATCACGTGTGTGCGTGATGTGTTGAATGCATTGTTTGTGTTTGTACCTGCATTCATACATGTTTTACGAATATATAGAGTTGAACGTCCATCTCTGGTCATAGGTACGGGTAGCTATCCATCTTTTGTACCGATATTGGTGGCGGTAACGTTATCTATACCCACGGTGATGTATGAGGTAGATACCGTACCGGGTAGGGTGACAAGGTTGCTTTGTCGGTACGTAGATAAGATGTTGCTTGCGTTCCCAGAAGCCCGTGATAGGTTAGGGGTTGGTGAGGTAATCGGTATACCACTACGTAAGTCGATATTGAAGCTCAACCGTAACTGTGAATTGACAGATAGACCACATATATTGGTGATGGGTGGCTCACAAGGTGCGAAACAGTTAACCCAACTCGGTATAGAATTAGCGCAAGCACTACCGGAGTACGATTTCACCATAATTACAGGTACACGCATATGGGATAGGGTAAGTGGTGTAAAGCTACCTAATCTACAGCTTATACCGTTTACCACAGATATGGCAAGCATATATTCGAATACACAGCTGGTGATCGCACGTGCGGGTGCGTTGTCGTTGGCTGAATTCTCGTATCTTGGTATCCCGGCAATATTGATACCATTTCCATACGCTACACAGGATCATCAGTACTATAATGCGCTACATTTCAATAAAGGGGCTATAATTTTGCGTGAATCTCAAGCTACGGTCGATAAGCTTATGGATGCAATCCGTTACCTGCTTTCGGATGTATCTACCTACCAGCAAAAATGTAAAGCTATGCGTGAAGCAACAACTGGTATCAACCCGGAGGTCATCTATGACAGTATACGGGGGCTCGTTTTTCGATGATTGGGGTGTAAAACGTATACACTTCGTAGGTATAGGTGGAGTAGGTACGAGTGGTATCGCAGAATTATTACATACGATGGGGTTTGAGGTGTCAGGTTCGGACCTTGAAGAGACTGAAATCACACAACGGTTGGCTCGACTTGGTATCAAAGTGAGTATCGGGCATAACCCAGCAAACGTCCACGGTAAGGATCTAATCGTATACTCAACCGCGGTGAAAGAAGACAATCCTGAGCTGATCAAGGCACGTGAACTCCATATACCATGTATACCACGTGCGGAGATGTTAGCTGAGCTTACGCGTGTCAAACGCGGTATAGCGGTGGCGGGGTCACATGGTAAGACAACCACCACGTCACTACTCGGTATAATACTCGAGGAGGCAGGGTTCGATCCCACCATAGTCGTGGGTGGGATATTGAAACGTTACAACACTAATGCGAAGCTGGGTGAAGGTGAGTTCATAGTGTTTGAAGCCGATGAGAGTGATCGTAGCTTCCTCAAATTCCTACCCCTCATGGAGGTGATCACAAATATTGACCTGGAGCATCTGGAAACCTACACCGATATCGATGATATCAAAAATACGTTTTTTGAGTTCATGCATCGTGTACCGTTTTATGGGTTGTTGGTGTTGAACCTCGACGACCCCAACATAAGGGAGATGTTGCCACGGTTACGACGTCGATATGTATCGTATGGATTAGGACACAATAACGATTGGTATGCGGATAATATAGTTATGGGTGAACGTATGGAATTTGATGTCTTCCACAAAGGTAAGATATACGATAGGTTTACGTTATCCATACCTGGTAGACATCACGTACTTAATGCACTCGCTGCTATTGTGGTAGCACATCGGTTAAATGTACCAGTAGATACGATAAAGCGGGCATTACGTAATTTCCGTGGCATTAAGCGCCGTTTCGATATATACACGAGGGTGGGTGACACGGTGGTGATGACCGATTATGCGCACCATCCACGTGAGATAGAGGCAGTGATACTTACTATATTGGAGCTCCATAAGGCTGGTAGAATAAGGGTGATATTTGAGCCACACCTATATTCGAGGACTAAGTTACTTGCTAACGAGTTTGCACGTGCGTTAAGCCTGGCAGATGAGGTGATAGTGACTAAAATTTACAAGGCAAGAGAGGAACCCATACCTGGTGTGACGGGTGAACTCATAACCCGCAAGTGTACAATTAAAGCAAGATACATTGAAGACGACCATACAATTATTGAGTATCTCAGATCGACGACAAAAGATGGTGATTTCTTTGCATTTTTGGGTGCCGGCAGAATATATAAGCTGGCAGAGGAGTTTGCTAAATCTTTACATGAGAAGCAGTAAATGGGCTGTAACTATTGTTTTGTTGTATATATTGGCGGGAATATTGGTTAAGATGCCAACAACTGTGAAACTCACCAAACTCATAGTTGAGGGAACCTCTGACAGCAGTCGTATCGTGAAGTTGATGGGCTTGGACTCACTCATGTCTGTAAGCAGTGGTGAATTGAAGTTGTTGGAACATAAATTGTTGGAAAGTGGCCAGTTTACACAGGTAAAGCTTATACTGGATAGAGGTGGCCAACTATTCGTTACCGTGAAAGAATGGGATAAGGTTTTGGGCCGGCTTGACGATAGCACATACGTTTCACCTGATGGTGGGATCTTTATCTCATCCAGAAAGTACGAATGTCCATACATTCGCACGGATATGGAGTTTGATAATGTACCGATGCCAATCTATAGGTTATTGAAATATCTCGAAGGTAAAGTAGACTCCCTAAACGTGACCTCAGATAGTATCAATGTGTGGCTAACCGATGGTACTGAACTTGTGTTCTCATGGTACACGATAGATGATGGATTAACTATATGGACAAACCTATGTAAGCAAGGCATAAAGGTGCGATACCTTGATTTGCGGTATCCCGGTATAGGGGTGGAACGATGACACGTCGTGTGATAGGGGCGATCGATCTTGGTACCACAAAGGTAGCCACCGCAGTAGCGTTGGTGTATGATACAAACATACGGGTGTTAAGTATAGCGTCGGAACCATGTTCAGGTATGCGGTGGGGTATCATAGAGGATCGAGAGGAGGTGCTCAACAAAACACGAGCTGCATGGGTACGTGCAGTTCGTATGGCAGGTATTAGGCCTACACATGTGTTGATGAGTATCACATCGGAGGAGACAGAGTTCTTCCCTACACGTGGTATGGTGAAGGTAACATCGGGCAAGATAACGAAACTCGATATACATACGGCACTCGAGCTCGCAAGTAGCACACGCATAGGTGAAGGTAAACGCATGATCGACCTCATACCACGTTATTATGTGTTGGATCAACGTGAAGAGTATCGTACGTATAGACCACCAATAGGGTATGTAGCGGGGCAACTTGAAGTACACGCATATATGGTGTTATTACCAGATAATCTGCTTGCTAACTACGAGTTACTGGCCAAAGAGCTGGGTGTAAAGATAGAGCGGTTCATACTGCAGTCCGTAGCTTCTGCATATGCGGTGTCACGTGAGCTTGAACGTGAAGAAGGTGTTATGGTTGTAGATATAGGGGGTGGAACCGCTGACATGGCGTTCTTTCAAGATGGTAGATTAGCAGGTGGTGGCAGTAAAGCTGGTATAGGGGGTAGAACCATAATAACGGCGTTGAGCCAGAATCTCGGTATACCATTGGTGGAAGCCGAACGTCTACTGAAGGAGGTGGATCTATCGCTGGATTACGTTAATGAATATTATAAAGTGAGTCGTTCCACAGGTTATGTGGAGATCGATCTCAACGAAGTGCAATCAATAATGCTCAACTATGTTGAATATTTCTATAAGCTGATCATAGAGTGGTTACGTCGTATATATCAGACCAAAAGGAAAGTGCTATTGCCGCCACGTGGGATAATATTGACAGGTGGTATGGCTAACCTCAAGGGTATAATCTCTGAAAAGGTTATCAAACATATGGAAAACAAGTTGGGGATACAGTTGCCGATCTCCATAGGTGAGATCGCACCTATTGAAGGTGTATCAGAAGAGTATCTGACACCCCCTTACGCTACGTTGTTGGGTATGTTAGTGACAACCAATTACCAGAAGGTAGAAGTTGTACCCAGTGGAGGTATATTTAGTAAAATAGTGAGGTGGTTGTTTGGCTAACTATAAGGAGGTAACATGCGTAGGTTAACCACCATTTTGATGATATCACTGTGGTTACCGCTATTCGGTGGTGTACACACTTTAGATAATGGGCTTACGGTGATAGTGAAGCAGCTACCTGGTAGCCCGGTGGTAAGCATCTGGTATGGTATAAAGACAGGTAGTGGATACGAAGAAGGATTATATGGTACCGGTATATCACACTATGTGGAGCACCTTGTTGGTGATGGTACCGAACATTACACAAAGGCACAAATAGACAGCATAAAGGAGGCATTGGGTGGCATGGCGAACGCATACACGACGAAGGAGCTTACATGCTATTACATCACAGTATCTGAGAAGCATTTGAGGACGGCACTCGATTTACTCACGGAAGAGGTGTTCCGTTCCACCATACCGCAAGAAGCTGTCGATATGCAACGTGGTATCATACTCAAGGAAATATTGCAAAACTTGGATGAGCCCGAAGATCGGTTGTATCAACTGATGATGCGTGCACTATTCCTTGATATGCCGATGCGATATCCAACGATAGGGTATACCGAGTTATTTAAGGGTATCACAAGGGACGAACTAATCGCATATTACAGGAAACACTATGTACCTAATAATGCTATTCTGGCGATAGCGGGTGATGTAGATGAGGGTGAGGTCTTGAATATTGTGGATGAGATTGTTGGCACCATAAAGCCCGGTAGATACGTTTACAAACCGATACCGGCAGAACCGGCACCACCAACGATACGGATGGTAGAGGATACGATGGCGATCGAAAAAGCATATCTTGCGATAGGGTTTAGGAATGTTGATATTGCACATCCTGACCTGTATCCGATAGATGTGTTAGCAACGTTATTAGGTGAGGGTGAATCCAGCATCTTAAGGCAACGGTTGACAAAGGAGCGTAACCTTGCACTCACGGTGGATGTGTGGTCACATACACCACATGCACCGTATGGGTATTTTGCGATATGGACATCTTGTGTACCTGAGAGCCTTGAGCAGCTAAAAGCGGAAATATTTCACATCATAGATGAACTCAAAGAAAAGGGTGTACCACCGGATGCAGTGGATAGGGCCAAACGTATCATCCGTATACAGTACCTATTCCGTTACGAGAAGGCAGAAGAAGTCGCCGAATCCGCAATATGGGACTATTTTATGACGGGTGATGCCGATTTTACACAGAAATATTTGGACAGAATCGATAAAGTTACCGTAGCTGATGTTAACCGCGTATTGAGGACGTATCTCGATACAAGTAGGATGGTGATCGCACAGGTAGTACCTCCCGAATATTTGAGCAAGCCCGCTGTAGGGGAGCAGTTTTATGCGTATCCGCCCAAAAAGATAGTGCTGGATAATGGTATCAGAGTGGTAACACGTGAGGTGGCATCACCACTTACAGGTATAGTGGTGGGGTTTCTCGGGGGTGTACGCTACGAGCCAGAAGGTAAACATGGTGTATGTAACTTGATGATGAAGTTGTTATTTGAACGTACCAAACGTTACACACGTGAGGAGCTGGCTGAGATGATCGATGAGCTGGGTGGCCAGATTACGCCATTCAGTGGTAACAACAGTTTCGGTATAGAGGCACAGGTGCTGGCAGAGGATACCAAGCGTGCGCTCGAACTTATAGCAGAGATACTGCAGGATCCGCTATTCGATGAAAAGGATTTCAAGAGATTGAAAGCACGTCAAATACAGGCTATCAAAGCCGAGACCGATAACCCCTACCTCGAGGTGATGCGTATCTTTCGTGATACCCTGTACAAAAGCCATCCATACCATAGCTTACCCAGTGGTGAGCTCACAGACGTGGAGAGGCTAACATTGGATGATGTGAAGACATTCTACAGCTCATGGGTACGTGCGCCAAACATGGTGATCGCTGTGTATGGTGGGATAGATAGCGATGAGGTGGTTGCTTGGATAGATAAGCTTTTTGATAGGTTGCCAGATGAAACCATAACGTATGAAGTGAAGCCACCGCAGTTTGATGAGGTTGCTAAGACTGTTGAATTACGTACGTCGAAATTACAATCAATAATATTCTGGGGATGGCCCGGTATGCGTGTGGATGATGTTGATCGCTACCCCATGCATGTGCTTGATGCAATAATATCGGGTATATATATGCCGGGTGGATGGCTACATAGTAGGTTAAGAGGTGCAGGCCTGGTCTATGTCGTACATGCATATAACTGGTTGGGGTTGGATGATGGGTTTTTCCTCATATATGCAGCTACGGCACCAGATAAGGTGGATTCAGTACTCACTATTATGGAGGATGTGATACGTGAGATAACCACAACCCAAGTGGATAGCGGTACGTTGGAGAAAGCCAAACAGATATGTGTATCACGTTATGCGATGGATCGTGAGAAGCTGATCGATCAGGCAAGGATAGCGGTGCTTGATGAACTGTATGGGTTGGGGTATGATTGGAGTGACAAAGATACAGCTCGTATCAAAGAGGTGACAGCAGAAGATGTGTTGCGGGTGGCACGTAAATACCTACGTTGGGACAACTATCTGCGGGTGGTTACCAACCGAAAGTGAGGGTTCAACCGCAGACGGTTGTTATTTTACATTCACCAGCTTGTATGTATGAACCTTATCGCCTACTTTTAGGTTGATAAAGTATATACCGGGTGGTAAGTTGTGTGAACCCCATACGATGTTGTGTGTACCTCTATCGAGTTGCATACGTTGGGAGTATACCTTTGTACCGATAACATTGTATACGTTGAGCAATACAGTCGTGGGATGTGTAAGCATAAGCTCGATACTAACCTTATCTGTGAATGGATTGGGTGTCGGTGATACAATGCTAAAAGATGGTATGGGTGCGGTTTCAACCCCTGTGAAGTGATCGTTGAAGTTACCCGTACGTGATAGGTTACGTCGATATATGGCCCAACAGGAATTGCTTAAACTTGCGGGTTGCTTGTAGTCGATGATGTTTACTCCACTGTTTGTACCGAATATGAGTTCGAGGTCACCATCACCGTCGATATCCCATAGCATTGCAGGTGACCATACTGGATCTACGGGTATGCGATGATCAAGCTGCGCAGTGTTCAGGTTAACGATATCAATGTATGGAACCTGTTTAAGTGGTACAATGATATCGAGCGTATCGTCGCTGTCGATATCTGCAACAGCTGGTGGTAACAATGTATTACCAGCATCGTATGGGAAACCGTCCAGCACATTACCCATGGGATCTATACACCATAGCTTGCTACCTGCGACAAATAAGATGCGATACGAGCCACCGACTGTGATGACAGCAGGTTCGTATTTTATCTGGTCACCTGCATCTATCGTTAGCAATATATTGCCATCGGCGGTAACGATATAGAAATTATGGTTATCAGATCCTATAAGTATTTCAAGTTGACCATCACTATTTATATCCGCCAGTACCGGGCTACCCCAGATATGGCCACCAAGCGCTACGGGGAAGCCTGTCACAACTGTAGCCGTTGATGTCACCGCGTATAGGTTACCATCGTACGTACCGAAGACCATCTCCTGTGTACCATCGTTGTTGATATCACCCACCGCTATACCAGAAAGTATGCGATCACTTACCTCGATAGGGAAACCGGGATAGTCGATGGTATCACCATCTTGTAACACGTATAGCTTTTTGCCAAACGTACCCACGATGATCTCTTTGGGACCATTGTTATCGATATCTTTTACAGTAGGTGTACCTGTGATGTAGTGACCTAAATCTCTGTCGCCAGCGATTGAACCATCGGGTTCCACTATATAGAGGTGATGGTTTCTGCTACCAACCACTATCTCACAAGTTCCATCATTATCTATATCAGCTACCACAGGGGCGGTCCATATCTCGCCAGATAGATCGACTGGCGAACCAGGTTCGGGGTTACCTTCATAATCCCATATGTAGAGCTTACCATTAAGTGTGGGTGCGATTATTTCGGTTATACCATCGGTATCGATATCAGTCACGGCGGGGCTACCCTTTACACTGCTGCCAATGGATTGTGGCCACCCTGCTTGATAGATTGTGAGCGTTAGTGTGAACTCAATCGTATCAACATATGGGTGGTTGGATTCGTTTGCGGTTAGTATCAACATGGCGGATATGGTGCCAAGTTCAGCATCTGTGGTGGCTTCCAGATAGAATGGATCGCCGAGATTCGTGGTGGTTGCACCTGGTAGCAACGTGCCAAAATCTGCTATGCTATCGGTAACTGTGATATCGGGGTGTGATACCACTAACCTGACGGTTAGACCTTCGGCGGGTTGCCAACCTTCCTCATTATGTAGGGTAACACGTAGCTTACCGGTTTCACCGGGGTTGAATACGCCATCACCATCGCCGATGGCTTCACGTAGATTGTAGCTCACCAGAACAATGTGTGGATATATCGTAGTAGCTATAGCTTTGTAGACGTTCACCCTACCGCTACCCAATAGCCCAGCGTAGGTGGGGTTGATATCGTCGATATTATCTGCAGTGTTCAATATTTGGTCTTCTACCCATGTGTTGGATGAATCGATAAAGAATGACCAGAGTAAAGCGATTGCGGATGCAGCTACAGGTGATGCCATGGAGGTGCCATCCCATGCGGCATAGCTACCATACTCGGGGTAGATGGTGCTCAGGATCGACATACCAGGTGCGGATAGGTTAACCCATGTACCGTAATTGGAGAACCACGCTTTGTGGTCACTTTGGTCAGTAGCTGCTACCCCTATGCAGTTATTGTAAGCTGAGGGATAATGTGGGGTAGAGATACCCTCATTGCCGGCACCTGCAACTATTATCGCACCGTATGTGTTGTGTGCAGTGTTTATGACGTTTTGTTCAAAACTACTATACCCGTAGCTGCCCCAGCTGCAGTTGACAACACAGCGATAGCCGTTCAGATATGCGGTACGTGCAGCGTAGAGTATGCCATCATAACCATTGATAATATATTCACCACCTGCGTAACATTTGACCGGCATTATCTTTACACTCCATGCGGTACTTGCTACACCGATACCGTTGTTGGTGACAGCAGAGCTGATACCTGCAACATGTGTACCATGCATGTGACCATCATTAGGGCCGGGCTCAGGTAAACCTTCAGGGTTATTGTCGTGATCACCGAAGTCCCATCCTATCAAGTCGTCTATTTTGCCGTTACCGTCGTCATCGGTACCGTTGAGGTCACCTGGATCGAGTATCCACGTACCATCTTGATACTCTATCGTGTGACCATCACCGTCGGCATCCTCACCAGGGTTCTGCCAGATGTTATCTATGAGGTCGGGATGATCCCAGTCAGTACCTGTGTCGATGACACCGATCACTACGGTGGTATCACCAGGAATCGAATCCGCAAGTATGTCGATAAATAAGTCCCATGCTGAATTGGCTTGTATTTTGGGTAGATGCCATTCCTGGGGGTAACGGGGGTCGTTAGGCTCATATAGCAGATGGTGGATGGGTTCGACCTCTGCACGAATTATATGTGGCTCGTTATTGAAATCGTGGACAATTTTTTCGATAGGTGCTTTACTTGCGGTGTATAATCGGTAGATCTTGGATAGATACACGGGGCCATCGTGATCCTCAGGTGAAGCTGATGTGAGCCATCTCTCCATACGTGTAACCTTGTAGAGGCGAGCGAGCGAATCGAATGGCATAATGTTAAGTTGAACAACACCGGTAACTTTGTTGATGTTGAACTCTACGTCTTTTCGGAAAGCTACGAGTAACCTATCACTGTAATGACCAGCGGCCAAGGATAACAGGAACATCATCCATGACATTGTACCTCCTGCTAACGTTAGAATATAGTAAAGAGTTGTGGGTTATCAACCCAATAGTGGTGAATACGTGCTTATCCAATGGTAGTCCATACATCGAGTAATACACACTTTACATTTTAGTAATCGGGTTAATTTATAACAAATAGGAGGTTATGATGCGTGAAATGAGAGAGTGGTTACCACGTGAGGTTAGCTCGATACTTGATGAGTTTCGTAGACTCGATAGGTTGCTGAAGGACTTTTGGGGTACCCATCCTGAGGTTATGAGCGAAATAGAGTGGCGACCCGCTATGGACTTAGAGGAGACGGATGACGATTACATTGTGCAGGTGGAATTACCTGGGCTTAGAAAGGAAGATATTGAAATCAGTGTGAGTGAGGATCATCTCACAATCAAAGGCGAACGTAAACGCGAGAAGGAAGAGAAAGGCAAACGCTACCATAGGATTGAACGCTGGTATGGTAAGTTTGAACGTACGGTAAGGTTTCCGACGAAGGTCGACCCTAACAAGGCAAAAGCTGAATATAAAGCGGGTGTACTGAGGGTTACGTTACCTAAACTGGAAAAGGCCAAACCACATCGTATTGAGATAAAGGTGGAAGAGTGATGGCACAGCAGCCAGGGGCGGGGGGATGGGTGACTTTCCTCCCGCTCATACTCATTTTTATTATCCTTTATTTGTTTATGATACTACCGCAACAACGTATGATGCGCAAGAAGCAAGAGATGTTACAGAATCTAAGGAGGGGCGATCGTGTCGTCACTAACGGTGGGTTACATGGGCAGATCACTGCGGTGAAAGATAAAACCGTGAAAATAAAGATTGCCCCTAATGTAGAGATTACGGTCGAGAAGGACTCTATCTCACGTGTGGTTAAGCCAGTTGAAAGTGGCTAAAATTGTCTTCTTCGGTACAGGTAGGTTTGGTGCACTTGTACTCAAGCGGTTAGCGTGTAGGCAACAGGTATCATTGGTTATAACCACAGCTGGTAAGAGTCGTATATCTGAAGTGGGTGGTATTGCAACTTCAATGGGAATTAGGACCATAGCTGTAGGTGATCCACACAAGGAGGAGGTGCTTGCACTTATTAGAGAAGTGGCACCAGATTACCTCGTGCTGGCAGATTATGGTAAGATACTTAAGCGTAAGGTGTTGGAGCTCGCAAGTAGGAGGTTGAACGTACATCCATCACTTCTACCTAAATATAGAGGTGCTGCACCTATACAATGGGCTATTATAAATGGTGAGGAGAAAACAGGTGTGACGATACTGGATATAGCACCAAAAGTGGATGCCGGCGATATATATGCGCAGGTGGAAGTAACTATAGAGCCACACGAAACATATGGGGAGCTACGTGAGCGGTTGGGAAGGATTGGTGGTAACCTACTTGTAGATACAATCGAGAAGATAGATAAAGGTGAGGTAACCCCCACACCGCAGGATGAAAGTATGGCTACATACGCACCAAAGATAAAAGATGAGATAGCGAGGATAGATTGGTATAAACCTGCACACACTATATTCAACCTCATAAGGGGGTTGAATCCACAACCTGGTGCATATACGTATTTTCGGGGTAGACGGTTGAAGATATGGAAGGCACTACCAAAAGAAAGCGATGGTGACGCAACACCTGGTACAGTAGTCAGTGTGAAACCCGAGCTCGCCATACAGACTGGTGATGGTGTATTGGTGATACATGAATTGCAACCCGAGTATCGTAAGGTTATGGATGCGATTGCATTTATTAACGGATATCGACCTCAAGTGGGTGAGGTGCTGGGTTGATGTGTGGTATCGTGGGGGTGATCAAACGTAAAGCCAATAATGTAGCGAAAGACTTGTATTTTGGGTTGCTGGCGATACAACATCGTGGACAAGATGCGTCAGGTATGCTTGTGTGTGGTGAACGTAAGTGTTATTTGAAGAAAGGTAACGGGCTTGTAACCTCATTATTTAATGAAGAGCTTATGTTTCAATTACCTGGGTATATGGGGATTGGACATGTGAGGTACCCAACGATCGGGTTGGGTAAAGAGGAAGAGGCACAACCCTTCTTTATAAAAGAGGTGGGTGTGGGGTTAGCACATAACGGTAATTTGCTTAATTACTTTCAACTACGGGAGCAACTGGTATCAAAAGGGGTGAAGTTTTTGAGCTCATCGGATGGTGAATTGCTGTTACAATTGTTTATAGTTAACTATGGAGGTGATCCATTTGAAGCAGCCAAAAAGGTTATGGAAGTGGTACGTGGTGCCTTTTCTATTGTCATGTGTATTAAGGATAAGGGGTTGATGGCGATAAGGGATAGGTTTGGGTTTAAGCCACTGGTTTTGGGTGAAAAGGATGGTGATTATATGGTGACATCTGAAAGTGTAGCGTTGGATATTTTGCAATATAGGTTAGTAAGAGATGTTAAGCCAGGCGAAGCGATACTTATTACACCTGAAGGTGAAATAATTGCGAGACAACTCTATCCAGCTATACCACGTTACTGTATATTCGAGTATGTGTATTTTGCGAGACCTGACTCGATAATCAATGGTATACCAGTGTATAAAGCACGATATAGGTTAGGGGTTAACTTGGCTAAAGAGGTTGAGAAACGAGGTATAAAACCGGATGTGGTAATACCTGTACCTGATACTGCAAGGACGGCAGCTTTCGCCATCAGTGAATATCTGGGTGTACCTTACAAGGAGGGGCTTATCAAGAATCGTTACATAGGGCGTACATTTATAATGCCGAGAGACGAAAAACGTATGGAAAGAGTAAAGGTGAAGCTCAACCCCGTACGCTACGAGATTGAGGGCAAAAAGATACTACTTGTAGATGATAGTATCGTACGAGGTAACACATCACGTGCGATAATACAGTTGGTACGTCAGGTTAACCCAACCGCTGTGTATTTTGCATCAACGGCACCACCACTAAAATATCCATGTTACTATGGGATAGATATGCAGACACGACGTGAGTTCATAGCTAAGGATAAGAGTGTAGACGAGATACGTAAAGTCATAGGGGCGGATGTGCTGGTGTATCAGACATTGGATGGGCTGGTAGAGGGTGTAGACAGTGGTGCTACGTTTTGTACCGCATGTTTCAACGGTGATTATCCAATACCTCCGCGTGAAGAGGAAATCGAATGTATCGAACGACAGCGGCTCGATGTTGGTAGATGAGGATATATCCTGAGTGTATACCGTGTTTCTTTAGGCAAGGGTTGGTAACCGCAAGTAAAGCTACTGATGATAGAGAGAAGTTGATAGAGGTTATGTTACTCATAGCGGAAAGGTTACCGGAGTTGGTGAAGCTACCCACACCTACACATGCGGGTAAGTTCATACATAGTATACCAAGAAGAATGTGGGGGATATATGATCCTTATAAACAAGATAAAGAACGTTTTATAAAGATGATGCTCGATATGTATCCGAGGATAAAGGTGTGGGTGGGCGACAACTTACAACGTGCGTTGAAGGTGGCAGCTTCCGGTAATGCGATAGATTTTGCTACATTGGGTGAGGATAGAATTATGGCGGAATTACAAGATATTGGTGAACGTGAATTCAAGCGTATGGAGTATGATAGGTTTGTGGAGGAGCTCGAAAACAGTAAGATGTTGCTATACTTAGCGGATAATGCGGGTGAAACAGTATTTGATAAGCTATTGATCGAAGTGCTTAAGCTACATTACCCACAGATTGAAATACTGTATGCGGTTAGGGGGTATCCTACTATTAACGATGCAGTATATGAAGATGCGATAGCTTCTGGTATAGATGAGGTAGCTAAGATTATTGATAGTGGATGTGAAGCACCTGGCATAATACTGGAGGATTGTAATGAAGGGTTTCGCAAAATTTTCTATTCATCCGACATTATAATCAGCAAGGGGCAGGGTAACTTTGAGGCTTTATCAGAGGTTAAAGCACCGATATATTTTCTATTACAGATAAAATGTGACCCCGTAGCCCGCTACATGGGGATGGAGGTGGGATCGTTGCTGTTCTTCAGAACCAGTAATGGATAAAATTGACGATATTGGGATCGGATAGATGCGTATATACGCATATCCCAGGTTGTATGAGTTGGGGTTCCATTTACCACCGTTGGTTGTGTGGAGGTTAACTGTAGAGCGAAGGATATTGCAGAAAATCAAGCCATTACAACCACGAAGGATATTGGAGGTAGCGTGTGGGGCAGGACATTTCACACGTAAGTTGAGGGATAGCTTTCCAGGGGCTGAAATAGTTGCGATTGATATATCTGAGAAAATGATACGCTATGCAAGCAATAGGGTAACGGGGGTGAAGTTTAAGGTGGCAGATTTTTGGACACTTGAAGGTAAATATGACTTGATAGTGGTGATTGGGTTGTTCCCATACGTGAAGGATATGAAAAAAGGTATCGAAAAGATAACCTCGTTACTTTGTACCCATGGTAAGGCGTATGTGACGGTTGCGGGACCTAATTTATACACGTATTTGCATAGGATATGGAGTAGGTTGGTGAACCGAACACCCACCTATACTCATAAACCGTGTAGAAGGGTGGAGGTGATCGAACCCACTACAGGGACGTACCTTATGGAGATTCGGGCGGTCCCATGAGCATGACAATGGGGGTCGGGTTGACTGTCATCATATTTCCCATATTTTACTATAATGGGCGGATAGCTCAGGTGGTGAGAGCGCCTGCCTTACAAGCAGGAGGTCGGAGGTTCGAGTCCTCCTTCGCCCATTTTTTTATTTGAGAAGTGGGGGGTAATATGCCTATAAGGCGACATGAGCGGTTTGACCATTTAGAGGACCCCTACAGTGTAGGATATAGAGATCCAACCATATGTCCTACGTGTAAGTTAATCTATCATAATAAGCACTGGTTCTGGGATGATGAATTGCTACAGGAATTAGAGGATAAGGCCAAGAAGGGTGAAATAGAAATTTATCGTAGGGATTGCCCTGCATGTAGGAGGATAAAAGAGCATTACCCCATGGGTATAGTGAAGGTGCGTGGCGAATTCTGGAAGGAACATCGGGATGAAATTTTCAACCTCATACGTAACGAGGAGAAGCGTGCACAGAAGGTGAACCCACTCGAACGTATCATAAAGATGGAGGAGAGTGAGGGTGAGCTCATTGTGGAGACAACGTTGGGTGTACTCGCACATAGGATAGGGAACGCACTCGAGAAATCATACAAAGGTAAAAGTACGTATCATCTGTCAGAAGATCAGAAGTTATTACGTGTTGAATGGGAAAGGTAGAAACCTGGCCAGGGCGTGGCTCTTTTGTGCTCGCTGCTATAGGGTCGGCTATTGGGTTGGGTAATGTGTGGCGATTCCCTTTCATAGCTTATAAATATGGAGGGGGTGCGTTCATACTGGTGTATTTGGTGAGCTTATTTATCATCGGTATACCTATACTTATACTGGAGTTTGCACTCGGCTATCACTTCAAGAGTAGTGCACCGGGTGCGTTACGACGTATAAGTTCGAGATGGGAATGGTTGGGTTGGTTTGCATTGCTTGCGGGGTTTGGTGTCGTAAGCTACTACGTGGTGGTTATGGGATGGGCTGCTAATTACTTTGTGTATTCGGCGAACCTCGCATGGGGTGAGAATACGGAGAGCTTCTTCTTTAATAAGGTATTGAATCTATCCGATAGTATATTTAGTATCGGGAGTATAAGGTTGAATATCCTTCTGGGGCTTATTGTTTGCTGGGTATGGATACTGCTATCGATATGGAAAGGGCCATTAACTGTAGGTAGGGTGGTGTATGTCACCGTGACAGTGCCATGGCTCATATTGATAGTGTTTGTGATACGTGGGGTGACGTTACCGGGTGCTATGGAAGGGTTGAAATATTACCTTACACCTAACTTTGCACAACTGAGGAATCCAGAGCTTTGGCATGCAGCGTTTAGCCAGATATTCTTTACGTTGACGATAGGGTTTGGGGTGATGATCGCATATGCGGCATTCTTGCCACCTAAATCCGACATAGTCAATAATGCATTGCTTATTGCGTTGGCGGATGCACTTACGGCTTTTATAGCGGGGATTGCAGTGTTTGCGACACTCGGTTATCACGCGTATATGGTAGGTAAACCGGTGAGTGAGGTTGCAAAAGGGGGACCTTCGCTCGCCTTTGTAGTGTACCCGATGATAATCAACTCGTTACCAGGGGCGAGGCTTTGTGGGTTGCTGTTTTTTGCGATGCTACTTACGTTGGCGGTCGATTCAGCATTCTCGTTGGTGGAAGCAATATCGGCAGGGGTGACGGAACGGTTCGGATGGCGTAGGTGGAAGGTTAATGTAGGTATTATGATCGTTGGTATACTGGTGGGCCTTATATACACAACGAGTGCGGGTTTGTACTGGTTGGATGTGGTGGACCATTTCGTCACACATTTGGGGTTGTTCTCAGTGGCACTCCTACAATGTATAGCAGCGGGGTATTTCTACTCGTTACGTACTTTGAGGGTGAGCATAAATGAATATTCTGATATTAAGCTGGGCAAATCTTGGGAATATATCATAAAGTATCTTGTGCCACCGGTTTCGATATTCCTACTGGTGTGTTCACTAAGGAAGGATATAATTTCACCATATGGGGGGTACCCAAGGCTGGCTACGTTTTTGGGGGGGTGGCTTCCTATCTTTCTATTTGTGATAATCTCAATAGTGTTGGCAAGAATTGCCCAGAAGAGAGATGCAGGTGGCTTCACTCCGTAAAGCGTACGGTGAAACATTGGTTGAACTGGGTAGGAAAAACGAGAAGATTGTTGTATTGGATGCAGATTTGGCCAAATCCACACATACGTATATGTTTGGTGAGGCTTTCCCGGATAGGTTCTTCGATATGGGTATATCCGAACAGGATATGATGGCGACTGCGGCTGGACTTGCTGCCTCGGGTAAGATAGTGTTTGCGAGTACGTTTGCGGTGTTTGCTACAGGTAGGGCTTGGGATCAGATACGCATACAGATTGCGTATTCGCAGAATAATGTGAAGATTGTGGCTACACATGGTGGTATATCTGTGGGTGAAGATGGGTACACACATCAGGCTATCGAGGATATAGCGCTTATGCGGGTATTACCTGGTATGCGTGTGATTGTACCGGCAGATGCTAACGCTACACGTGCAGTTATAAAGAAGGTAGCAGATGTCCCAGGTCCATTTTATGTGAGGCTCACCAGGCCACCATTACCTATAATATACGAGGAGGTGCCAAACGTTGAGATTGGTAAGGGTATCATCTTAAAGGAAGGTAAAGATGTTACCCTCATAGCTATAGGGGCGATGGTGTATCAGGCGCTTGAAGCTGCTAAGATGCTGGAGACAATGGGGATTACAGCAAAGGTTATCGATATGGTTAGCGTTAAGCCATTGGATGAAGAGGTGTTGCTTGAGGCTGCACACACAACACGTACTATTGTGACATGCGAAGATCATAGTGTGATCGGTGGGTTAGGTAGTGCGGTAGCTGAGGTGTTGGGTGAAAAGATGCCTACACGAATGTATAGGGTGGGTATAAGAGATACGTTTGGTGTATCAGGTAGCCCTGATGAACTATATGAGAAGTTTCAACTTAAAGCCAAACATATTGTTGAGAAGGTGACACAAATGTTATGAGAATAGAGTTACGTGAGGTGTCGTACCCACCCATTGTTAAGCTTAATCTTAAATTGGAGGTACCATATATCTATCTGAAGCCAACGGGTGAAGGTAAATCAACCTTCTTGAAGCTTATATACGGTGAAATATTACCGGAAGAGGGTGAGGTGCTGGTTGATGGTATCTCCACAAGGAATGTGAGGTTTGCCAATCTACGTCAAGCTATAGGGTATAGTGGGGAGAAGGATCTATTCATAGAGGAGAATACGTTGGATGAGCATTTGGAGTTGCTGTCATTGCTGAACAGGAATGTTTGGGAGGAAGCGGAACAGTTGATGGTTAAATTTGGGCTCAGTGTACGCCGAAATTATATGTTGTGTGAGATATCGAAGAGGGAACGCGAAAAGTTCAAGCTGGTTGTTGCTATACTTAAAGGTAAAAAGTTAATATTGTTGGATGAGCCGTTTCTTTACCTTACAACTGATGAGAAGGTTAAGCTATGGCATATTCTGGTGGAGAAATGGGATGATGGTGTGCTATGGGTTATTACACAGAACCAGTATAGATGAGGGTGGCAACTTATCTGTTGATGGGGATTAGCCTTATGGTGTCGATGATTGTTTTGAATGTTGGTGGATATATTCGTGAAAGTGATGTTAAGCTCGAAATATATGTGGATACAATTGCGGGATGGGTTGATAGCATCATGATGTGTGAGTATGTGAAAGGTAAAGAGATACTTACACCTGAGGAGAACAGGCAAATATTTATGCAGGAGCTGGCAGCTGAGGGTATTTACGTGAAACATATGCCTACAAGTATATTTCCATATACTGTTAAGCTATACATGCGACCAGAATGGATACTCTGTAAATCCGGTAGAGTATGGTTGGATAGCCTACGCAAACGTACGGAGTTGAGTGTCGATAGATCTTATGGACAGCTATTACGGTTATGTAAAGTTTTTTGGGGGTTCTTCATACTGAATGTGGGGCTGTTTTTTATTACGTTTGTTGCTACCACTAACCTGCCACGTATACATTACGATACGGTGAAGTTGCTCAAGTTTTGGGGTATACCTTCACATAAGATTACGTTACATCTGTGGCGGGTTGAAGGAATAAGGTTGATATTGGCAATTTTATGTCTGTTTGGGGTACTGTATTTTGCATATTTTTTCTATTTGCCGGATTTTGTATGGCTTAAATTTTTGCCTATTAAATACAGTTTATTTGTGATAATTTGTTGGATTGCTGGGTTTCAAATAGGGATAAATAGGTTGTATTGGGAAGATTAATTGTGGGAATTACACTTGACGGACGCGATTATCTCCTATATTTAATTGAGTGTGGGGGGTCGTCCAACTGGCAGGACACGGGACTCTGGATCCCGGAATCGGGGTTCGAATCCCTGCCCCCCAGTGAGGAGGTATTATGGAAGATAAATTTTCGGAACTTGCCCGCAAATTGCGTCCATCACCTATACGTGAGCTGTTGAAACTTATAAATGAACCTGACATTATATCGTTCGCGGGCGGGATACCGGACCCCACGCTGTTCCCCATAGATCTCATGTGGGAGGTTACACAGCAAATACTTGAGAATGAAGGTGATAAGGCGTTACAGTATGGGCCAAGTGATGGCGATATTGGGCTACGTGAGGAGATAAGCAAGTGGCTCAAAGACAAGGAAGGTGTAGATATACCAGCCAGTAGGATATTACCAACTACGGCGTCACAGCAGGGGCTCGATCTCATCGGTAAGATATTCATAAACCCTGGTGACTATGTGATAGTGGGGTTACCTACATATCTGGGTGCATTGGCGGCATTCAGTGCGTATGGGGTACAGTTCATTGGTATACCGCTGGATGATGAGGGAATGCAGGTTGAGCTCATCCCGGAGAAGCTTAAGAAGTTACGACGTGCACAGAAGAGGGTTAAATTTGTCTATGTGGTGCCTGATTTCCAGAACCCAGCAGGTGTAACGATGAGCCTACAACGTAGGAAGCGATTGATAGAGATTGCGGAAAAGTATGACTTCCTGATAGTAGAAGATACACCGTATCGGGAGTTGAGATATTCAGGTGAGCATGTTCCACCGTTTATAGCTTTGGGGCCTAAAGAGCGTGTTATCTCACTTTATAGTTTTAGCAAAATCTTATTCCCGGGGTTGAGGGTTGGGTTTGTGATAGCTGCACCCAATGTGATACGTAAACTTATACTTGCTAAGCAAGCAGCTGACCTATGTTCACCCGTGCTTACACAGTTTGTGGTACGTGAGATACTCAAACGTCGTGATGCATTTAAACGTCACATAATGCGGCTCGTGGTACGCTACAGGGATAAGCGTGATGCTATGCTATCTGCGTTGATGAAATACTTTCACGATATACCTGGGGTGAGATGGACAAAACCGGAGGGTGGGCTATTCCTGTGGTTAACGTTTCCAGAGGGGTTAGATACTGAGAAGATGTTCCCCAAGGCGCTCGAAAATAAGGTGGCATACATCATAGGGACAGCATTCCATTTCGATGGCAGTGGCAAGAACACGGCACGCCTTAATTTCTCGTATCCGACGATGAAGCAGATCGATGAAGGGATACAGCGGTTGAGTAAGGTGGTGGAAGCTGAGCTACGTGAACTGGAACGCAAGAAACGCATTAAGCTAACAGTTTAGCATTTATCTCATAGTCGAAAGTAGCGATAACTTTGACTTTTTCAATAGAACCTGGTTGGGTATCACCTTCTACGTAGATTGTGGTGTCGACTTCGGGACATTCATACTCTGAATGTGCACGAAATGTGTTAACCTCGAGGGGTTCATCGATTATAACCTCTAAAGTACTACCTACTAATCTGCTGTTGATAGTAGCAGCTTTCTCACGTGCTATCTCAGTCAGTATGCTGGTTCGGTCGTCGATCACCTCCTTAGGTAGTTGAGGTAATTCAGCTGCTAACGTGTGGGGTTCACATGAGAATGGAAATATGTTTATGTGCCTAAAAGGTGAATCCAAGAGGAATTCTATCAGGTCATCGAACTCCGTATCGGTTTCGGTGGGGAAACCAGCAATAATATCCGTACGTAGAGATAGTGAGGGGCCATATCGTGCTATGGTGTCGAGTAACCTATCTATATCCTTACGTGACATCTGACGGCCCATCAACTTCAATATTCGGGTAGATACATGTTGTATGGGGATATGTAGGTAAGATGCAAGCTTGGGATGATCGTTTACCAGCTTTACGAGTTCAACCGTTACGGCAGTTGGATGCAGGTATAGAAGCCGCAATAGATATAGATCGGGCAATTCAGCTAACTGTTCTACTAACTGCAACAGATGTGGTTCCCCATACAAGTCCTCCCCATAAGATGTGAGATCCTGTGCTACAAGTATGATCTCCTTGACACCAGATTCTATGAGTTGTGTCGCCTCATGTATTATGGAGTTCATGGGTTTGCTCCTTAACTTGCCTTTTATCTGTGGTATGGTACAGAAAGTGCAGTCACGGTTGCAGCCCCTGGAGATCTCAATGTATGCGTATGGGTAGGTATCTAACCGCTTTCTGGGTAAATAATCGTAACGTGTAACCTGATGCAGGGATAACACTGGAGGTGTGTCACCATAAAGTATAGCGTTGAGTATAGCGTTGAGATCTTCCTGGCTGGTTGCTATAATATTTGTGGTATGGTTGAAAGGGTTGCAACCGTATCTTTCGGGTAGACAACCGGTTACTATTATCTTCTTGTGTGGATACGTTTGACGTAAGGTATGTATTCTTTCGCGGGATTCGAGTTCGGCATCCTTTATGAATGCACAGGTGTTGATAATCAACACATCCGCTGTTTGGGGTGAATCTACAATTTTTAACCCTTTAGCTTCAAGATAATGGGCGATTATCTCACTACCTACGATGTTGCGTGGACACCCCAATGTCTCAATGTATACGTGTATCACCTGAGTTATGGAGGGCTACAACCTTGATGACTTTATCGTCTTCGTTAAGCCTTATCACACGTGTGCCACGGGTGGCTCTACCTTGGATGGTGAGTTGCGTCATATCCATACGTATGATGTAACCACGTTCGGTGAGCACAAAGACGTGATCGCCGGGATAAACGAGTTCACCACCTCCTACTTTACCCTTTATACCTATTATGCCATGACCACCGCGGTGCATCTTACGGTAGTCTTTTACTGGGGTAAGTTTACCATACCCCTCTTGTGTGAGTAGAAGCAAGTAACCGTTATCGCCGTGTGAGACGAGGCCTAACTTGACGGAATCGCCTTCCCTGAGCCGTATACCACGTACACCATGGGCGTAACGGCTGAGGTTACGTAGTTCGCTGCTATCGAAACGTATAACTTTACCGTGTGTGGTTACTATGAAGAGGTCGTCACCCTCTTTGAATGGTACCACCGCACACAATGTATCGTCCGGCTGTACCCGTATGCCGATTATACCGCTACGGGTGATGTTGTTGAACGCCTCTATCGGGACACGTTTCACTAACCCACGTTGTGTCACGAGTAACAGTTGGTATCCATCTTTTGGATAGGGAAATATTGTGACGATGTTCTCCTCTTTACTGATATTAAGTAGCTGAGCGATGGGTTTACCGCGTCCGGATTTGCTGGTAAGCGGTATTTCGTAGGTGTTGATAGTGTAGGCCTTACCCTTATCGGTAAATATGAGGAGACGATCGAGTGAAAATGCAACCGCACCTGTAACTGTGTGATCCTCTACGGTGAGCTCTATACCACGTGTACCTTTGCCACCACGTTGTTGTTCTCTGTATTCGTCGAGTGGTGTACGTTTGATATACCCTCTACGGGTGACGGTTACAAACTCGTAACGTTTGGGGATTAGATCTTCGATATTGAGTTCGTGTGATGCTTCTATTATCTTAGTACGTCGTGCGTCTGCATATTTATTACGTATATCCAGTAGCTCTTTTTTCACTTCCTGCATGATGTTAGCTCTTGATGCGAGTATCTGTCTGTAGCGGGTAATTTCGAGCTGCAACTGTTGTAGTTCGTTGTCTAACTTTTCGCGTTCGAGGTGGGTTAGCTTAGCTAACCGCATTTCCAAAATTGCACGTGTCTGTTTGGGGGTGAGGTTGAACCTCTCTCCTAACGTTTTCTCTGCGGTGGCAGTATCGGGGGCACCTTTTATTATGGAGACTACTTCATCGATATGGTCGAGTGCGATACGTAAACCCTCGACAATGTGTAACCTATCTTCTGCTTTCTTTAGGTCGTATTGGGTGCGACGTTTCACTACATCATGACGATGTTCGAGGAAATCCGTCAATATCTCCTTCAACGTGTATAGATGGGGTACGTTGTTCCTGAGTGCCAACAGGATTATACCGTAGGTGGTTTGTAGCGGTGTGTGCATGTATAACTTGTTAAGTACGATTTCGGGTTCGATATCCTTGCGTAGCTCGATAGCTACGCGGATGCCTTCGCGGTCGGATTCGTCCCTTATGTCGATGATACCCTCTATTACTTTGTTTTTGACCAGCTCTGCTATGCGTTCGATGAGTAACGCTTTGTTTACCTGATAAGGGATCTCACGTATGTAGATGTAGTTTTTGCGTTTATCGGTAACGATTTCGGTTTTACCACGTAGGATGATCTTACCCTTACCGGTTTTATATGCCTGTAGGATACCGGAGGTACCTATAATTTCGCCACCTGTTGGGAAGTCGGGTCCTTTGATGTAGTGGGTTAGGTCTTCAACGGTTAGCTCGGGGTTATCGATAAGCGCTACAAGTGCATCTATGACTTCACCTAAATTATGTGGTGGTATGTTTGTGGCCATACCCACAGCAATACCAGACGCACCGTTTATCAATAGGTTCGGTATTTTTGCAGGTAAGACCTGTGGCTCTTGGAGCTTGCCGTCGAAGTTCGGCATAAATGGTACGGTGTCTTTTTCGATGTCACGTAGCAGCTCCTCAGCTATTTCGCTCAACCGTGCCTCAGTGTATCGATACGCGGCGGGTGCGTCACCGTCAACCGATCCGAAGTTGCCCTGCCCCTGTACTAAAGGGTAACGTAGTGAGAAATCCTGTGCCATACGGACGAGTGCATCGTATACCGCCATATCGCCGTGTGGATGGTACTTACCAAGTACCTCGCCGATGATGGTGGCTGACTTTTTGAATGGCCTATTATGTAACAGGCCTAACCCCCACATAGCGTAGAGGATACGACGGTGGACGGGTTTCAACCCATCACGTGCATCGGGTAGAGCACGCCCTATTATTACGCTCATGGCGTAGCTGAGGTAAGAGCGTTGCATCTCTTCTTCTATAGGAACATATTCGATCGCCATCTTATTTTAAGATAAAGCGAAACCCTTATAAGTCAACAATCTATGTGCGATAACCATCATAAGGTGAGCGAGATATAGTACCATAATAAGTCAGGGGCTACATTATACTGTAAGTGTGAGTATGCTTGTTCACAGAGTTTGATACCCTTAAGCAACCGATCAGTATCCCATGTACGTAACTCGTCTGGTATGGGAGTGACACGTTTAACCCCATACTTTGTGAGTAACGCTGTACGGAGTAGTGACTCGACAGTATACAGGAAATCGGGCAGCTCAATGTTGAGGTTATTGAGTAACTTAAGGCGGTTGTTTTTGGGTGAGATGAGGAATTCGGTTGCCAGTGCTTCCTTTTCTTGTTGCTTACCTTCTATTATGTCTAATGCGCGGGTGAGGCTACCTTCGGCACGCTCAATGACGAGGTTGAGCTCCTTCTCATGTAATGGATAATGGGTGCGAAGATAGGTTGCAAGTTCATGGTTCTCGATACGTCGGAATGGTATCTTGCGGGTGCGTGACTTTATGGTGTCGGGTAACATGTCTTCACGTGAAGTTATGAGTATAAACGAAGTGCGTTCGGGGGGTTCCTCCAGTAGCTTGAGTAATGCGTTGGCTGCTTCCTGTGTCATTGTGTGTGCATCATCTATTATGAAGAACCTATGTGCTAAGCTGCTTAGGTAGGAGGCTTCTTCTTTGAGGTTACGAATTTGGTCAATATGTATTGTACCCTTATCGGTGGGTGTTACAAGTACGACGTCGAGCGTTAGGCCATCATCTATTAGCTTCGATATGCGGTGACTCGTCTCTGGGGGTAACTGATGGGTGTTGACCAGTTTGGCAAACTCTATCGCTAAGGTGCGTTTACCGACATGATCGGGGCCAGTAAATAGATATGCGGTGGCTATTCTATCGGCTTGTATGTCGCTGATGAGCATCTTCTTTGCAAGCTTATGGCCTACGACATTAGTGAATGTTAAGGTAGCCATTTTAGTGGATCGATGGGTTTGCTGCCACGCCTTATTTCAAAATGTAGTGTGGGTTTGTTGTGCCAAGGTGCAACACCAACGTAACCGATTAGGTCGCCTTGACGTACGATGGTACCTTTTGTGACAGTTAGTTCCATCAGGTATCCATATACCGTGAACCATCCATTTTTGTGATCGATGATGACGAGCTTACCAAACCCCCTAAACCAATCCGCATATACCACTTCGCCGGTGGCAGCTGCTCGTACGGGGGTATGTAATGGTGCACTTATGTTGATGCCGGGGTTAGGTATACGTATGTTATACTCGGGGTCTCGGGTGAGGCCAAACCTTGCAACTACCTTACCGTGGAGTGGCCAGATGAAACTTACTTTTGATGGAGACTGTTCGGTTGGTGTGAGCTCACCTATAAATGAGGTGAGCCGATTACGTTCGTGCTTCAATTCGGCTAAAAGTTGACGTTTGGCGGCTCTTTCATTTCTTATGCTGGTGAGGATGGCCTCCCTTTCCTCATATAGCTGACGAAGGGTGTCGAGTTTGGCCGCTTTTATGCGTTTGAGCTTACGTAGCTTGTTTACGGTGTGGGTTAACTTTGTTGTCTTTTGGGCGATACGTTCGATTTCGTGTTCAAGTTGATCGGTGTAAGTTTCGTGATGGTTGACGATACGTTTAAACATGAGGTTGGTGAAATCCGATGCCTTACCTGTGACACGATGTTTGTGCCATACACGTAATAAGGTGTGTTCTTCGTTTATGATATCATGTAGGGTTTGTGATTTGGTGCCTTTCAGTTTGGTCAACTTACGTAGGGTACGTCTATAGGTGAGTTCCTGGGCTTCTAATCTACGTAGATCGTGGTTGAGTTTACGTAGATCTTTTTGGATAGCTTGTAACTCCGCCAGTAGAGATTGTTCCTTTTGAGCTAATCGTTGTTCTTCCTTTTGAGCTTTCTCTATTTTATGGGTTAGCTCTTTTAGCTGGCTGGTGGATGGTAACTCCAAAAGTAAACTAAATATCAATATTTTCAGCATACTTGGCGTTACGTTCGATGAACTCGCGTCGGGGTTCGATCTTCTCACCCATAAGTATGGTGAAGATACGGTCAGCTTCTATGGCATCTTCGATTAGTACCTGCTGTAGGCGACGGTTCTTGGGATCCATCGTGGTGGAGTAGAGTTCTTCGGGGTTCATCTCACCTAACCCTTTGAAGCGCTGGATTTCGACTTTGTCTTCACCCAGCTTCTCGAGTAGATCGTTTAGCTCTTCGTCTGTATGTGCATAGTATACGGTGTTTTTGGCCTTTATCTTGTAGAGGGGTGGTTGTGCGAGATACACGTGACCGTTTTCGATGAGCTCAGGCGTGTAGCGGTAGAAAAATGTCAACAGCAACGTCTTTATGTGGGCACCGTCAACATCGGCATCTGTCATGATGATGATCTTGTGATACCTAAGCTTGGAAATGTCGAAGTTATCCTTGCCTATGCCGGTACCGAGTGCTGCCACGATGACTTTCATTGTGTCGTTTGATAGCACCTTATCGACACGTGCCTTCTCGACGTTGAGAATTTTACCCCGTAGTGGCAGTATGGCTTGGAAGTTGCGATCCCTACCTTGTTTGGCGGAACCGCCGGCGGAATCACCCTCTACTAAAAATAGCTCGCTTTCACGTGGATCTTTCGATATACAGTCGGCAAGCTTACCCGGTAGTATGCCTGTTTCGAGTGCGGTTTTACGGCGTGTTATCTGGCGTGCACGTTGGGCAGCCAACCTGGCGGTGGCTGCATTCACCACTTTTTGGAGTATCTTGGATGTGGCGTCGGGGTTTTCCTCAAGAAAAAGTGTCAGATACTGGTTGGTTAGTGAGCTTACGATGCCTTTGACTTCGCTGTTGCCAAGTTTGGTCTTGGTTTGACCTTCGAATTGTGGGTCATGTAATTTAACGGCGATAACTGCGGTGAGGCCTTCGCGGGTATCTTCACCCGCTATACTTATGTTTTTGGCGAGGTTTGTCTTTGATAGGAAATTATTCAACACCGTGGTGAGTGCAGTCTTGAAGCCAACGAGATGGGTGCCACCTTCTTTTGTGTGTATGTTGTTGGCGAATGAGAATATATTCTCAGTGTATGTGTTGGTGTATTGTAGGGCTACCTCGACGTCGACACCGTTTTTGGTTGCATGGAAGTAGAATACATCGTGTAGTGGGTCTTTGTCTTGGTTGACAAACGTGATGAACTCTTTGATACCGCCCTCGTAGTAAAATTCGGTGGATTTGTTACGCCTTTCATCGATAAGCTTGAGCCGTACCCCTTTGTTGAGGAAAGCGAGCTCACGTAGACGTTCGGCAAGCATATCGTAATGCCATTCGACCTTATCGAATATCTCCTTGTCGGGTAGGAACCTGATGTAGGTGCCACGTTTGGAGGTTGTACCTTTAACAAGTACGGGGTGGAGGGGTTCACCCCTCTTGTAACGTTGGTAGTAGGTTTTGCCGTCACGCCATACGATGGCTTCTAACCATTCGGATAGGGCATTAACCACGGAGACGCCAACCCCGTGTAGGCCACCGGAGATCCTGTAGATCTTGCGGCTGAATTTACCACCTGCATGTAGGTGTGTGAGTACAACCTCGAGTGCGGATTTGCCAATCTCGGGGTGGTTCTCGGTGGGTATACCTCTACCGTCGTCTTCGACACTTAGGCTGTTATCCTTATGTATGCAGACGATGATATTCTTGCAGTAACCGACCATGGCTTCGTCGATGGAGTTATCGATAACCTCAAATGCGAGATGATGTAAGCCACGTACACCGGTGTCACCAATATACATGGCGGGACGGCGACGGACGGCTTCTATCCCCTTAAGAACTTGTATATCCTGAGCCTTGTACTCTTCCATCAGGTTGGTCGATACCTTATAAAATAACGCAAATTCACATTAAGTCAAGTAAATTCGTGCGTTAGGTTGGATGGTGGGGGTAACTATCTCAGCATCCTGTATCAATCGCATGAACCTATCAACATTTATCGCCTCGTATATAGCTTTGCGTTTGAGCCCCTCAGGTAGCCAGCTGAAGTATGTACCCAAGCCCAGCAGGTTCTTTATGCCAACCCATGTGTGGTTGATCACTTGTTTCACCTCATCACGTGTTAAGGTGGTGATATCCTTTGTTTCATCGACTGTGAGATATATACCACCATGGTCGACTGCTTTGATACCACGACGTCGTAACACTTCCGCCCATATTGACCCATATATTACACCTACGAAGTGGTAGATACGGTTGCCAAGCTTAACAAATTGTTTATCATCGACCCCAAACATACGCTTTTTAACCTCGTTACCGAGTGATGCATCCCAGATCACGTAACCTTTACCTTTGTATACCTTACCTGCATCGTGTGGCCTACCACTGACTTCACGTACGAACACCCTACCGGAGGATTCACGCTCTACGGTCCACATCCTACCACGCATGAAGAATGTTGGTACGATGAACTCCATCTCACCTATACGTTCGCCCGTCCGTACATCGTATACTTCGTACTTACTGGGTATGGTTTCGATATTCGAGTGTATCCTACCACGTGCCACCAGCCCACCCATACGGTCACCGGGATATATGAT